>TARA_R110002020_G_scaffold123474_6_pt1 | contig 15002 bp, 11 predicted proteins | sample TARA_R110002020 | Tara Oceans TARA_R110002020 (sample SAMEA4396489) | marine metagenome | biome: Westerlies Biome; feature: [MES] marine water layer (ENVO:01000295) within the mesopelagic zone...; material: water (ENVO:00002006), including particulate matter (ENVO:01000060) such... | reverse complement strand
TTTCATAATTTTGCATCAGTTAAGTTTAGTATTCATTTAACTACTGGCCTGCTCCGATGGTCTGGAAAAACTGGAGCGGGTCATTTTTTTGTAGTGAGACGAATGTCAGGTTGAGCGGAGTCGAAACCTCCTTGGAAGTTACAAACCCTCAATACTAACTACTCAATACAATAACAATTGCAAAAACTCCTAAACAAAACTGAAAACGGATGCTTTGAAAAATTAAGTTGAAAAATATGATACGCGGTACCTAAAATAAGTGGGCGCGGAACTCAACTTACCGACCTGGGGCACTGGTATGCCTGTGTACGGATAAGGAGAGCCCACGCCCGGGTCGTGAGCATCCTTGCTTATCGTCTCGTACACGTAAAAATTACCAGTTTTCAGATCGAGATTCAAAGCGAATGCTTCTAAGAAGTTTAGAAATGCTTTCGCAAAAATATAATTTGTATCTGTAAATCAAGATACAAATTCAAATATAATAAAATTTATCGGTACGCCAAAACGTACCGATAAATTATTTGTGAAATACTTTATTGCGTAGATGAAAGAGGAGCTAATTCAAGTTATTAATATTAAGATCGCAATTACCTTAAATTTTTTGCTCGAAACAAGCAAGAAATTTAGCTCTATTAATAAGTCTAGCGAAGGAATTATTGAAAGCTATAACGAAATAGCCTTAGAAGCAGATATCAGAAAAGCAACTGTGTCGGACACTTTTAATGCTAAATCAATAACAGGGCCGAATTCAACCACGGTATTTCTAATTATTCAAGCTATGGGGTATTCTTTATCTGATTTTGCTAAAAAATATGACAGTCTTACGACTAAAGAAGTAGAAAAATTTAAAAACGCACGGAAATCATAGATGGAGTTAGATAGTTGCTGATTTTTTTTATCTCTAATGACGATTTATTCATAATTTATTTTTTTTCATTTAGAACTTCCACACTTGGCTGCTAAAGGATGGATAGATTGTATTTTGCTATTCGAAATTGGGCTATTTTAATAAAAAAAAGTTACCTTTATTAATCTCCCCAATAAAAAACCCACTCTTACGGTATTCCGCAATGGGTGGGTTTGTTTTGGATTTGGAAACTTTACAAAGGAAAAATTTAATAACTTGTGCATAGCGAACCCTAGTGAAGAGATAAATTACCAACAACCTAAACGGGCAATGTCGATAAATAAGTATATAGGAAACCTTGACAGTAAATTCGAAAAAAGTAAGCGGATTACGTTAGGTGAAATTATAACCCCTTCTAAAAGAGGAACAAATATTCCCTCCGGAACTTTGGTTTTAATGCCTTCAAATGATAGTCAAATAAGGCTTAAATTATTAGACAAAATAGCACCTAACAAAGGTTTTTCAACACCATTAATATTAAACAAAAAAGGGCTTGAAAATGGTATAACTGCCAACTATTTGAATTGGTTTCTATCAAGAGATTTTGTTAAAAATCATTTGGCACAATTTGCAAAAGGAAGTGTATTTATTAGAATTCCAAAAAAAGATTTATATGATTTAGTTATTCCAATTCCTCCAAATTCGAGAAAATATACTAGTAAAAAGGAGATTGTAATTAAAATAGAAGAAAATCCATTTAGAAAATTAATTGGTGGATTCTATAATGATTATAGATTGAACTTGAAAAATGAAAGGTATAGAACCGCAATAATCCTAGCAGGAGCTATTTCCGAAGCTTTATTGTACCAGTTATTACTTGACCAAAATACTGAGAAAAAGCTCTTGGAAAAAGACCGTTCTTTAGGATTAGGAAAATTAATTACTTATATAAAACTGCTCAAGCTAAATATAAATCTTGATTTTCCATTAAATCATTTTGAAGATATTCAAAAAAAGAGAAATTCTGCGGTTCACGTTGGAATAGCTGTAAAAAAAGAGGAAGAGTATAATCGAGAAGATTTAGTGTGTTTTGACCAAATTATTAAGCACTTTGGAATATAAAAGCCCGTTGCTAATAAGAATGGTAATCTTTACACGACCCCTTAATTTGTCGAAACCGAACTCATATAAGCCGCTTTATGTGGCATTTTTTTTGGGTATCATCTAAAAATTAAATGGATAGCTATACTATTTAGCAAAAAACTTATATTTGGTATTCTCCCCAATTTAAAAAACCTGTCTTATGGTTTTCCATAATGGGTGAGTTTGAGTTTGTTATATGTTTGTAAAATATGCCAAGGAAATTTTTAATAGCTTGTGCTTAACTCACTATTGGTTGGATAAACCTAATAAAATTGAGAGGATAAATAAGTAGATGTATGCCATTTGAAAATCCAGCGGCACATTCAAGCACATTTGCTGTTCCGCTACGCTCCACATTAAAAGAGCTTTCACTTCTCCATCACTCAAAGGACAATAGTTTAAATTATGTTTTATATCACTTAAAACAGGTATAAGCTGACTTTTTTACGATAAACAATCGTTTTTTAATTTTATTCTTTGTATCATTGTGGTCAGTTTAAAGCTGACTTTTAAGCTATGAGAGCAAAAAACGTTTCAACACAATCCAATCAAATACTGAACTATTTCAATCAATTGGACAAGAATTGTTTCACTTATAGTGATGCTGTAAATGCTTTACCTCAATCAAGTGACAGTGCTTTAAAGGAACTCCTCAGTGATATGGTTAAAAGAGGGTTGTTAATGCGATTAAAAAAAGGGCTGTATTATGTTATTCCTTTTGAAAAAGACCCTGAATCCTTTATGCCTGATTGGCATCTAATCGCAGAGCACTTAGCAAAAGGGACTGACCACTATATTGGATATTATTCTGCTTTACAAATCCACAACTTAATTACTCAGCCTTCTTTAAAGGAACAAATAGTTGTTGCAAATCAAATTCGTCCTTCGAAAATCAAAATAAAGGATATTGATTTTCAATTTATTTATCATAATGAAAAACACTTTTTCGGAGCAAAAAAAATATGGATAGACAGCTTTAACAAAGTATTATGCTCTGACCTAGAAAAAACTTTTATTGACTGTTTATTCAAACCGGACTATGCTGGTGGAATTGTAGAAATAGCAAGAGCCATCTATATATCAAAAGACAAAATCAAGTTCAACAAACTTTTGGAATATGCTGAAAAGTTCAAATCGCAAGCAGTAATCAAGCGGCTTGGGTTCTTGCTGGAAATACTCGAAATAGAAACCGACATTCTTTCCAAACTCAATAAAGTAAAAACAGCTTCTTATGTGTTGCTCGATACCGAATTGCCAAAATCAGGAAAGATGATAAGCAGATGGAGCATTCAACAAAATTTAGAAACGGAAACTATTAAATCTGCCATTTATACATGATTAAACCGGGAGAAATACAAAACATGGCTCGTGAATTTGGTGTGCGAGATCAGCAGATTGAAAAGGATTACATTCTATCGTGGATTCTGCAAGGAATAGCAAAACATGAAGAGCTTTCTAAAACAATTGCTTTTAAAGGTGGAACGGTGCTAAAAAAAGTCTATTTCGAAGATTACCGATTTTCCGAGGATCTTGATTTTACATTACTTGATGACAGTATAACGAACGAACAAATATTTGAGTGGTTTGAAGAAGTTTTTGAATTCATAAAAGAAGAAGCTAACATCCCGTTAGCAATAATCGACGACAACGAACATAAAGACGGAGGAATCAACTTCTACATCAGCTATGTAGGGCCTCTTGGTGGATTGGGAGCAAATAAGAAAGTGAAAGTTGATATTTCAAGAAGTGAAAATTTAGTTTTTGAGCCTGTTTTGAATGATGTTTTTATTGGGTATACAGATCAGGAAAAGCATCAACTCCTTTGTTATTCGTTGGAGGAAGTATTAGTAGAAAAATTACGGTCAGTAATGCAACGAATGCAGGCCAGAGATTTTTATGATATCTGGTATTTGCTGGAAGTTCATGGCATGGATGTTAATTTTTATATCAAAGAATTCAAAGCAAAATGTAAAAATAAAGAAGTAAATCCTGCCGATTTTCATGAGAAATTAGAGCAGCGTTTACCACAATATAAAGGAAGGTGGCAAAAATCTATGGCAGATCAAATTCATGATTTACCAGATTTTGATACCGTATTAAGAGAAGTTACTCGTCACTTAAAAAAATTTGAAATGTAATGATTACCAAAAATAATTTCAAAGACCTCCTAACCAAACTTGGCTTTACAAGCAAAGGAGATACCTTTTTTAAAAAGTTTAAGAATTCAGACGCTTACCTGAAGGTCGATTTTAAAGCTGAAAAACTAATCTATCCAGAAGATAAAGGCTTTAAGATAAACGAGAAACAAACCTGTAACTTTAAGCAAAACGAAAACTTTGTTGTTTTTGAATGTGTTCATCGTCTTTTTGAGCAAGGCTATAAACCTGAACATATAGAACTAGAACCAAAATGGAAGGTTGGTCATGGAGCAAGCGGTGGTCGTGCCGACATCATGGTTAAAGACAATTCGGGAAAATCATTAGTTATCATAGAATGTAAAACAGAAGGAAAAGAATTTGAAGATGCCTGGAAGAAAACATTAATCAATGGGGGGCAATTACTTTCTTACGTAAAGCAAGCGGGCAGCACTCAATTTGTTTGTCTCTATGCTTCTGATTATTTAGACGCAAAAGTAACGGCTAATTATCGTCTCATCACATTTAAAGATAACGAAAAGTTACTGGTTGAATTAGCAGACAAAAAACCTCTCTCATTTGAAAAAGCAAAAGGGTTGGATGTTGAAGATATTTTCAAAGCATGGAAAGAAACTTATGCTCGAGATTATGCCACCAAAGGTATTTTTGAGGAAGATATTCCTGCTTATGAAATCGGAAAGACGAAGTACTCGCTTAAAGACTTAAAAACCATCAGCAGCAATGACATTCAGGGAAAATATCATGAATTTGCAACCATTTTAAGACAACACAATGTCTCTGGCCGTGAAAACGCTTTTGATAAATTAGTCAATCTTTTTCTATGCAAAATTGTTGATGAAACCAATAACCCCGAAGAACTTAAATTTTATTGGAAAGGAATCGCTTATGACGATCAATTCAGTTTGATTGACAGACTACAGAAATTGTATCAGGATGGAATGCAACGCTTCCTTGGTGAGGATGTGGTTTACATCAGTGCCGATCAGATTGATAAAGCTTTTGACTTTTTCAAAAATGATCCTGATGCTACTAAAGACACTATCAAGAAATACTTCAAGGAACTAAAATTCTTTAACAATAATGATTTTGGATTCATAGACGTCCACAACGAAAAACTTTTTTATCAAAACACGGCTATCCTGCTGAAGATTGTGCAAATGCTTCAGGACATTCAATTAAAAACTGATAGCGAATCAGCTAGCGAGGAAAACCAGTTTCTGGGGGATATGTTTGAGGGCTTCTTGGATCAGGGAGTAAAGCAGTCAGAGGGTCAATTCTTCACTCCAATGCCTATTGTAAAATTCATCCTGAAATCTTTACCGTTAGAATCAATTATTACCAAAGGAGATGAAATACCAAAAGTCATAGATTATGCTTGTGGTGCAGGACACTTTTTAAATGAATATGCCAAAGAAATTAAACCAATTGTAGAAAAAGAAAAGGAAGCCAAGATAGCCGACTACTACGAAAATGTTTACGGAATAGAAAAAGAATACCGTCTTTCAAAAGTGGCCAAGGTTTCCTCCTTTATGTATGGACAGGATGACATCAATATTGTGTACTCAGATGCTTTGTCTTCTGGTAAAGAAATGGATGATAAAAACATCAAAGACAGTTCATTTTCTGTTTTAATCGCTAACCCTCCATACAGTGTAAAAGGCTTTTTAGAAACACTTTCAGAAACCGAAAGAAAGAAGTATGAACTTATTGAAACGGTTGGAGAAAAGAGTTATCCTAACAACAATAGTATTGAGACTTTCTTTATTGAAAGAGCGAAACAACTTTTGAAACCTGGTGGAGTTGCAGGTATTATTGTACCCTCTTCTATTTTAACCAAAGGAAAAGCCAAAAGCACTTCGAAATCGACTAATATTTATGTGGCTACTCGTGAAATCTTGCTAAAGTATTTTGACATTATAGCCATTGCAGAATTCGGAAGTGGAACTTTTGGGAAGACTGGGACTAATACCGTTACGTTATTTATCAGACGGAGAAAAGAAGGTCCGTCTCCTTCTGATCATTTCTTAAACCGCGTGAACGCGTGGTTCAATTTCGATAAAACCAAAGACGGTTTATTTGAAGATGAACACTTTCTAAAACAGTATTGCAACCACTTAGAACTTGAATTTGAAGATTATCAAACTTTATTGAAAGGAGAACCAAATAAAAAAATACTAGAAACAGATATTTTTAAAGAATATCGAAAAGAGTTTGATAAATGGTCAGAAATTAAGAATCTGAAAAAGAAAACAACATTTAAGGCATTATCTCCTCGTAAAAAAGAGATTGAACTCAACAAACGTTTCCTTGTTTACCTCACAGAAAACGAAAAAGAAAAGCTATACTATTTTGTGTTGGCAAGTCAAAATCCTCAAAAGGTATTGATCGTAAAAAGTCCTTCAAAATCTAAAGAAATGAAGAAATTTCTGGGATATGAATGGAGTGCTGCAAAAGGCAATGAAGGAATTAAATATTTAGGTGGTGTTAAACTCGACAAAATGGAAGGTGAAGATGAGGATGAAGGTAATGTTGCTTTGGATGAAGAAGACAAACGTGTTTTGAGCAATATCTTCAATTTAAATAATATTAATACACCACTTTACGACCCATACAATAAAAAGAATGAAAGGAAGATTAACCATATGATTAATCAGAATTTTGAAGGAGTAGAGGTTGAAATACCTAAAGATATTGAGAATAATGTAACACAGGTTAGATTAATCAAAATGCTAGATTTCAGTCGTCCAGATTTCAACAAATTTATCTCTTTAACTCCCAAGACAAGTATTTTTATGGAAACAAAATGGGATTTGGTAAAACTCGGAATGGTTTGTAATGAACCTCAATACGGTGCTAATGAAAGTGCAATAGTCGGGAATCCAAAAACTGATTACCGATATATAAGAATTACAGATATTGATGAAAATGGACAACTTTTAAGCGAATTTAAAACCACGAAAACAGTAGAAGAAAAATTTATTCTTAAAGATGGGGATTTCCTATTTGCAAGGTCTGGCAATACTGTTGGTAAGACATTTTTGTATCGAAAAGAATTTGGAAAAGCATTATACGCAGGATACTTAATTAGATTTCGAACAAATAAATCAAAATTACTTCCAGAATTTCTTGATGAATATACGAATCTACCTATTTATCAAAGTTGGGTAAGGCATAATCAAACGGGTTCTTCTCAGCCTAACATAAATGGACAGATATATTCTAGCATGCTAATTCCTCTCCCACCTATAGATGTTCAAAAACAAATAATCAATGAATGCAGTGTTTTCAACACAGAAGCAAAAAAGGCAAATCAAATTTTGAGTAAATCTAAAAATGAATTAGAATCTCTTTTTAGCGATGCCCTATCGAAATCAAATATCACATATAAATTGAGCAACACAGATATATTTGAACTATCAATTGGTAAACGTGTGCTAAAGGATGAAATAAACAATGAAGATAAAGGGATTCCAGTTTATAGTGCCAATGTTTTTGAACCATTTGGGCATATAGAAAAGAAGCTTATTGAAAACTTTGATATTTCATCTGTCCTTTGGGGTATTGATGGAGATTGGATGGTAAATGTCATTCCAGCAAAAGAACCTTTTTATCCAACTGATCACTGTGGAGTTCTTCGCATAAAAAGCAATGAAGTACACCCTAAATATTTAGCATGGGCACTTCAAAAAGAGGGAGAACGTGTGCGATTTTCGAGAAATAATCGGGCTTCAATGGATAGCATGAGAGGTTTGAGTATCAAAGCTCCATCTCAGAAAATTCAAACTGAACTCATTATAAAAGTTGAAGAGCTGGAAAAGAAAATCAAAGACTCACAAGATATTATTAACGGAATGGCTAAACGAAAGGAAGCCGTAATTAAGTCTTACTTAATGGGAGAAGTAAAAGAAACGGAAATAGCCATAGCAGCAGAACCAAAAGTAAAATATAAAAAGAAATAGCAAACACAAGTTCAAGTACATTTCGATCCTCCTCCGTACGGTTGCAAGAGCTTTCACACCAACGCTATAAACGAAATTAATAAAATAGTAACGGCATATAACAAGGTAAAATGCATGACCCCATTCTCGTTAAAAAAACTGAATGTATATAAGCCGCTTTGAGCGGCTTTGTTTTTTGGTAGCTTCTAAAAATGAAATAGATAGCGGTTTTATTTACCAAAAACCATATATTTGGTATTCTCCCCGGTTAAATAACCTCCTTTTACGGTTTTCCGTAATGTGTGTGTTTGTTTTATATTTACAATAATTACAATCATAATATAAAGCATAAGATGATAAATGGTTTAAAATGCAGCCCTTAAAAAGAAATTTTTACAATTTATCAAATGTATATTTATCTAGATTTAAACATTTTTGACCGCATTGAAAAAAAGGATAATCTTAAAGACGACGAGCGAAAATTATATTCAGATTGGGAAGATTTGATTTTAAGTGGAAAAATTGAAGTCCCTTATTCTAATGCACACCTGAATGACCTGTTCCGAGGGTTTCAAAAAAATCCACAATTTATCGACGGCCATTTAGAAAATATTGAACGACTCACTAAAAATTTATGCTTATGTCAATATTGGGGTAGAAATTCATCGACTTGGCACTTCAAGAATATTAGGGAATTTTTCGACGAAAAGCAAAAGGAGTGGGAATTTGAGCCCACATCATTTGATGATTTATTTGATCCTGAAGATGGAATTCCAAATATCTATCTACCTTTTAAATATATTCCATTACCAAAAAATTTCAAATTGGGATATAGTCAAGACCCAATTTTTGGAGTAATGTATCCAAAATGTAGAGTTGAAGATAATATGTATTCATTGTTCGAAGATATATTTAATTTTCAAACTAGATTAAAATCCGATTACAGCCTATATAAATCATTAAAGGTTTATTTAATACGGAGTATAAATAAACTTAACAATAATCCACAACTACAAAAAGCAGTAAGACAAAATTTTAAAGATTTACCACAGCATTTAGATATTTTTGAACTTTCAGATTTATATGGACCAAAATCTAAAACAAGTGATAACAAAAACTTTTCTCTGCTAATTGAGACATTTTATAAATTTGACTTGAAAGGTTATAAGACAGACGGCAATTTTAATAATATGTTTGATGATTCATTGCATACTTTTTACGGAGCACATTGTGAATATTTTGTAACTAACGATGAGCGGTGTAAATACAAAGCGGAACAAACTTATAAAAAATTAAACATCAGAACGGTAGTTATAAAAGCTGATGAAATTGAACGAGTAAAAATTGCATTGTAAAAAATATCCTATTTAAACCACTAATTCTGTTTTTAAAAAATTGTAATTTTGATTTTAACCTCGGCTTAAAAACCAACTCTTATGGTTTTCCGTAATGGGTGGGTTTTAGTTTGTTTTATATTTGGAAATTACACAATAAAAAATATTTTTTTCATTCTAGAAATATATTGATCAAGTACATTTAACGTAAATAAAAGGTATTGTATTTTCTAAAAGGAAGCTTATCAGATATATGTAACGATAAGAAGACACACAGAAATTGATATATAAACAGGTTGGGCTTAATATTCATATACGGCTATGTCAGAGAGTTTAGTTAAAAGACAACATTTTGTGCCAAGAACATATTTAAAACATTTTGGAGTTTTAGATGGTTCCGAATATCTAATTTATGTGCTTTCTAAAAGTGAAACTGATGAGAACAGTATATTCCAATCCAAAATCAATAATGTAGCATTAGAAAATCATCTTTATACTCTGCCGGGAGAAACTGTTGCTCAAAAAATGGCGATTGAAAAGTTTTATTCTAATGAACTTGAGCAACACTATGATTCCATCTACAAAATTTTAACTGACCCAACAAAAACAGAAGTTACAAACGAACAGAGAGAGTTGATAATTTCTACGGTTGTAACAATGTATTATCGTACAACAAAATGGGTAAATAGCAGTAGAGATTTGTCAGGCAGAATCTTGGAAAGAGCATTTCAGTTGTGCAAGCAAACCGGTAGTGAACATTTTAATTACGAAGGCCAAACAATTTCTATTAAGGATCGAGAATTGGAAGAATTTACATCCGAATGGAACAAAAGAAGGCAACCTGGAATGATAATAACTCAACTTGAAGTTGCGATTGAGTTGATTAGAAGTAGACTTGCAAATGATGCAATAATGGTAGTTCGCATTGATGACGAAGATTTGGAGTTGGTAACAAGTGATAATCCAGTAATTGCAGAAAATAATAGTCCTCAAAGATTTGCACCTTTTGATCCTACGAATGTTTTGAAACTGCCTTTAGATTCAAAACATATTTTAATGTTAATGCCGGAAAATACTAAGGGTTTAGAAAATGTAGTTTTTAGACAAAACGTAAAAAAACCATTTTCAGAAATTCAGAAATTGACTTCTAACTATTCCCAAATGCAAAATTCAGAGAGATTTATGTTTGGTTCAAAAGGGGCATTGGAATCGTATTTATTAACAAAGCAAGAATCTGAACGACCTCTAAAAAAAGGAGAAAAAATGGCTGATGTTTTTGCTAAATTAAAAGAGCTGGGTTTATAATATATATATTAAGCCCCATTTGCGAGAGTATCCTCTCGTTTCCCCAACGTTTAAACTAACCAAGATATAGGCTCAACCGCTTTAACTACAAGAATGATTCGCTCTTGTTAACTATATTGTTAGATAATTGGATTTATTAATTGTTGTTAGTTGTTAAGTGATAATCAGTATATTTGGTATTCTCCCCGATTTAAAAACCCACTCTTATGGTTTTCTGTAATGGGTGGGTTTGAGTTTGTTTTATATTTATAAACTATACAAAGAAATTTCTTTTAATAACTTGTGTATAGCCGAACAGGTTGAATGGCTAAAAATTAAAAAGTTGGGAGTAAAAATAAGTTGTGTGCAATATGATGAAATTTCTGCTAATTATATTAATCTTTTTACCTCTGACACTTTTTGGTCAACAACTTAAGTGTTGTGAAACTGAAAATGAAGTTAGAGAACTTGTTATTGGAAAGTGGAAAGCAGAAAAATTTGATTCCAATACCTTTTTTGAATATTTCGGAGATTCTAGCGGAATTCAATACAAAATTTACAATTTTGATGAAAACGGTAAACTTTGGTTTAATGAAGGGGATATGGCAGATGTTGAGATATTGAGATATGAGGATGGATTTAAATTAAAATATTCTACAATGTTCGAGGAATGGATATCTGAATTGAAATATCTAAACTCAACCAAAATGATTTTGATTACTGACGGAGAAGAAATAATTTATCATAAAGCCGATTAAAATACTGCCCCTTGCTGGCGGGGGCATCTCGCCCGTGACCACTACAACGGGCGTAATCATAGATTTTGCATAAAAATACAGGCTGTTAGGGCTACAGTCATAGTGACCTAATGTTATAGTTAAAGTGACCTAATGCTACAGTTAATGTCCCTTAATGGTACGTTCAGGTTGAGCTAATGTATGGTTCAACGGGGGCGAGTGCTACTCGAGTGTATGGTTTAAGCTACGTTAATGCTACCCAAAGGCTAGGTTAAGGCTACTTTCATTAATTTTTTAATAATTTAAAATTTAAGTTATCTTTTGGCTCAATAAATGTGTTCTCTAAATAAAATCCCATTGAAACAGCTATCAATTTTCATATTTTTTTTATTTGGTCAGATAGTTATATCGCAAACCACCGTAAACGTGGATGCTGATGATATAGTGGTAGCTAATGACGAATTGTACTTTTTAAAAAAGAATGGTGGCCAAATAGCATCAATCACTGTACTAAGTTTGTTTGCAACGGACGATTTCTTAGGAAAGGAAATAAAAACACAAAATGTGGAAGTCTCCGAATACTATTTAGATATGTTCAATACTATTACCCTAAATCCTAATAAATACTCTTTTATTATAAAAGTATCGGACTTAGAAAAACAAAAGAAAAATATATCCATAGAAGAGTTATTTGCCGAAAATCTATATGAGAGAACGGAGCATAATGGAGGATTTATTGTAAAAGGCATAACATATTATAATCAATCTTTTTTAAAAAAAACAGATTGTTATTTTGAAACACATCCTTCTAATGGGAAGCAGGAATGGCGCTGTGCAGATGATACGCTCATTCCTTTTGTAATTGTGGATTTAGGTAAGAATAGAAATATAATTATTTTTCCATTTATTGAAAACAATTTTACCTATAAAAAAAGGGCCACCTTTAACGACATTCGTTTTTCATATATTCAGTATCAAGGATATATTATTCCTGATAAAAAAGGGCTAAAGGCAAAATATCAAGATACTTTTCTAGCTAAGGATGCATCCTTTAATTTTCTACAAAAAATAGAAAGTTATGAAGACAAATCGCATATTTGGTCCTCTAACTTTGCCTTTAAAGACTCCTATATAAAAGATGCCATATTCGGTCAAATTTTAATTGACAAGAAATTTGATACCGTTATAAGTCAGAATGGTTTTATAGTGGGTAGAAATAATGAAGAGATAAATATTTATAATTTGCAACTTAAGGATTTAACTCCAAAAAATTTGCGTTCTGCCTTTCCTATAGTTAACAATAGTGATTATTCAATGTGCTTAATAGATAACCAGATTAAATATGTTTTGAAAAATGGAACCGTTATAGATGAATTGCCTAAAAGAGAGCCAGTTGCCATATGCGGATTCAATAATTCATCAGGATATAGTTATATATCCATTAAAAAAGATAGCACGGATTTTATCCTACATATTAATAATAAATATTTAGATTTTGATGAAGTATGGAAGGAAACAAATTACTCCACCAATCTATTTTCCGGAATTGAATTTCAGTCAGTAAATTTTTTGGATTATACGATGCTGAGGAATAAGCAGATTCCGAAAGAATTGACTTTTCACAGGTATTATGAATGGTATGGTTTTAAGGAATATATTGTGGTAGAAAAGGATAACCAATTTGGACTTTTAGCACTAATTTCAAAAAAAACAAATCCAAATGAGGATTCCCAAGCGTATCCAAACATAGAACTGATTGAATTACTACCCGCAGAATTCGATACCATTAAACTTGTACCAAGAACACCCCACATTTTATTTTCCAAAAACGGCCTCCAAGGTTTGTATGGTTTAAATGCCTCCCCGCAATATAAAAATTTAGATGTGGGGGAATATTTTTCCAGGTTTCAGTTGCCAAATGGGCAGGAAGGATGGTTGGACAAACTGGGAAATGAATTTTTGGATGAATAAAAACACAGCACATCTTGACCACACAAATGCTTCAATATCCAAACAGTTATAATAATCTCAAATATGAATAAACCAATAGCCTATTTAATACTAATAATTGCCATTGTTGTTACGCTGCCAATATTTTTTATAACAATTCCACTTCTTATTATTTTATACAATGGTCTGGTTAAAAAAAGAAATCACGTGGCGTTTTCATTCAGTGGGGTAGATGTAGCACTCCAAAATAGAGGGGAATTAATTCCAAACTTGGTGGCAAGTGTTAAGGCGTATATGTTTCACGAAAAAAGTACGCTTCACGACATCACTGCGTTGCGAAACAAATTGCTGGAAGTAGATCCCCAATCAAGTAAAAGATTTGGAATGGAGAATGAGTTAACGGGCTTATTGAAAAATCTAATGGTTACCGTAGAAAGCTATCCCGACCTAAAAGCAAGTGAAAATATGTTGCATCTGCAACGCTCATTAAATGAAATGGAAGAAAAAATTAGCGCATCAAGACGCGCATACAACGCTGCTGTGATGAATCTTAACAATGCAATCGAGACGTTCCCATCCAATGTAATGGCCAGCGTATATAATTTTAAAATGAGTCCTTTCTTTAAAGCTGATGAATCAGCACGCGCCGTTCCCATTCTCAAGGAAGGTTTTAATAAATAATCAGTATGGTTATGGATGAGGACTTAAGGTCATTTTTAAAGGAGCGCGCTGTTCAGTTGGAAATACAGCGAACAAAGGCTCTTAAAATGTATTATTTCTACAGGATTGCAAAACCTTTGAGAACACTTTTAAAAGGTATTTTAATCCTTTTGTTTCCCGTAACCTTTATACTTCCTTTTTTACTTCCAATTACAATTTTCGTCGGTGTGTTATTTCTTGCCCTATTGGTTTTTAATAATCCTCAAGAGGTGTATGAATCCAATCTAAAAAATGACGTACTTCCCACAATCTTTAATAAGATACGGCCTAATTTCACATATTCGGCTAAAGGCTATAACAATCTGGCGCTCGAAGAGAGTGAAATTCTGGATAAAGGATTTTTTGCCAATACCATTGAAATTCAAGGAGAGGATTTTGTTCGTGGAACAATCGAAAATATTGATGTGGAATTTTGTGAGATTAAATTTTTAAAGGAGAAGACAAATTATGGAAAAACCGCTGGAGGATGCTTCCTTTCGATACTATTAATCCCAATAGAACTAGTTAGAAACCTTGTAAATCGAAATGCCCGGCCAAATGAGATTTTTTTCGGATTCATTCAGGATGTGGATGTCTATTTTTCCGGTTTCTTTATGTATGCAGATTTTCATAAGGAATTTGATGGAAGGGTATTAATGATGCCAAAGAAAAATGATAAATTTAAGGATAGGGTGAATGAGATTTTTCAGCAAAAATCTTTAATAAAAATGAGCATAGAGAATCCTTATATAGATAATAATTACAACATCTATACTACTAATCCACAGACCGGGTATTATGTCCTTTCCCAAAGTTTAATTGACAAAATTCATATTGTAATCGAGAAGGAAAAAGCATTGCCCATAATATCGTTTATCCAGGGAAAAATGTATTTTCTGATCCCTTGGGATAAG
>TARA_R110002020_G_scaffold110693_1_pt1 | contig 15010 bp, 19 predicted proteins | sample TARA_R110002020 | Tara Oceans TARA_R110002020 (sample SAMEA4396489) | marine metagenome | biome: Westerlies Biome; feature: [MES] marine water layer (ENVO:01000295) within the mesopelagic zone...; material: water (ENVO:00002006), including particulate matter (ENVO:01000060) such... | reverse complement strand
TTCTGATGTAGCTGGAACAAATGGTAAAACTTTTAATCAAGGAGCTACTGTTGGTTTAATGTTTCAGAATGGCAATCCAGTATTAGAACATGGTGGAACAGATCAAAATACAAATACTTCAAATTCTAATATAACAATTACTGGTGGAACTACAGCAGTTAATAACAATGCCAGCACTGCTACCAATAACACTGCTACCAATAACACTGCTACCAATAACACTGCCACCAATAACACTGCCACTAATAACACTGCCACTAATAACACTGCCACTAATAACACTGCTAACACTGCTAACACTGCTAATAACACCACTACTACCAATAACACTGTTACTACTACTGTTAAAGGTGATAAAGGTGATAAAGGTGACACCGGATTAACCGGAACAAGCGTTAAAGGCGACAAAGGCGACAAAGGCGATAAAGGAGATACTGGGCTTACTGGGGCAAGCGTTAAAGGAGATACTGGGCTTAAAGGTGATAAGGGAGATACTGGACTCCAAGGTATTCAAGGCATTGCCGGACAGCAGGGAGTAGCCGGAGCCACGGGTGCAACGGGTGCAACAGGCGGTCAAGGAGACCAAGGAGAGCAAGGAGAACGAGGTCTTGCTGGAGCTTCAGGTGTAATGATGGCGCTCAATAGAAACGAAGCTCAACAAATGGAAATACCTAGAGTTGGAATAACCGAATTAAAGCCAGCAGAATTAGTTAAAACTGGAGGAAATCGCTCACTATTTCCAAAAGCTTCTTCTCTTTTAGCTATGTCAGAAAGGCAAAGAAAAAGAACCCCAGGTTCATCATTAATAGAATTAGCAAAATTGTTGCAATTAGGATAACTAAATATGACTTATTTAGAATTAATAAATGGTGTCCTTAGAAGATTAAGAGAAACTACTGTTTCTACTAATACAGAAACAGCCTACAGCATATTAATTGGTGATCTTGTTAATGATGCTAAAACTACAGTAGAAAGTTCTTGGGAGTGGTCGGCTTTAAGAAACACCATTACATTTGACACTGTTGATGGAACAACTACGTATGCTCTTACCGGAGCAGGTCAAAATTCTGTAGTAAAAGATTGTATGAACGATACGTCTAATTTGTTTTTACAATTTAGAACTAAATCATTTTTTAATACCCAAAACTATATGGCTACTCCTGCCTCTGGAGCGCCTAATTATTTTACTTATAACTCAACAGATACAAATGGCGATATTCAAGTAGACCTATATCCAAAGCCTGACAAAATTTATGCAATTCGTTATGACGTTGTTACTCCTCAAGCAGCTTTGTCAGCAGATGCTACAAATTTAAGCGTTCCTTTTAATCCTGTTTTGCAACTTGCTTTTGCTATGGCTCTTAGGGAAAGAGGTGAAACAGGCGGTCAAAGTGCCGCAGAACAGTTTGGTTTAGCTAACATTGCTTTAGCAGATGCAATAGCTGTTGATGCAAATAAATATCCTGTAGAAATGACTTTTTTGGCGGTATAAATGGCACAGCCCTTACAAAACATAACAATTTCTGCTCCTGCGTTTAGAGGAATTAACACGCAAGATGCACCCTTGCTACAAGACCCTAGTTATGCGGCTATAGCAGATAATTGCATTATTGACAAAGAAGGCCGTATAGCTTCTCGAAAAGGTTATACGATGGTTTCTAGCAATGGGCCTACTGTTTTAGGTAGTTCTGCGGGAATTGAATCTATTGGGGAGTTTGTTCAAGAAGATGGCACTAAAATTGTATTCTCTTGTGGGAATAACAAGATATTTAAAGGAACTTCTACCCTTACAGATATAACCGGAAGTCTGACTATTTCCGCTAATAACTGGTCTATGGCTAGTTTGGCAAACAAGTTCTACTTTTTCCAAAGAGGCCATGCCCCTTTAGTTTATGACCCTAGCGGAGCTGCTTTAACAACTATTGCCGCTCATAGCAGCGTTGCAGGAACCCCTCAACAGGCACATATTTGTTTAGCTGCATTTGGAAGGCTGTGGGTTGCTGACATTACGGCTAATAAAAAGACACTATATTGGACAGATTCTTTAAATGGTCTTGCTTGGTCTGGAGGATCGAGCGGTAGTCTTGATGTTACTACTGTATGGCCTAGCGGATTTGATGAAATTACAGCTTTAACTGCTCACAATAACTTTTTAATTATTATGGGCAAAAGGTCTATGCTTGTTTATTCAGGAGCTACTGCCCCTGCTAGTATGGCTCTTAGTGACACAATCAACAATATTGGTTGTATCGGACGCGATGCCGTACAAAGCACAGGAAAAGATATATTATTTTTAGACTTTTCTGGTGTTCGCTCTCTTTCTCGTACTGTTCAGGAAAAATCTGCGCCTATTGGAGATATTTCTAAAAACGTAAATAATGATATTAAGTCTAGGGTTCAGGCTGAAACAGGTAATATTAAGTCTGTTTATGATTCAAATAATGCGTTTTTCTTAATTAATTTCCCAACTGTTGGGGTGGTTTATTGCTTTGATACTAAATACCCTTTAGAAGATGGCAGTTATAGGACAACTACCTGGACCTCAATGGACCCGTTAAGTTTTGTTGTAACTGACGCAGACGCTTTATATATAGGTGTTGCCACTGGAATAGCGGAATACACAAGCTATACAGACAATGCCGCAGGATTTTCTCTACAATATTTTTCGCACCCTTTAAGCTTTGGAGATTCTTCAAGGTTAAAATTTTTAAAGAAGGTTAATGTAACTACCTTTAATGGGGCTAATGCTAACGTAACTCTTAACTGGGCTTATGATTACGAAGGAAATTATCAATCTCAAGTTTATACTTTGGCTGGATTTAGTTCTGGTCAGTATAATATTAGCGAATACAATACAACGGCTGAATATGCTTCCTCTGGATCGCTTATTAATACAGAAAAAATTAATACTGGGGGCAGCGGAAGCCTTGTTACTGTAGGGCTAACAACCAATGTAAGTGGAAATGAAATAGCTTTTCAAGAATTAAACGTACATTCCCTAATAGGGAGGATAAATTAAGTGTCAAATTATACGATAGTGACGAATTTCGGGGCTAAAGACTCTTTGCCGTCTGGAAACGCCAATAAAATTATTAAAGGCTCAGAGTTCACTACAGAATTTACTGCTGTACAAACTGCGGTTAATTCTAAAGGTAATACTGCATCTCCTACCTTTACTGGAACGGTAACGGCTGCTGACTTAACGGTAAGCGGTACGTTTTCAGTAGGGACTATTGATGGAGGGACTTACTGATGGCTAATGGAGGTACTAATACTATTGCTAAAACTTTAAATCTTGGTGGGTTTGGTGGAAAACTACAAGATTTTGTTGATAACTACGGCACATTAATTGGCGCGGCTGGTCAATTAGCTTCGACTGAAAGTGCAGTTAATAAACTTGAGGGCATGGGAAAAGATGCCAAGGAATTTATAGGTTTTCCAGGCGGTACTGATCTTTACAACACAATAGCAGGGACTACTACGTTTAAGCCCTTTGGAGTTACTGGCCTTCCTATGGGGTCTGTACAAACAGACGCACAGGGTGGAGCGAATTTTGCATTAAGTGACGAACAAACAGCTTTGGCAAAGTCATTAAGAACAGGAGGTTCTAGCTTAATAGATGCAGTTTTAGGAAGAGGTCAATACGGAACATTTGATCCTGCTACTGGTCAATACACAGATGATATGCGTTCTGGGCAAGCAGATTTAATGAGATTGCTTGAAGTAGGCGATAAAAACGCTTTAGGTCAGACTTATAGAGATTTGCAACAACAAAACTATATGACCCAATTAACAGACCCTTTTTCTGCTGCTAACTTAGCGGAAGCTGAACAGACTGCGTATGACAGAATGAGGGCAATAAGAACCCCTGAAGAAGAAAGAGCGCAAATAGGGCTAAATCAATCTTTGATTGGTCAAGGAAGGCAAGGTCTACAGACGGCTCAATATGGCGGCTCTCCTGAACAATTTGCATTAAGTAAGGCTATTGAAGAACAAAAAGCCTCTGATGCTCTAGCGGCTATGGGAATGGCTAGGCAAGATGCACAAAGTCTAGCTAATCAAAGAGCTTTGGCAATGGGTGAAGCTAGAACAGATCAAACATTGAGAAGCCAGCAAAGACTTAGTGCTCTAGGTCAGCAAGCCTTAGAAAAAGAACTAGGAGCTAACATAGCTGGTAGTTTCCTAACTCAATCATACGCGCCACAAACTGCGCTAATACAAGCCATGCAACCTTCTATTGATTTGGCTAATATCTCTACTGCTGCTAGAAGAGACTTAGGTGGTCAAACAATGAACTTAGGCCAGAGTTATCTTGATTACGACTTAGGCACTAGGGGAGCGGCAACTAATCTTAGAAACCAAACTTTACAAGGATTGTTTGATTTGTTGATAGCTAAAGAAGCGGGAAGTGCTACTAGGGATGCTGCTGCAACTAATTCGGGTGGCGGCATGAGTTGGCAAGATTATAAAGACGCAATGGGGTTATAGTAATGTCACTTACAAACATAGCTGCACTATTTAGCGATATTGTTGAAACTCCTCAACAGAGACAACAAAGACTATTAGCCGAAGGTCAAGCCTCTGCTGGTCAATTTACCGGATTACCTACAGGTATCAGGGAATTGGCTATGGGTATTAGTTCTAATATCCCTAGAAATGTAGAAGCTGTTAGAAGGTTTGGAGTTCAAGCAGGGCTTCCTATGGAAACGCAGGGAGAACAACTGCAAGGAGCAATGCGTGGGCTTAATGTGCAGAATCCCGCAGATCAAGCTGAAATGGTAAGGCTTCTTTCTAATATTGACCCTATAAGGGGAGCATCAGCGGCGGCTATATTTGAAGAAGAAAAACAAAGAATTATAGATCGTGATGCACAAAGAGAGTATCGACGCTTGCAAGAGGAAAATATACAAGGCCAAATTGATGCAAGAAAATCTGCTAGTAAGGCTAGTTCTGAAGAATTAGAACGTCTAGAAAATATTAGAAATGCTGCTAGTAATCGGTTATCTGACGATCATCCTGTAAAAGAATTACTTGATGCCGGATTAGATTTAACGCCCACTGCGCTTATAAACATTTTTTCTGAGCCTGAAAAGTCTTATAGAATTGACGAAATATTTGATTCAACTACAGGTTTAAATAGAATTGTTGCTTTTGATATAAATGATCCAACAGCACCATATCTTGACCTTGCAGCATCTCCTCAACGTGCTAATCAAAATATAGACCCATTTCCCTCTGGCCCACAGATGTCAAATATTCGAGCCATGATAGAAGGAGATGAAGAACTTACACTAATTGCTGAAGGAAAAGACACTTGGCTTCCTTTCGATGAGATTGCTCCTGTTACTAGCCAAATGTCTTTAGTCAATATTATTTATAATGCAGCAGAAAGAAACAAAGATAAGGGAATTACACCTTTAGATATTATTAATCGTATAAAAGAACAGGTAAAAACACCTGAAGGGAAACAGGCTCTAGCACAAGGAATAATAAATTTAGGAGATTATTCAGTTTCTTCAAACGGTGGTTCAGGAGATTGGGAAATTGTAGCCGAAGAAGAGGAAAACTTAGATGCTGAAATAATTGAAGAGACAATAAATGAAAATGCTAATGAAACGATTTCTACTACACCAGAATTAAGCCCAGAGAAATTAAATATCTTCAGTGGTTTAAGACCAAATTAACCAAAGAACAAATATGCCAGAAACTAGAGTTAAATCTCCAGCAGGTGAAATAATTGTTGTTAGGCATCCAGACGGTGCAACTAACGAAGAAATTATTGCGTTTGCTCAAAACAAATCTCTACCTTTTAATTCTAAAGAAAAAGAAATGGATGATTTTTCATCCCTAGAAAAGTTTAAATATGAATGGGATAGGACTGAAACTTTAACAGGAAATGCTGGAATTCTTTTAGAATCTTTGCTTCCTATGGGAAATATAGACCTTTTTAGAACTGCGGGAAAAGGATTTTATGCCTCACCAACAGAATTGTATGGTGACGATTTTATGAATTTGTCTGTTAATGAAAGAAGAGAACGGATACAAGCAACAAGAACCGCAGAAGAAAAAGAACAATATCCAGTATTAAGCGAACTTGCAGAAACAGAAAGTACCGGAGCATCAGGTATGTTAGGCGTATTTGTTGCTTCATTAGCTGATCCCACAATTATAGCTCCAGTAGGTCAAACTCCAAGAGCTATGGCTGCAATTGGTGGTTTAATTGGTGGAGGCTATGAGGGAGCTAGGCAACTAGCGGAAGAAGGAAAAATAGACCCTTTGATGTTGGGTGCGTATACAGCAGGGGGAGCAGTTTTAGCACCATCATTAGATAAAGCCTTTAGATCAATTGCGCCAGGATATAATCGACTAAAAACAGCGATTAAAGGGGCTAGAAAACCCGTAGAGCAAGCAAAAGCTAATGGTGTAATTGATAGAGTAAATAGCAAAATAATGGAGCTTCAAGCAGAAGGATTAGAAGACACAAATTTATTATTAGCTGCGGCATCAAGGCTAGAAATAAAACCTAAAGAAATAGAAAAAGCAATTGCTAATTCTACCCAAAAACTTGAGATACCAGAGCCAGAAATATCTAAAGCTATATTAGAGCTTAAAAAGTCAAATGATGGTTATGTAAAACCAGGATTTATAAGTGACTTTATAGAAACAGTGGGTAGTAGATTAGAAAGAGTTTCTGTTCCTGTTTATAAAAGGGTTAGAGAATATGAATATGATATTCGTAGTACTAAAGCTAAATTCTTAAAAGAAGTTGAAGATTTTATGGTATTAGATCGGCTGCTTGGTAGCCCAGAAATTAGAACAGAGTTTCATAAAAGACTTCTCTCTCAAGATTATCCTGGTGCTGCTCAACTTGCAAAGAATCAAGGAATAGATAGGTTTCAAGTAAATAAGAATTACTATTCTACTGTAGATGAGGCTTTGGCAAATGCAAAAACTGCTCTTGATAATATAAGAGAATATTCAGATAAAATTACAAAAAAAGTTACTCCTTATAGAGCCGAGCATTTTCCTGGCATTGTAGAAGATGTAGCTGGAGTTAGAAAAGATTTAGGATTAGTCGAAGGAAAATCTTTTTATGATCTACAGCTAAAACAAAAAGCAGATATGATGAATAAGTCTGTTGAAGAATTAACTGAAGGAGAAAGGGCTAATGTTGCATCACATTTTTTAAGCAATAGCCCTCAATACATACCTAAAGGAAAAGCTGGATTTCAAAAAGCTCGCTTAGTTAAGGTTGACGATGATCTTATGAAGCGTTACGCACCTACAGCTTCAGAAGCGTTAGACAAATATATAAATAAAGTCGTGAATTACACTGAAAAACACAAACTTTTTGGAAAAGACTTAGTGACATTAGGAGATGACATAGATTACGACAAAAGCATAGGGGCGCTTGTTTCAAAAGAAATAGACGCTGGTGAAATAAATGCTGCTGGATCGGAAGAAATTAGAACTTTACTTGAAGCTAGATTCGGGCCTGGAGAACAAAGCGCAAGCCAATGGATTCAGCGCGCAAAAGCTGTTTCTAATATGATATTACTTGGTAATCCTATTTCTGCTGCAACCCAGTTGGGCGATTTGTTTATTAATGCGTATAGGTATGGTGGAAGAAATGCTTTTAAGGGTATTTTAGATACCATAAAAGGAAGTACGGTTACTAACCTAAAAGATTTTGGTTTAGAAAAACACATTTCTCAAGACTTTTCAGATATTAACTCTATGACAAAGGCGCTGGATAAGGTTTTTACATGGTCTGGGTTTAGGGCAGTAGATAGATTTGGCAAAACATCATCTATGCAATCAGCTTGGCATTACAATACTGGTTTAGCCAAAACTAAAAAAGGGATGAAAAAGTTAGAAAAGAAGTGGGGAAAGTTTTATGGAGATGAATTTGAGAGTTTGGCTAATGATCTAAAAGAAGGAAAAATTAGTGAAAATGTTAAACTTCTTTTGTATTCTGAAATTTCTGGGCAACAACCCATAGCTCCTATAGATACGCCTCTTAAATACCTTCAAGTACCGGATGGAAGAATCTTCTATTCTTTAAAATCTTTTGCTTTAAAACAGCTAGAGCTACTTGACAAGACTATAGTAAAGCAAATACAAAAAGGTAATTACAATGAGGCGGGTAAAAATGCGTTGTCTTATGCGCTGATAGTTGGTCTTGGTAATGCTACCGTTCAAGAAACTAAAAACTGGATGCAAGGCAGAGAGTTTCAGATAGACCGAGTTCCCGATAATTTCATTAATTACATTTTTGCCACTTTAATGACTTCTCGGTACGCAGTAGACAGAAGTTTGGAAAGTGGGGATTTGTTTTCCCTTGCCACAGATGCGGTTGCTCCGCCTGTTAATGCCCTTCAGACTCTTACAAGAGATACATATAATGCTGCGGAAGCAGTAGCTAACGGAGAAGAAATAAGCCCGAAAATCGCTAGAAGCATTCCTCTTGTTGGGCGGTGGTGGTATAACCTTTTTGGCGGTGGAGCAGAAGAATTTTTAGAAAGAGAAAAAAGAGAAGAATAGTACTTCCAATAATCACGCGCTCCTACGTTACATTTCAGAGAGTTAGCAGGGTCATTAGGCGTTAAAAGCGCCTCTCAACAACTAGCTTGCAAGTGTTAATCCCCATTCATGTAAACGCTCTTTAATTTCTTTTAAAGACTTTTTCCCCAAGTTAGGCGTTTTTAGTAACATGACCTCTGTCCACTTGATTAGCTCTTCAACTGTATATATATCCTCACATTTCAGACAATTAGCTGATCGAACCGTTAGCTCTAAATCTTGAATCGTTCTAGCTAACATCTTGGTTACTTTTTCTCCGGTAAAACTAGGGTTCCTGGCTATTACTTCAGCTATAAGTTCTTTTGTTTCTATCTCTTCCTTGGTAGGTGCTGGGGGGCGCATCCAATATTGAAGGTCTTGCTCAAGAAGTTTATTTGCCTCCTCTAACTGCTGATAATAGGATCGCTTCTTATCTAGCTCATCCAACCAATTTTTTGCTGACTCTTCAGCCTCTTCAGCTTTTTCTTTAGCTTCCACCCATCGAACATTTATTTCATCTGACTTTTTCTTAGCTACTTCATATTCTGTGGTTACCTCAATGCGCTTTGCATCTGCTAGGCTTTTAGCTTGATGTGCATCCCCCAAGGCTTTTTCCAAAAGTTCCTTATTGTCTCTTTCGTTATCACTAGCTTGTTTGCAAAGGTCATCATAGTTTCTTAACATATAGACAAGTGCTTGCGAATCTGTAATTGAAATTTTGATCTTTATCAAAACATCTTGTTTTATTAGGTCTATAACTTCTCGATCATCACTATTTAAACTTAACAATTTCTTATCCCCTTCTGTTATTTACATACAGCTCATTTCAAGCGCTTAATATTCAATAATTTTTAAATCTCCTTTTTTCCCTTCCATACGCAAAGACCTTAATCTTGCGTGTTCGGCTTTGTAATGTTTAGCTACGTCTTTCAAGTTTTTCTTAATTGATTTAGCCAGGGAAGTGTCTTCTCTTTTCTCTCTAAGAATATCTATCATGCCTTCGCCAATTCTGTTTACAGTCCAAGCCCTAAAGTCATCTGGGTTAGAACCTAGTTTCATGTGGCAACCGAAACAATGGGCAAATGCGTTATCTGGGCAGTACCTAACCGCATTTGCTCTCCTACCAAAGTAGTGTGAACAGTGGAGTCCCATAGTTCCCTCTTGATATTGCGTTCCGCAACACTGACATTTCCAATCTGCTGCTTCTCTTATGCACTTGGAAAACCAAAGATCAGCGGGTGTTATTTTTAATCTTGGCATTGTGCCATCCTTCCATCCTTCAGCTAGTAGGCCGTTTTCTTCATATTCTTTAAAATCGTTTGGATGTATCTTTTCATCCCATTCTTCAGCTAGTAGGCCATCTTTATTAATGTTCATTGGCCTCTTCTGCCATCTGCACTGCCCGCACGTTGGTTTCTGCAAAATGTTTAAGAACCATTCCTAAAGTTTGAGCATTGGTTATTGATACACCTAACGACTTTTCCAATGCTTTCTTGGAAGCGTCAAAAAGTTGGCCTATTTCTGGGTTAGCTTTTAAATTAAAGCTTAAAGTAGTTTCTGCCATGTTGTTTCCTTTGGTTGTAATAATTCATTCTTTTCCTTTAATCTCTGAAACCTTTTCTAGTAACTCTTCCAAGACTTCTTCTAACTTTGCCAGTTTTCTAAGCATATCCTTCAGTTCTTCTGCTTCATCTTCTTCAATTTCAACAATAATCTTCATGTGTTCTGGGCTTCCGTTAGCTCTACATATTCGCCTGTATTGTTTTTAGATCGCGTGTAAGCCAATCATTCTTTCAGCGTCATTGAATCGTTCTGAATTTCGGTGGTTCAAAACTACAGATTTTGCGTCTTCTTCTGTCATCTTTAGATTCGGTGCTGATTTTTTACTACATGAATATTTATTGCCTCCATTCAGGGGTGGTTTTAAAAAATGAATGAAAGCACTTTCTATTTCATCTAATTCAGACTCAGGTATTGGCAAGAGATACGCCCTATCAAAATCTTTGTGATGTTTATGACTTTGTATTCGCCCATGAATTGATACGGATTGACCGACATACATCACCTCATCATCCTTGCATAAAAAATAAACTCCAGGTTGGTAAGAATTATTAGGAATCTGCGCCAATCCCAAGACATTACAGATTGACATAGGCGGTCGATCATCTACCGGAGGGCAAGGGTCAATTATCTTAAAGCCATCCTTGACCATCTTTCCCCTGTTCATCACCATCATATTTTCAGCCAGCCAATCTTTTACTTCTTGCAGTCGAAACTTATATACAGTTTTGTCAAAACAATAACTAGGCAAGAATTCAGATTTTGCAAGCTCTAAAATTCTATCAACAGGGAAATCTATTTTTTCACTCAGTTGCTGTGGTGTCAGCAAACTTTGTGGATAGGAATTTGTTTTGTATTCAATTTTATAAGGTAATGGTTTCAATACTTGTTCTGTGTCTGTCATGTTTGCCTCATTCGTTTTGACTCGTTGTTAAATCTAAGTATTCGCCTCTAGCCTCTAGGATTAGATTTTGCTCTGCAAAGAACGCTTGCATCCAATCTAGGAAGAAGGTCATTTCTCCCTTGCTCCAGGTAGAGCTTGAAGTGAAATCAACTTTGGTTTCTTTGGTTTCGGGGTTAATCAGCTTGCGAATAAGCCATTTCTGCTTGGTATCACTGTAGCACCTAGTCTTAACGTACCGTTTCATGCTCTCTACTTCGATCTCAGAGCATTTAGACTTAAAGGTATATTCTGCGGTTTCTCTAAGCCAAGTGTGAAATAGGGCGTTCTGAGGCAGTCCTCTAAGGGCAAAGTCTTCACACTTCATGCCCCCAGAAGAAAAAGCCACAGAACAATGCCCCTCACGCTTCAAGACCTTGCGAATTGACTCTACGCAGCTCTTTAAATCGCTTTCACAAGACAAAAATAGGGTAGTAGGCATAATTAAAAAGGAATGTCATCATCAAAATTAGTGTCTGCAAATGACTCTGATCCCTCTAAGTCTTCTTTTGTTGCTTCCACAGTTTCAGGGTTATAAACAAGCTCTATGGTAATTACTACCACTTGAGTCTTATAAACTCTGTGTTTTTGTCCACAATCAAACTGCTTGTCATAGTCAGAGTTCTGTAATCTGCCCTCAATGTATACCCTTGAACCCTTGTAGATGTATTTAGATATAAAGTTATCCACTACAGCCCCAAAAGCTACGCAGTCGTGAAACTGAGCCACTTCCCCGTAATTAGTCACTATTGAGAAGTTAGCTACGCCTTTACCGTCTTTGGACTGCCGTACACTAGGGTCTTTAACTACAGTACCCACTATAATTGCTTTGTTTACGCCTCTCATTTAACACCTTCCCAATTAAATTTCTCTACGCCATCATTAATAAGCTCTACTGCTTCATCTATACGGACTGCCAAAGAAGTAATTAGGTCATTATCTCTGTATAGTCTGTGGATAAAAGGCATAAGCTTTGGGTGATAGCTGAAAAAGTCCCAATAGCCTCTACCTGTTATGTACATACAGCCTTGTAACTGAAGTAGGTATTTAGTTGGCACTTTGCCGCCCTTCAGGTACTCAATTTGGGTAGCTTGTCGGGGGCATTTAATTTCCAAGCCCCCTAGTAAGCCCCTATCACATGGCTTGTCTATGAGGCCATCTGGGCTACATCCTGCCTCTATATTTGGATGTTTAATAAAATCAGCTTCTCTAACGTCTGTTTCGGTAATTAGCTGATACATGGCTCTGGCTTCTGGCTCCAAGTTAGTACCGTTTTCCATATCTTCAGTAACCTTTACGTAGGTTGGCTCGCCTGTTAGCTTTTCGGCTATTAGAGCGTTTACATAGCCCGTAAAGGAGCTGCTTCTCTCACCCTTAGTAGTGATTAACTTAGAGTAGTTAGAGGCACTGGGTACGCCTAGCCTAGCTGAGAGCCATTCTTCAGAGCCTTGGCCTCCGCAATCTATTTCTCTTGCTTTCCAACGTTGCTCCTGCCGCTCCATCAGAAAGTTCCCCCATGTTTGAGATTTACATTCGTGTAGTATTTGCCGTCTTCTTCTATAAAATATATTTTGTACTTCGATGACCTTATAACATTGCCTTTTCTGGGGGTTCCTCTTTTGTCATTCTCTACATGAAAGACTAAACCTTGTTTTCGCAACTCATTAGGTCGACTAGAAATAGTGCCGCCAGTTGTCCCTGAAAACATTAATTGCAACTCTTTAAGGGTTAAACCTTCCATCCCCGCATCTTCAATAGCCTTCAGAACAGCAGCTCTAAGTTTAGAAAGGTCTCCTTCCAAACTGTTAGCAGCTTCTTTGCTAGTATCTGGATCATCTGCCCTCGCAAGCTTGTGAGGCTCAAACAAGTCAAAAGTATCGTTTTCATCATCTTTGCTCATGATTGCCCCCCTTGCTTCTGTACCTTGGCTTTAAGCCCATTAATTGCTCTCTCAAATGTATCTTTGGGCATTTCGTTTACGCTTTCTATTTCAAAATGCTTACAAAAAGCGTTCTTAGTAGTCTTTGTTTGAGTCATTAAGTCAATAATTTGACGGGCTTGGTCTGGTGTAATTGTGTCAGTGTATGTTTCTTCGGGAATCACTGAAATTCCTTCTGGACGCACAAAATCATCTGCCTCATCTTCAGAATATACATAACCACCCAGCCCAACGAGTTTAAGAATTACGCGGTCTTTTGCCCGTTTCTCTGCCATAGCATAGGGGTAGCCGTTCTTATTGTTATAAGGTGCGGCCTCACCAAATGACCATTCTGATCTGTCACCCAAATGCCCAGTGACGCAAATAGCTACGTTTTTTTGGCTTATCTGGCTTTCCACAACAGTTGGGGAATCAAAAACAATTCCCTTGTGCGCTGCTACTTGCTCCAAGGCTTTGTGCAACACAACAGTCGTGCCATGACAATCCCAGGTAGAACTTTTAACGGGTAAACCTATTTCCCCTAAAATCTCTTCTACAATTTTTGGTATGCCGCTAGTCATAGCTCAACTCCCGCTCTTGGATCGTCTGGTGCAAAATAATCGCCATAATTAACCCCGCCCTTCCTAAAATCCATCACTGTGCAAATTGAATGTACTAGCATAAACATAGCGTTTAAATGCTCAGTAGTGGGGGCAGGAAAATCCGTGTGCGAGAAACTTTCTAGATAGTCTTTAACTTGATTCACTTGCATTAACATCTGTTCGGCAGAAGCCCCGTAATAATTGTCATTAGAGCCAACTCTTGCCCATATAGCTTTTGTAAGCTCTTCTTCAGTTTGTTTTTTTGCTTTAGTCATTTGCAATCTCCCGCGTAACCAGAAGAAGCATCAGCAATCTCCCGCGTTGTAAAGACCTTAATTTCGTCAACAATCAAATTCTGAGTTGCCCCAATAAACTGATCAAGAACCGCCAAATATTCTGGCTCCTGCTGTAATTGGGGTTGAGTGATTACATCCCTCAATAATTGCGCTTCTTCTTTGCTAAAAACTAATAAGCTGGTTTCTCTCATGCTCATAATTTATTCCCCTTTTTTAAATTCATATACGTTGCTGTGTACTTCCGCGTGACCTTCGTACTGCCATGACGCCTCTTCCTCCCAATAGGCTTCCTCTAGAACGTCTTCCAATTTGTTTAATTCATTTTGGGCTTGGCCGATAAGTCCGTCTTTGACAAACAACGAAAGCTCATGGTCTTGATCGCTTCTAATAAATCTTTTGAGCACCTGAAAGAATTCCCCGAAATCGCGTTGGCACGTCAAAGCAAATAACAAAAAGTCTGAGCTATCGGGATCATCTTTGTCCGAAAATATCTCTGCTAACTGCTCAAGAATTGAGTCTGGGGCTTGTTTAACCCCTGTGTCGGGGTCATAGAGGTCTCGAATATTGTCTCGAATAAGACGTGCTAGAGGCGTTGAGGTAGGGTGTTCAGTAATCGTACTCATAATAGTTTCCTTAGCTAATAATTAGTTACGTGTTCACACGTATTCAAACGTGTTCATTTAAATCTAACAGTATCAAATAATACTGTCTACTACTATCGTCCATAATTAGGATAGGTTTAGCATTAGGGTCTAGGCTTTCAGTAGGCAATAGTGGTCATTTAGAGGGTTTGGGACACCTCGCCTTAAATATCTGCCTTATTTGCACCACTGCCTATTGGCAAAGTATGATTTATCAATCCTTGAATGGCTCAACCGTAAGCCCCCTCTAAGTGTCCGCTAATTGCTTTGTTCTACCCATGATATCTGGCTTGGGTAAACGCTCCCCTCAAGGCGGGCAATAATGCAAGTTCCAGGTTTAAAGTCCCTGTAGACATTACGCTTAGAGTAGGTCTAGCGTAGATAAACACCATAACGCGCCATAACGCGCCATACGGTTAAGGTAGACTAAGTGATAGGAATTTGAGTAGAATTGGCAACTATCGGGTCGTGCTGATAATTACTTACATGGT
>TARA_R110002020_G_scaffold35530_16_pt1 | contig 15014 bp, 17 predicted proteins | sample TARA_R110002020 | Tara Oceans TARA_R110002020 (sample SAMEA4396489) | marine metagenome | biome: Westerlies Biome; feature: [MES] marine water layer (ENVO:01000295) within the mesopelagic zone...; material: water (ENVO:00002006), including particulate matter (ENVO:01000060) such... | reverse complement strand
AAAGAAAATCCGCCTAACAATTCCGGCAGGTGTTGAGGACGGACAAACCATAAAAATAAAAGGTTATGGTGGCGAAGGGATGAACGGCGGTCCTAAGGGCGATCTATATATTACTTTTGAAATCTTCAACAATACAGCTTTTAAACGCGTGGGCAACGATCTTTATAAAACTGAAAACATCAAGCTATATAAAGCTATTTTGGGTGGCGAAATTACTATTGACACCTTGGATGGAGCTGTAAAGCTAAAGGTGAAACCCGAGACCCAAAACGATACTAAGGTAAAGCTGAAAGGCAAAGGGCTTCCCAAATACAAAAAAGAAGACCAGCACGGCGATCTATATATCACTTATAATATTGATCTGCCGAAAAACCTTTCCGAAAAAGAAAAGGAATTATTTACTGAACTTTCAAAACTGAGATAATGGCACGAGAAAAATATATATTGGTAAGTCATTTTTGCAAACAGACGCAGATAGAAATTTCCTTTGTGGAAAATCTTCACGAATACGGGTTGGTTACTTTTGAAGAAAAGGAAAATCAACTTTTTATGGACGAAAAAGATATTTCTGAAATAGAAAAAATGTTTCGCCTTCATAACGATCTGGGAATTAATTTTGAAGGACTTGACGTTCTTAACCAATTACTGAAACGCATAAAAAAGATGGAAAAGGAAATGAGTTTACTACAGAAAAGACTGCGATTGTATGAATAAGTATTTCCAAAAAGAAAGGTAAATTCTATTTAATGAAATGTTAAATGAAATTTGCGGATATATGCAATCTCATATCTTTATCTTCTATGAGAAAAACAATTTTACTATTCGCTTTGTTGGTTTGTGTAAACCTCTTCGCACAACAAAACAATTTCAATTCTACAAATTCCTTCAACCAAATAGCATCTTTAAATGATCAGGAAACAAATTTGGATAAATTGAATACGGAAGATCAAAATTCGCAAAACGTATCGTCAGCACTTAATTTTAATCCAAACGATAAAACTGTTTTTGATACCCAAAAGAGTAATTCACCCTATGAGTGGAAATGGGTTCGCGACGGAATCTGGACCGGTGTTGGTTTAGGCGCCAGTGCTTATGGACTCATGCTAATAAAGAATAAGGATGATTTACCATTAGCAGAGCGTGAAAAGTTTTTAAATAATGAAAGCCTTCAAAAAGAAATTGATAATTTAAATTTTCTTGATCAATGGATTGCAGGCAAGCATAACAAAAGTGCAAATGCTATTAGCGATATTCCTTTCGCCCTATCTTTTGCAGCGCCTTTTGCCTTCTTATTTGATGATGAAATAAACGACCATACAGGGCAATACATTGGGATATATATTGAAAGTTTAGCTACTACAGCTGCTCTTTACACAATTACTGCTGGTTTGGTGGATAGAAGTCGCCCCTATGTTTATGATAACAGTGGCGATACTAGTAACGATAGACGATTTAAGAATAATGGCCAACGTTCCTTTTATTCGGGACATGTTGCAGCTACTGCAACAGCCACTTTTTTTGCAGCAAAAGCATATAGTGATTTTAACCCTGACGCTAACGGAAAAGTTTGGGTTTGGACGGGAGCCGCTGTTCTCCCAGCTTCTGTAGGGGTATTAAGAATGGAAGCAGGACAGCATTTTTTGACGGATGTACTTCTGGGTTATGTTTTAGGAGCGGGAACTGGAATATTAGTTCCTGAATTACATAAAAAGAAAATGGAAAATATAGATATATATCCAAGCTCTGGAACAAGCTTTAATGGTGACAGTTACAATGGAATGGCTTTCAGATATACGTTTTAAGGTATCATTTTATATAGCTTAAAATCTCTTTCATAAAAAATCCCGCTTTTGCGGGATTTTGTTTTTTTTATACATTAAATCGGAAGTGCATCACATCGCCGTCTTTAACGATGTACTCCTTACCCTCTACTCCCATTTTTCCAGCTTCCTTAACTTTGGTTTCGCTTCCGTAGGTTACGTAATCATCGTATTTTATTACTTCGGCACGGATGAAGCCTTTTTCAAAATCGGTATGAATTACCCCCGCTGCCTGAGGTGCAGTAGCTCCAATGGGAATGGTCCAAGCTCTTACTTCCTTCACACCCGCGGTAAAATAGGTTTGAAGATTTAATAATTTATAGGCACTGCGAATTAATTTTGCTGAACCTGCTTCATCGAGCCCTAAATCTTCCAAAAACATTTGGCGTTCTTCAAAAGTTTCCAACTCCGTGATATCTGCTTCAGTGCCAACAGCCAATACCAAAACCTCGGCGTTTTCATCTTTTACTGCTTCTTTTACTTTTTCAACATAAGCGTTTCCTGTTGCGGCGGAACCTTCATCTACATTGCAAACATACATTACAGGTTTATCGGTAATAAATTGTGTGTTTTTAATGAATTCCTCTCTTTCGCTTTCGGTTAAATCGATTGCCCGTACTGATATTCCAGCCTCCAATCCAGATTTTACTTTCAGCAATGCTGCTTCTTCCTTTTGTGCATCTTTATTTCCGGTGCGGGCCGCACGCTTCACTTTTTCAAGTTTTTTGTCAACCGTTTCCAAATCCTTCAACTGAAGTTCTATATCAATCGTTTCCTTATCGCGGATTGGATTAACGCTTCCATCAACGTGAACAATATTATCATTGTCAAAGCAACGCAATACATGAAGAATTGCATCGGTTTCTCGGATGTTGCTCAAAAACTGGTTTCCAAGTCCCTCTCCCTTGCTCGCTCCTTTTACAAGACCTGCAATATCAACAATTTCAACCGTTGCGGGCAATACACGTTCGGGCTTCACCAATTCTTCCAATTTCAACAAGCGCTTGTCGGGAACGTTTACAACGCCCACATTAGGCTCAATAGTACAGAAAGGAAAATTGGCACTTTGCGCCTTGGCATTTGATAAACAATTAAAAAGAGTGGATTTTCCAACGTTTGGCAATCCTACGATACCTGCTTTCATTAAATATAGTTTTTAAACGGCAAACCTATTTTGAAATTACCTTTGGTTTACGCGGGTGCAAATATACATCTTCAAAATAGACTTTCAACAATTGGGTATAAATGCTTTTCAGAAAAAGTTTGGGTTTTATTTCACTTTAAATTTGCAAGAAATTAACGTAAATAGGGTTAGTTTTACTGAATAAACCTTAATAAACCAATTATTATGAAAAAAGTAATTTTAAGCTTAGTAGTCGCAATTTTTGCTATAACGGGAATTAATGCACAAGAAAATACTGATGTTCAATCAACAACAACCGTAAAAAAAGTAACCCAAAAGGGAACAGACGTTAAAACTAAAGTTGTGGCCGAAACTGAAACTGATAAAGAAATCATTAAAGTTGAAGGAAACGATCAACAGGATCAATCTGCACAAGTACTCAAGAAAAAAGATGTTGACTCAAAAGTAGTTGCAGACGATGTCTCTATTGATGCTGCTAACCAAGAAGGGCAGATAGCAATTAAAAAAAGGCAAGAAGCAGATTTGGCAAAAAATATTGCTGAACAAAAAGCAAAGGCCGCTGCAGAAGCTGAAAAACAACGTCAAGCAAAATTAATGCAACAACAGAAAGAACTTGAAGCTAGAAGAGCCGAATTGACAAAACGTCCCGAAGGAATGGCAAAATTGAAAAAAGACTAATAGAATTATTTATAAATTCAAAAAAATCCGCTCATTGAGCGGATTTTTTTTATAGACTTTTTTGAATAACTTTTTTATATAAAGAGCTGTCAACTAAATTATTGTGAGTGCCTCCAGGAATGGTTATAAGTTTAAAATTTCCAGGAGTTTTAATTTGTGAAAGCATTTTACTGTTTTCATAATTCACAACAAAATCTTCTGTACCATGGAATATAGTTATTGGACAGGTAACTTTTTTAAAATATTGATTTGTGGGGAAATTATATTTCAAAAACCAACTTACCGGGTAAATGGGAAAACGAGTGCTGGCGACTTGAGAAAGATTATAAAATGGCGCTTCCAAAAATAAACATTTAGGATTATTTTTGGAAGCCACATATGTTGCAAAAGTGGTTCCCAACGATCTGCCATACACTACAATTTTGTCTTCCGAATAACTTTTCAGCAAATAATCGTAAAAAAGTTGTGCATCAGTATACAAAGCTTTTTCACTAAGTTTGCCAGTACTTTTTCCGTATGTACGGTAATCCATCACTAAAACATCGTAACCAAGATTTACAAAATCTTGCACTACCAACCCCCAACGTGAAAGCTCACCCGCATTTCCGTGAAAGTAAAGTACTACGCCCTTTGGGCCATCAATCTTAAAGTGAAGTGCGTTCAGCCTTGCCCCATCTTCGGTTTCCAAAAACAATTCATTAAAATTTGTGTCAAAAGAATATGAATAATCTTTCGGAAGCTGCTCTGGCATAAATATCATTTTCTCTTGAAAAAAATACAGTGCCAAAAAAATTATAACGTACAACGAAGCTATTATAATTAAGATTTTCTTTAGTCTTCTTTTCATTAGTTGGAAGCATGTTTTACGCCAATACTGGTTGTGGATAGATCTATTTCTTTCGGTTTTGATTTTATAATTTCAGTAAGTATTCTATGGTATGATTCAAAATTGTTTAAATTTTTATGTCCTCCTCCAATTATGGGATGCAGTCTACTAAGTTTTGAATTAATTTGTGATAGTTTTACGCTACTACTGAAAGGAATCAATTTGTCCTTAGTTCCATGGATAATGTGGATTGGGCATTTTACATATTTCAACCATTTATAAGTAGGCATCGGATATTTCAAAATAATGGAAAGCGGCATAAAGGGAAGGTACCGCCCCGTGACCTTAGATAAACTATAATAGGGCGCATCAAGAATAAGCATTTTTGGATTGTTCATTGATGCGAGTTTAGTTGCAAAGCCAGAACCCAAAGAACGTCCATAAATTATAATATATTTTTCATTCACTTTTTCACGTATTTTATTATAAATAAACTGTAAGTCGTGCTTTATGGCCTTTTGGGAACGTTTTCCAGTGCTTTTCCCAAATCCTCGGTAATCTATCATAATCACATCATAGCTGTTTCTGGTGAAATCTACTGCAAATTTTCCCCATCCCTTAATACTTTTTGAATTTCCCTTTAAATAAAGCACAACTCCCAATGGTTTTTCTACTTCAAAATGAAGCCCATTAATGATTGCTCCATCCCGAGTTTCAATATTATATTCGGAAACTGTTTGGTTTTGATAGTAAAAATTGAAGTCTTTCGGAAGTTTTTCAGGCTTGAACAAAAAATAATCCTGTAAATAATAAAGTAGTATGCTGATGGTAACGTAAACCACTAAAATAATAAACAGGATATTTAACCAAACGGGCATAATTATCTTTTCAACTAAAATACAAAAAAATAAATGTGTGAAATTTAATCAATTACACATAAGCAATTGAAGTTTATGAAATGATTATCAACCATTTAAACCTTTTTAACAACTCTCTTGGCTATATTTGGAAATAACAAAATATAAAATTTAACCATTATGAAAAAAGTATTGATGATTTTTGCGCTAGCAGCTTTTACTAGTGGTTTTGCGCAAATAGATAAGAATAAAAATAAAAAGACAGAAACTGTGGTTACTAAAACTACTGTACAAGATAATAAAGGAACTGACGTCGCTACTAAGTCGGTAAGCAAGACTGAAAAGCAACTTTTAGCACTGGATGAGACAGATGCCAACCAAACTAATCAAAGTGTGGTTATGAAACCTATTGAAGTAGACACTGACGTAACCTACGATTATGAAGGAAACCGTTTTAAGTTTTTGAACCAAAAGGATAAAGAAGGCTATCGTTTAATGACAATTAAGGACAATGCCACTAACGAAGAATATGCTGTTATAAAACCTACTTCACAAAATGGATATTATATTATGTCACAAGATGGTAAATCCTCATTTGGTTACTTTAATACAGAGGGTAACTTTGTGGTAGAACGCTATGATGCAAAAACAGACGCAATCGTCTCGGAAGTTTATAAATTGAATGTAAAAAATGATATGAAAAAAGATAAAATGTAGAATATTTATTAACTATCCCCACAAAATGAAAAACGGCTCTCAGTTTGAACTGAGAGCCGTTTTTTAATTATAATAATATTGTTTTAATCTTTATGCATAAAAGCCTGCTTTGCCAAAAGTTCCTCCTCAGACTCCACGTGATCATCATCGGGAACACAGCAATCTACTGGGCATACTGCCGCACATTGCGGTTCGTCATGAAAACCTTTGCACTCGGTACATTTATCTGGTACAATAAAATAAATTTCATCGCTCACGGGCTCTTGTGCCTCATTGGCATCTACTTGTTTTCCGTTTGGCAAAACTACTTTACCCTCTAAATCGGTTCCATCTGCATAGCGCCAATCATCGGCACCTTCATAGATTGCGGTATTAGGGCACTCAGGCTCGCAAGCGCCACAGTTTATACATTCATCGGTTATTATAATTGCCATGGGATATTCTTTTTCTAACTTTGCGCAAATTTAATGCCTATCAATCGCAACTCCAAAATAAGTATGCAATTAAAACAAAGAATTAACGCTTTTATCGCATTAGGAACCTATCTACAACGTATTGCATTCGAAAAAGACGACGCCGAAGCGAAAGGAATATTTCAAAAAGCCGAGGCTGAGAATGGCTGGTTTACACAAGACAATATAAAGTTTGCACTTGAAAGCTGGAGCGAAGCACTTTCCGAAGAAAATCTACAGCAGTGGATTTCTAATTACCAGATTGAAGAGACCAATCCAAAAATCGTGGCTATCATAATGGCGGGTAATGTTCCCTTGGTAGGTTTTCACGATTTCCTTTCAGTGCTTATAACCGGAAACAAAGTGCTGGCAAAACTCTCTTCAAACGACAAAACCCTTCTTCCCTTCCTTGCAAAATACTTAATATCCGTGGAACCAGCGTTTAAAGGCTATATTGAATTTACCGAAGGTCGATTGAAAGATTTTGATGCTGTCATCGCCACGGGCAGTAATAATACTGCTCGTTACTTTGAATATTACTTTGGAAGATACCCTCACATTATTCGCAAGAACAGAAATTCCGTTGCGGTGCTAACAGGCAAGGAAACCGAGGAAGAACTCACGGCACTAGCCGATGATATATTTAGATATTTTGGTCTTGGCTGTCGCAACGTTTCAAAAATATATATTCCTGAAAATTATGATTTTGAAGCTTTTTTTAAGGCAATGTACAGTTGGAAGGAAATTATCCACAATCACAAATACATAAATAATTACGATTACAACAAGGCGGTTTATTTAATGGACAGTTTTCCATTGTTAGACAACGAATTTATGTTGCTGAAAGAAGATAATAGCTTCTCCTCACCTATTTCAGTAGTTTTCTATGAAAAATATAATTCTATTGAAAAGCTTGAAAAGGAACTCAAAGCCCAATCAGAAAATATTCAATGCATTGTTTCAAATAAAAGTTTTGCAAATAAAGTTTCTCTCGGAAAAGCACAAACCCCAAAATTATGGGATTATGCAGATGGAGTTGATACCATTGAGTTTCTGTTGAAACTTCCTTGATAAAATATTCATAATTACCACATTTTTAGTAGCATAATTCACATCTTTGTACTATAAATTTTCATAAGATGAAAAAACATAATTTCAGTGCGGGTCCCTGCATTTTACCACAATCTGTTTTGCAAAAATCTGCCGAGGCAGTTTTAAACTTTAATAATTCAAATCTTTCATTGATTGAAATTTCCCACCGCAGCAAAGATTTTGTGGAGGTAATGGATAAAGCAAGAAGCCTGGCCCTTGAACATTTGGGCCTTCAGAACAAAGGCTACCAAGCCTTATTTTTACATGGAGGTGCAAGTCTTGAATTTTTGATGGTTGCCTATAATCTCTTGGAAAAAAAAGCAGCATATCTAAACACAGGAACTTGGAGCGACAAAGCCATAAAAGAAGCCAAATTATTAGGTGAAATTGTTGAAGTAGCAACTTCAAAAAGTGATAATTTTAACTTTATTCCTAAAAACTATAGCATCCCTTCAGATGCAGATTATTTCCACTGCACGAGCAACAATACTATTTTTGGGACGCAGATGCGTACATTTCCCCAAACCGAAATCCCGATGGTTTGCGACATGAGCAGTGATATCTTTTCGCGTCAGCTCGATTTTTCAAAATTCAGTTTAATCTATGCCGGTGCCCAAAAGAACATGGGGCCAGCAGGAACAACACTTGTAGTTATAAAAGAAGATATTTTAGGAAAAGTTTCACGCGCCATTCCTTCTATGCTAAATTATAAAGTGCATATTGATAAGGACAGTATGTTTAACACCCCGGCGGTATTTTCGGTGTACGTATCCATGTTGACTTTGGAATGGTTAAAAGATCTGGGAGGCATTTCAGCAATTGAAAAAGTAAACAATCAAAAAGCTGAACTTCTTTACAATGAAATTGACAGAAACCCCTTATTTGAAGGCTTTGTAGCCAATAATGAAGACCGCTCAAAAATGAACGCTACCTTTAATTTAAAAAATGACGAATTAAAAGCAACCTTTGATGATCATTTAAAACAAGCAGGAATCAATGGTCTTAATGGCCATCGCAGCGTTGGCGGTTACCGCGCTTCTATGTACAATGCATTACCGTTAGAGAGCGTGCAGGTTTTGGTAGAAGTAATGCAGGCAATTGAAAAAGGCGCATAAATCAAGATATTAGTAACACAGAATTTTATTAAATGAAAATATTAGCAAACGACGGAATTTCAAAAAGTGGTATAGACGCATTGAATGATGCTGGTTTTGAGGTATTGACAGTGCACGTTGCACAGGAACAACTTCAAAATTATATAAATGAACATAAAATTGAAGTGCTTTTAGTACGCAGTGCAACCAAAGTGCGAAAGGACATAATAGATAATTGCCCTTCCTTAAAGATTATTGGTCGCGGAGGTGTGGGAATGGACAATATAGATGTGGAGTATGCCCGCAAAAATGGAATTGAGGTAATAAATACCCCAGCGGCATCGTCAGAATCAGTGGCCGAATTGGTATTTGCCCATTTGTTTGGAGGGGTTCGTTTTCTTCACGATTCCAACAGGAATATGCCTTTGGAAGGAGATACTAGATTTAAAGAATTAAAGAAAAATTATGGAGGTGGTCGTGAACTTCGCGGAAAAACCTTAGGGATTGTTGGTTTTGGCAGAATAGGTCGCGAAGTAGCAAAAATAGCCCTAGGATGTGGAATGAAGGTTATCGCCAGCGACCGAGAGGTTGGAGAGGCAGATATAACATTAACCTTCTATGATGGTCAAAATATAACTCTAAAAATTAAGACTGCTCCCATAGATAAATTAATAAAGCATAGTGATTTTATAAGTCTTCACGTGCCTTCCCAATCGGGTTATTTAATAGGCAAGGAAGAGATTTCAAAAATGAAGGAAGGCGTAGGTATAATAAATGCTGCCCGTGGTGGTATTCTAGACGAAAACGCACTCTTGGAAGCCATTGAAGATGGAAAAGTTTCTTTTGCGGCACTTGACGTTTTCGAAAACGAACCTACCCCATCAATAAAAATATTGATGCATGATAAAATTTCGCTAACCCCACACATTGGTGCAGCAACAAACGAAGCACAAGATAGAATTGGGTTAGAACTGGCAAATCAGATTATTTCGATTTTAGTAAAATAGAGCGTTTTTATTTACATAAGGCGTAGTCATATTATTATATTCATTTTATAAATAGATAATTATTCATTTTCAGTAACTTGCGGAGATAAATAAATTTAATGTAAAACAAAATGGCAGGAATTTTAGATTTATTGAACAGTGACCTCGGAAAACAAATTATTGGAGGTATTAGTCAAGAAACCAATCAACCAGCAGACAAAACCGCTTCTGTTGTAACCATGGCTATGCCTATTCTGTTAGGCGCCATGAAACGCAATGCGAGTAACGAAAGTGGAGCAGCTAATTTATTGAATGCTTTAAACAGCAAGCATGACGGTAGTATTCTCGATAATTTAGGCGGTCTTTTTGGGGGTGGTGTAAATGAAGAAGTGAAACAGGACGGGCTTGGTATTTTAGGTCATGTCTTAGGAGGTTCACAAGATAATGCAGTGAGAGCGCTTTCTCAAAAATCTGGATTGGACACCAATTCTGTTATGCAAATTTTACAGGTTGCAGCCCCTATTTTATTGGGTTATTTGGGGAAACAAAAGCAACAGAAAAATGTAAACTCAGATTCTGGAATCGGCGATTTGCTTGGAGGTCTTATGGGTGGCGGCAAGAAACAACCTAAGCAGCAGTCAATGATTGAATCTTTGCTTGACGGAAATAATGACGGTAGTGTAATTGACGATATCGCTGGAATGGTTTTAGGTGGAGGCAGTCAGAAAAAAGGTGGTCTCGGCGGTCTTTTGGGAGGCTTTTTTGGAAAATAAAAATATAAAAGTAAAACTAATAAAAATACTGTCATTCCTAAAATGGCGGTATTTTTTTTAAATGAAAGTTAAATCAGGTTACCTTCATTTTACATTTGTTAACTTTGTAAAAATCATTGATATGAAAAATTTTCTACTAATTGTGATACTTTCACTTGTTATTTTTAGCTGCGGAACAGGAAATACTTCCATAAGCAGCTCACCATCTGATGGAACCACAAAAAATGATACAGTTAGAATTGCGAATGATAGCCTTGAATATGAAATAATAATCGTAGAACCAGGGTTTCAATCTTGGCTAATTTCCCAGCCACCACGGGGTTTTTACGGTCAAGCAAAATTAGAGGGAAATAACCGTCAGTTTGTAGCGGAGTACAACAGTCGTGTTTTACAGCCAAACTTATATTCCAGAAATTTATATGGTGAACAAATTAATTATGACCCAACTATAGATTATGGATACGAGGTGAATTATTTATTGTATAATTATTTTGTTTATTTTCAAGATAAGTACAACCAAAGATTTATAGGCGGAAGAAATTGAAAAAGCTTAAAGAACGTTGGAATATTGAAACCAACAGACAACTGTTTATAATTTTTCTTGTATTTGCCATTACAGGAAGTTCAGCTGCGAAACTGGCCGCTCCACTAACAGATTTTTTTAATATTACAAGGGAAATGGGTTGGTATATATACTGGCCATTCCGAATTTTGATTATCCTACCAATTTATAAAGTACTTTTAGTATTTTTTGGTTGGGTATTTGGAGAGTTTCACTTTTTTTGGAGTTTTGCAAAGAAAATGCTCAAAAGTATGGGCTTCAGTTTTTTAATTAAGAAATGATAATTCTTAAAACAAAAATAACGCAGTTTTTAGTAGCTACGATTTTTTCGTTGGTGCTGCTACTCCCTTCTGCCGTTCAGTTTGCGCATACTTTTGAAGCTCATGAGCACAAGGCCTGTACAGATATTTCCACCCATCTTCACGAAAAGCAATTAGACTGTTCTATTTGTGATTTTCACTTTTCAATATTTACCTTCACACCCTTGGAGGTTCCTGATTTTACTGTATTTCAAGGTTTTCAAAATACTGAAAGTTTTTACTTTACATCTGCTTTTAGTTTAAACCTTTCCCAATATTTCCTTAGAGGTCCTCCGCTACTTTCTTGATTTATCATTTTATTTTAATTAAATAATCAAGAAAACATGAAAAAGATACTATGCTTACTTGTGGTGTTCTTTATATATACCACGGTAAGCTCACAAAATACATTGACGGGAAACATAACTTCAAAAAACACAAAAGAGCCAATACCCGCAACAATCTATATTCCACAACTTGAAAAAGGAACCGTTGCAGATTTTAACGGTAACTACACAATAATTAACATTCCCGACGGAAGCTATAATATAGTTTTTTCTTCACTAGGGTTTGCAAGCATTTCAAAAAAAATTAATTTTTCAAACGGAAAAAGCGTTACGGAAAATCTTGAAATGCAGGAAAGTGCCGTTGAAATGGAAGAGGTTATAGTTTCTACTCCTTTCCATAAATTACAGAGTGATAATGTTATGAAGGTAGAACGAGTTTCCACCGCAGATTTAAACGCCTCTGGGGCTGTAACCTTAGCCGATGGCATTAAAAACATTGCAGGGGTTGAGATTATTAGCACAGGTACAGGTATAGGAAAACCAGTTATTCGCGGACTAAGCTCAAATAGAGTTTTAACGTATACGCAAGGTGTACGTTTAGAAAATCAGCAATTTGGCGATGAACACGGACTCGGTATTAATGAAGCGGGAGTAGAAAGTGTAGAGGTCATTAAAGGCCCTGCATCATTGCTTTACGGAAGCGATGCATTAGGCGGAGTACTGTATTTGAATCCTGAAAAATTTGCGCTCTCTGGTGAAACTCACGGTGATCTAAGCAGCGCTTATTATTCAAATACATTGGGGACCGCTACAAATCTTGGAATTAAAACCTCAGGTAAAAAGCTGAAGTTTTTGGCACGGGGCGCCTATGCAAGCTTCAGTGATTATGATACGGGAGCAGATTATCGTGTAACCAACACTAGGTTTAATGAAAAAGATTTTAAAACTGGAATACAATATTCTGGCACAAAATTTAAGTCAACACTTCGCTATAATTACAATCGATCAAATATTGGTATTCCTGAGGAAATCGGTGAACAAACGCGTTCAAAGGATTTAGAACTTCCTTTTCAGGAAATTGACAACCATATTTTAAGTTTTGATAATACATTGTTTTTAAATAATTCCAGTTTAGATATAAAAGCTGGCTATTTGTTCAATGACAGGCGTGAGTTTGAAGAAGAACCAGATGTAGCAGCCCTTCGTCTTAAATTAAATACTTTTAATTATGATTTGAAATATCACCTACCTCAACTGGGTAATTTTGAAACCATAGTTGGTCTGCAGGGAATGTTTCAAAATAATAAAAACGAAGGTGAAGAAATTTTGATTCCCGATGCCTTTACTACTGATATCGGAATATTAGCAACTTCACACTATCATTTGGAAAAAATTGATTTTCAAGCTGGAATCCGTTTTGACTCCCGAAAAATTGAAAGTGAAGCCGCTAGAAATCCAACTGACATGGATTTTATTCCAGCACTAAATACAACCTTTAATAGCTTTACGGCTGCCTTAGGGGCCAAACTCGATATTGTTGAAAATTTTTCAACACGAATCAATCTTGCCAGTGGATTTAGAGCACCAAACTTGGCAGAGCTAACTTCTAATGGCGTTCACGAAGGTACAAACCGATACGAACGCGGGAATACCAATTTAACCAACGAGCAGAATTTTCAAGCTGATGTTGCTTTAGAGTACAGAAACGAACATATTGAGTTTTTTGCAAATGGTTTTTACAACGCCGTTAATGACTACATTTTTCTGTCACCTACCAATGAAACCATTGACAATGCACAGGTATTTGATTACTTGCAGGACAACGCATCACTTTATGGAGGCGAATTGGGCTTTCACCTTCACCCCCACCCGTTGGATTGGCTTCATTTAGAAAGTAGTTTCGAAACGGTTACGGGTAAATTGAGCAATGATGATTACTTGCCATTGATACCGGCAAATTCACTGCGGAATACATTCCGTGTAGAATTAAATGACGGGAAAACCAGAAAATCAAGTACAGCTTTTATAACACTCGAAAATACCTTTGATCAAAAAAATGTAAGCAATTTTGAAACAAGAACGGGAGGTTATTCATTACTAAGCGCAGGGATTGAAAGCAGTTTTCAATTTCAAAAGGTTTTATTTAAAATCGGCTTGAATGGAACAAATCTTACCGATAAAAAATATATAGCCCATCTCTCAAGATTAAAACCCGATGGTATCTTTAACATGGGAAGAAGTATTAATGTAAACCTAAAATTGAAAATTTAAAGAAAAAGCCCCAATTGGGGCTTTTTTTATTCGTTTACGCGAATTTCAATAGTCTGTGGGGTGGGCTGCTTTTTCCATACAAATGTGTATAACCACATAAGTGTAAAGGTTGGAACAACATCTGTAAAGGGTAAAACTTCCTCAACAAATACAAGAACAGAAGCGATTTTACCTTCAGCTCCTTTATACATTTCACTCATGTTTTTTGCTGCAATGGGCGCCCAAAGTAAATCTAAAAAGGGGCCAATTACGGGAATGGCCATTGTAGCCATACCTATTATATCATAAAAGATACTTTTTCGAAGTAATTTATATTTTTCGTTTTTCATTTTTGTTGTGTTTAATTTTATTACAAAGAGCAAAAAACATTCCAAAAAAATTATCCCAAATCACTACTGATTAATTTTAAAAATTCATTTCTGGTTTCTATAGCCTCAAATTGGCCACGAAAACCTGAAGTTGTTGTAACGCTATTCTGTTTCTGCACACCGCGCATCATCATACACATATGTGATGCTTCAATAACAACTGCAACTCCTTTTGGTTTTAAAGTATCATTTATACATTCCAAAATATCATGAGTTAAGCGTTCCTGAACTTGCAATCTACGCGCAAAAACATCTACCACCCGTGGGATTTTACTAAGACCCACAATATGTCCATCAGGAATATAAGCAATATGTGCTTTCCCAAAGAAGGGAAGTATATGGTGCTCACAAAGTGAATAAAGCTCAATGTCCTTAATAATAACCATATCGTGATAAGCTTCCGCAAACATGGCACTTCTTAATATTTCAGCAGGATCTTGACAGTTTCCCGATGTTAAAAATTGCATAGCTTTTGCTGCACGTTCCGGAGTTTTTAAAATTCCTTCTCGGGAAACATCTTCACCTATGGTGCTTAGAATATTGCTATAATCGTTAATTAAACTGTCTGTGACAGAATGTTCGTATTCCTCAAAATATTTGTATGATGACATTTTGTAAGTTTGAAAATTGAAAACCAAAAATAAACACATAAGTCTGAATAAAAACAATATAATCCATTGGATTGTATTATAGCGCTATAAATAGTACTTTCACGGTTTAAAATTTTGCTATGATTGAAGCCCATAATATTCACAAATATTACGACAACCTCCACGTTTTAAAAGGCG
>TARA_R110002020_G_scaffold216088_2_pt1 | contig 15014 bp, 16 predicted proteins | sample TARA_R110002020 | Tara Oceans TARA_R110002020 (sample SAMEA4396489) | marine metagenome | biome: Westerlies Biome; feature: [MES] marine water layer (ENVO:01000295) within the mesopelagic zone...; material: water (ENVO:00002006), including particulate matter (ENVO:01000060) such... | reverse complement strand
ACCTGTAGTACAATAACCTATATTATATCTCTCAATATCTTTTTCGGTTATTCCTCTTTGTTTTAGATAAGCTGAAGCGCGTCTTGATTCAAATGAACTATCAAATTTTCTAAACTCTTTAGGTAGCTCTATTTTACTTTCTATATCATTGTTAATCTTTGTTGTCCGTACCTTAACATACTTAGATAATTCAATAACTTGTTCTTGAGAAGCTTTTAATCTACGAAAGAGTTTCAAAAGAGATTTTCCACTAAAATCATCTCCACACACCCAACATTGATAACTTTGAAAATGTTTAGATTCTAGATCTAAATTTACTTCTAGTTTATTCTTACGATGTTTACATTTAGGACACTTATAAGAATAATTACCTCCAGATGTATTTCTAGATGAACCTAGTACTGAATTTAATAGATTAACTAATAATTGATTTACTTTCATTTTCTCTTATAAAATCTTTTCGGTAGAATTTACCTAGAAGATTATCATTAAGATACGAACTTTCTTCCAGAACTTCAAACATCATTTGATATTTTAATTCATTATATGTTAATATTTTTTTAGTAAAGCAAGTTAAAAGTATTTCTCTTCGTAGTTCATCATATCTATTTTCTTTTCTTATCTCTTTTAAAAAGGTATGAGAGCCAGTGTATTTAAGCCAATCAGATTCTTTTTCTACCTTTCTCCATCTTTTTTGACCTTTTAATGGAGGAAGCTTTCTTGTGAAATGCAACTGCTTTTTACCTATATATTTCTTACCTGATGGAATATGTTCAATTTGGTAAATAAAACCAAAAGTTCCTACAGGAAAATCGTTTAAGGATTCGATTGTTCCTTTTTTGTAAATCCAAAACATTTTAATTCATATCTAAATTTATAATAATATTTGTATCGTTTATATCTGATTTTAAGATGGGTTGTGCTAGTTTCCCTATAGCAATTAAATCGTATCTATTGTTATATAATCCAACTGCTGTAATATAAGGATTAAAGAATGATTCAGTAACAAATCCATAAGGAGTTCCATTTGAGCCGGATATTAAAGTTGGATTAGTAGAGAAGTTAAATTCATTTTCCCTCACCTTACACATAAATTGTGCTTCATTTATTGTTTTAGTACTACTAAATGAACATGATAAATTAGGTCTTGAAAAGGATGCACTAATACCTTGAGTATTAGGTAAGGAGGAGCCTGTGGCTATTAATTTATATGTAAAAATTGCTAGACCGTGTTCATATATTATATTACCAACATGAGTTTCTCCAATATTTGTTGTAGTAAAAATATTACCTTTTTTATCATCCGTAAACCGATATACTCCATCATCAAATAAAAATGTACCAGGTTGTATATTTTCTCCAAATAATCTTCTTGGTATAGATAGTACACCTATATTATTACCTCCACCGGGAAGAAGTTCACGAGATTGCGTTAAAGTATTAGATAGAAAATTATAATTATTAGTAGTTGCTCTCTTACCACTTATAGTCCCGTCTATATTAAAAGATGCAGTAGCAACAGGATCTCCAAATGTTTGAGTTAAATAATTACTATAATAAAGTTGCCTAATAGATCTAAATACTAATTCTTGATATTGATTATCTCTTAGTCCTGTTGATCTAAAGCTTGCACTATTAAAACTAGAACTTAATGATTGTGATGGAGCTGCTCCTATAAATAAATCAATATTTATATTAGAACTACTAAAGTTAGTTTTTCCTTCAAAATTAAAACTTTTATTAACTGTAAAAGGAGTTACTACAGTATCAGCAGTTGTTAGTTGTTTGTATGTAAAGCTCATTCACCTTAAAAATCTAATTTAACTCTAATTAAAGCTTCTTTAGTAAAATCTTTTAAGAGTGGTCTTGATAATTTAGCTACAGCTAATAATTCATTTGAATCATTATACATACCAACTGTAGTTAAGAATACTTGTGGTTGATTAATAAAATCGCTATAGATTACTTCTCCTGTTGAACCTGAAATAAAGGAAGGATTTTCTGTATAATTAAATTCAGAGTTTCTTAGTCTTACAAAAACAAAATCAGATGATACTGTTTCCTGTGAATTAACTTGAAAATTACCACCTAATCTAATAGCATTATATATAGCATCATTATTTAGTCCAGGAGAATCGTAGCTTTGAGAAGCTTCTAGATTTATTGACTGTGATGTAGCAAGTGGATTAATTAAAATAGTTGCTATATCAGGTAAAAATAATCCATAAGATCCGCTTCCTGCTACATAACCATTAGATGTATCGTATGATTCACCATTACTACCAGAAATTAATTGAAATGCTCTTTGAGCTCCTATAAAGGTATTAACTAGTACTTCTTTAGAATCATCAGTAAGTTTAATTTTTCCTCCTGATGCACTAAGATGTAGATTTAAGGTACCAGGTAGTAGTTTTTCTTTATATCTAGATCTTTCTACAGAGATAGCCCAAAAATTAGATCCTGTAACAATATTAGTTTCACTACCGAATTTAAAACTTGAATTTTCATCTTCTAAAACTAATGTTCTATATTGACCGAAATTAGTTCTTGTAGGGGATAGAAAAGGTACTAAATCATTAAAAAATTCACTACCGCTTCCGAGGCTATCACAATATGCTGCCTCAAATTGAACAGATGCTGAGGTAGATGTAATGGGGTTTCCGTTAAAAACACTCATGTAATATTTCCCTGAGGATCCATTCTTTTGAATAGATGATGTAAAAAAGCTTGTTAAGGTAGGAACGTTATCCGACCAAGCTGCGGAAGTTATAGAATCACTACTTACTACTATATCTTCAGTATCAAATCTTTTGTAACTCATTTATTATACTTTTTCAATTGTTAATGGGATTGTTAATCTAGCTCCTGAATCAATACCAGTAAAGGTAAGCGTTGTTCTAATTACAGCTCCTGGTAGAGCATTGTTACCAAATAGAGTATTGATTGTGGTACCTTTTAAGTTAATTTGTGTACCTATTCTAGTGGCAGATATATTAGTACCAAGTGTTTGATTTATTGATACATTTTGACCTGAGGCTGCTTGTGAATTTATTCCTGTTCCAGTAAAGGTACTTAATAATCTTACATCAGCTACTACACAAGTATATCCAGCGGTTTCGTTTACTTGTTGATTACCTAAATAATTTAAAGTTTGCGGTGTAATAGCAAGTGAAGCCCCTTGCTTTAATGATATAGCAGAGTATCCTAAATCAAGTACTGGTAGTTTTGCAGTACCACGAGGAAGGGTTACTAGCTTATATTTCATAATTTGATTTTCATCAGGAAAAGCTTCTAATAGAGGCATATTCTCCAATGCTTCTCCATAAAATGTAGATCCTGAAGGATGAGTTGGATTATATAATGTATAATCAATTTCATCATCTGCTACAGCAAATTGTGTAATCCTGAAGGAACCGTCATTTCTTGCTAAAAGCTCTCTTCCCTTTTTAGTTAAAATCGCGTCTACTGTTACGACTTGATTATTTAAGTAACCCATAATTATAAATATTCTCTTTTTATTATTATAAATATATTAATTTTAATTTATAGTACCATCCTTAACTAAATCTGATAGTATAACATTAATATTACTTTCTACATCTTCATTTACTGTTACATTTTTTACTACTCCACTTGTTGTACCAAAACCTGAGTTAGGAGGATTAAGATCCAATATTACTGATGTTCCATCTCTATTAAATCTTCTAATTAAAAATTTATCTAAATTTAATCCATTCCCTACTGGTGGTTGTAAATCAACCAATATTTTACCAGCTTCAACTCCTTGATTAATTATTGATACATTACTTACTGTATGTACATTATTTTCAGATCCTAAAAATCTAAATTGATCACCTGGTTTGATAGTAAATACTTCATTAATAGGTTTAAATGTTGATTCAGGATATTGTACTTGAGTTGATGTATTATAATATTGAGCTAAATCTCTAGAGGATGTAAGTTGTGTACTATTAGGAAACGCGCTTCCTGTTTCCCAGAAGCTACCTGTTTGTGCTACTATTGGAAGTTGTTCAGGTTCTCCGTAAAAATTAGTATTATTTAAATTAACATCTCCTAAACTAGTAAATTGTAATCTAACTCTAACTTGATCACCTGCTGCAGGGAAGATATATGGAGTTACTAAATCAGGTACTGCTATAGGATCTCCAGCTGCAACACTTCCATCATTAAATACAAGAGATGTATTTGCTGGTATATTAGTTAATCCAAAAAATACATTAGGTACTCCAGTTCTTATCCATTCAATAGATATATTAGATGTTGCAGTTGTGCTGTTTAATACTGCACCTTGAAATCTAAAACGTATTGGTGTTAGATTAAATCTGTCTCCGGTAGTATTTTCCCATATACTATTTGGATGATCATATAATCCTGCTGGATCGTATCCTTCATTAGAGCAGCTTACTGTTAAGATCCCTGTGCTTGGGTTAGATGTTGGATTATACGTTGTATCTGCAAATTTTCCACCTTGAAAGCTAAAGTTGGTATCTAATCCTGATGGATTAGTAAAATTAATAGACCCTGTAAATTCTTCACTAACACTTCCATCAAATATTGATGCAAATTGAGTGGTTAGGATTGGATCTACTCTTCTAGCTCCTCTTATAACTCTAGCTTGAGTATTAAAATTATCTAAATTTATACCAGCAGCTGCATTAGTTGGGAAGTTTCCACCATCAGTTTGAAAGCTATCATTAAGAGCTATATCTACTAAATTATTAGTTTCATAAGTTCCTTCTACATCAAAGAATGATGGAGAGTTTAATAATGGTTTAAATGCTTGACCTTGTTTATTTATTAAATATTGTAATTTAACTTGAGTTCCTTTTTCTAGTTCAGGAGAAGTTGGTACTAATAATTTAAAATATCCAAAATTCGGTTTAGTTTGTTCTATTACAGGTTGTTTACCAAACGATATATCCCCTTTCCATATTGTACCATCAGGAAGTACAAGAGTATTAGGAGCGGAATATTTATTTAATATAGCACTAGATAATTTTACTCCATTATATCTTATATTAGACCATGATTTAGAGAAGTAATTTGAATCTTGTACTTGTGCTTTAACAGCAGTTCTATTTAAAATTTGTAAAAAGTTTATTGGTAGAACTGTTCCTGATGAATAATCTACATCAAAAAATATTCCAGAAATAGTATTTTCTGAAACATTATTTAGTAGTGGTTGACAGTCAAAATGATTAAAGAAATGTGTATTGTCGGATAAAAATCCTGGTTGAATAGAAGTTAAGGTAGATACTGGTCCATCACTAGTTATTCCATTTTGATTAATAGCAAATAATGATGAAGAAATTGATAAAGAGCTTGATCCAAATAAATCAAATTGATTATTATCAAAATCAGTTTCTACTACTACTGCAACTTGATCTCCTGTAACTAATGCCTGTTGTGGAAAGAGTTCCTCTTTAAAATCAAAATCAAATGATTGTGTTAAGGTATTTCCTGCAGTTAATCCTACTGAAAATCCATTACTTTTTAATAGTTCGTTTCTTGTTATATTCTTTAATCCTACTCTTACACCATACTGTATGTTTGCAGTAGTATTATTAGTAAATGCGTAAGAGCCCGAAATAGAGCAAGTAAAATTAAGTCTTCTATTATTTGTTAACGGTGATGTATATATCCCACTTTGACTATTTAAAAGTCCACTAGGATCACTTTCAATATCAAAATTATCTATAATAATAGTTTCAGTAAAAGCAGAGGCTTCTGTTCCTTGATCTGCAATTTTTACTAAATGAAATGAAGATGTTTTTTCAACTGAAGCTGAGTAATTTACAAAATTAGATGTAAAATTAGATATATCGTAGGTACTGAATGGTGATACTACTTTATATTCAGTAAATCCTTGCCCACTTTGTACAAAATCTACAGCTATACTCTGATTTATGCCGGAAAAATCAAATGCTAATGTAGTTATTTGAGTTAATACGTTTGAAATATCTATACCAGCTTTGGTGGTATTAGATATCTTAATATTAGTAAATTTATTTTGAGCGAATTTTTTAAAGAAAAATATTTCCCCAGTACGAGGAGCTGTATTAGGATTTTCAAATCTATCTAATGAACAGCTTTGTTGTCTATATACAAATCTATCATATTCATGCTCAACTTCAACACCTTCAGTATTTATATTAGAAAACTGTAAGCAACCTGGATTTAGGGATTGAGTTGTTACTATTATATTAGTTCCAGGGAAAATACCATCATAAAATTCATCTTGATTAGTATAAATTCTTTCAGTACTTCCTGATTGGAATATAATAGATTCAGATAGTGATTGAGTTATATCAAATCTATTATCGGGTCCTGTTCCGTTAGGACCGTATGGATGAAAGGCAGTACTATTAAATACCTCAAATGATCCTCCAGTACCTCCGCTAAATTTATATATAGAGGATCCAGAGGTTGAATATTGTGGAAAGTCGCTAGATCCGGTTATAAAATTTTTAGATGATGGTAGTATCGATCCTGTTTTACTTACATTCGTAAATGTCATTACAGGTTCTGGATATTTTTGTCTTTCTAGAAGGTGTTGTTTTATTATTACACCAGTAGCGGAAGAGTTTCTTATAGGAGTAAAATCTTTTATCATTTTAAATAAAGAATTATCAAAATTCTTAATTAATCTAATAAAATCTAAAACTTCATAATTTTTTAAATATTTTTCGAAAAATTTATCTCTTAAATCATTTAAAGCAGGATAATAATTTAAGCTAGAAGAGGCTAATCTAGGATCACCTATATAATCTTCAATATTAAATCCACCTAACTCTGATATAATATCATCATTTATTTGATTTGAGGGTGAAAATCCTACTTCAATATAATTTATTCCTTCAGTGAATGATCTTGAGGAATAATTGTTTTGTTCGATTCTACGATAGGGTGATAGTGCATTTCCTTGAGGAAATTCTAAATTTTCTACTCTAATTCTATCCGTAACTCTATTTTTTATACCTACTACTGGTTGATTTAAAAATTGAGTTTCCGAATTTGAAAAATATAATCCAGTACTATTATAAAAACTATTTTTATTACCCCTGGTTATAAAGGATGCAGTAGTTATTAGTGATCCTGTTACTTTTGGATGTATGGAGCTTCCAGATATAGTATTTGTAAGTGTACCTTTTATTGAATAATCTTCACCCTCTCTAGTTCTAAATGCTAACGATTCTCTAGTAGATTCTAAACCAGTTAAAACTCCATTTTCAATTGATAGAGGATTCATGATATGATTATACCATACACTTTCTGATAGGGTATTTATCCAATATCTTACTTCTTGAATTGATCCTGATAATTCGCTAGATCCTGTTATCCCTGGTGCAAAATTATAAGAATTTTTACTAGCTCCTATTCGAGCTAAGCTTCCGCTTCTCCAACATAAAGTATCAGCTGCTGCTGGTACAGTAATTGATGTACTACTAGTAAATCCTAACTTAGTACCATTACCTCCGTTATATATTTTATTACCTGAATAAAGTTCAAAAGTATTAGATGAACTATGATACTGTAACATTACACTCCACCAATCTTTATTTAAAAACGGTAAATTAATCGAGGAGGAATAGTATTGACTTGATCCACTTACATAAAGAGTAAGATCTGCATAATTATTTCTTGGATCCATAATACTACCAGAATACGAGCCAGTATATGATCCTGATCCGTTATATTCTAAAACTACTGATACTGATGATGATATTGCACTAATACTATCATCTAATATAGTAAAGGTAGATTGTCTTATATTAGATTGTGATGGTAAAGTATTTGGATCAAGAGTAGATTTAAATCTATATTCAACAGTACGTGGTACTAAGGGTGATATTCCCCAATCAGGGTTTAATCCGTTATCGTTATCATGATTAGCCCACTGTGTATTAATCATATTATCAGGAGAGCTACTTCCTGAAATAAATAAAGCTTTATTATAAATTTTTCTATAAAAATCCCAATCATTGCCTGATACTTTATCTTTAGCACCAAATTCATTTACTTGCAATATAGTTTCAGGAATACCATACAAACTAATTAAACTTTTTAAACCTGTTTTAGTCCCTTTAGCTCTTAAAAGATAAGGAACATTGTGATATATTTTCTTATATGTTCTTTTATTTATATCATCAATAGGTATAATATCGTTAGAAGCTGTTATTAAGTTAGTTACTAATTGAGTACCTAACGGTAATGGTCCATATAAACTTTCACCATAGGAAGAAAATCCATAAATTAGTGGTGGAAAATCTGATAATCCAGTTACTCCTAATGAGCTGCTATCTTGTGGAAACCCAGTAAAGGCACTGTATAGATCGTAAGTTGAAAAATTATTTTCATATATTTTTAAGCTAAAGTCTTTAATAGCATCAGCTACTAAATCTTTTGATATACCAAAATTTATTCTATTATCAGCATCAAATTTTTTGGTTATATCTTTTGTGTAGGTCCAAATATTATCATAATGTTGACCTATCATTGAAATAAATACCTCGTACTGTTTATTGTTAGTATCTAATCTAATAAATTCAGGGATAGAGTATAATAAGTTATTTCTATTTAAATTATCATATGAAGATGCACTTAATAATATTCCACCGTAGTTTGATGATTGCTCATCTAGGGATCCATACCATTGTGATACTTCAGTACTACTTGTAGCGTGAAGTTGAAATGGTGGTGTATCATTTACTTTTGGCCAGCTATTTGATCCGCTTTCATAGTATAGAAATTTTTCATAATTATCAAAATTAGATACTAATTGATTAATTTTATCTCTAAATATATGAGAGGTTGCTGATGTATTAGTAGTTGTAGAAGTTGCTGTGTTTAGAGAACTAGAATAATCTTGTAGTAAACTAATTTTATAAAAAAAGTTTTTTAGTCTTTCTGTAGCACTAGAAAAGAAAACAAATTCTTCAAATTTATTGTAATCTAAATTAATATTAATACCTGAGGATGATATTACACTATTTAGTTGGTATATAGAGGAGCTTGGGAGGTTGGTGGATTCTAGGGATTCTAATGTACCTGTAAAAGTTTGTTTACTGTTTAGATCTCTGTCTATTAAATTTAGATTAGGGCCTGCTAGAGGTATACCTACAGTTAGTGGTTCTCTAATATCGGGAGTAAACTCTATAAAATAGTTGGGATTAGCTCCTATCTGCTCAACTAGCCAGAATTGACTGTTAATATCAAAATCATTAGGGAGAGGATTTTTTAATTTAATTAATATTTGAGTATTATCGCTTGTAGTATCTAAGGCAATATTTACACCAGCTGCTAGATTATTATTTCCAAAATTTAATAAAAATTCTTTAAAATATGTGGTCTGCTCTCTTTCGTTTAAAAATTGCAATGTTTTATCAGCTAAAACAAAATCATCTATCACACTAGAGTCAGCTCTTATTTCAGTTCTTGATGGGGATATCTCATTAATAAAAAATACTCTTTCAGGGGATGATCCACATTTTTTATTATATACATTATATTCAACTATATATTCTCCTGAGAGAACATTAAAATATGTTACTATATCGTCCTCTAAATTAACTGTAAGGGTTTCTCCATCATTATCAATAAAAAAGTTATTGTAATAGTCAACTACATTTAAAGTATTATTATCGGGATCGTTTAAAACATATTCTACGTAAGTTTCTTCAGTAACTTGTGCTTTAATATTTTGTGTAGTATTATATTGTTGATCATCATTACCGGAAAAAGAAAATGATCCTGAAGTCCCTGATAAGTCTTTAAGAAGTTCAATTGATATTCTTGACATTTTTAATTATTTAAAGAGTTTAGAAGATCAGCATTTTTTTGTTGCTCTTCAAGCAACTCTTCTCTTAAAGAAGTAATTTCATCTTGCAATGAATTAATTAAATCTTCATTAGCATTAAAATCTATATACTCTGTGCTTTGTTTAATTAATGTTTCATGTGAATTAATTTGACCCGTTTTAGGTATATCATAAAAAAATTTATTATAAAGGTCAAAAAAAGTAGTAATATTTAAAGTACTTTCTTCAGCTAATGCATTAAAAATATTATTTTCTTCAGTAGTATTAATTAATTCAGTAAACTCAGTGTTTATTCTTTTTTTATACTGTTGCTTTCCTATTTTAGTAGTTTCAAGATTAATTATTCCTGTCTCGATTCCTACTCCTTCGACAGGTAGTAGTCTTTCACTTGATAGAAAGTGTTGAATTCCTGTCATATATTCACCTGAATCCATTAAATGGTAGTATCCTATATAAGTCTCTCCATTCTCTAGTGTAAATTCACCTCCATTAGTATAAAAACTTGCCATACTTAACCGTTAATTACTTTAAAGTACATTTCATTATCAATAATATCAGTTCTATTACCATAAACTGATTTAATTAATATTTTGTAATATCTCTCAGGTTCGAGACCGTTCATATGGATATCAAAATAGTTTAAAGTATTATCTCTTGAAATTTTAGTATATATAGTATCGAAATCTATTATAAATTCATCTGTATCTAAATCTTTAATAGCATAAAAAGATTCGTCGGGTAAATAATAGTTTTTTACTTGATTGGATGTAGTAATATATGTCCTGATAGGATATTTTGGTCTTACAAAAATAAAAAATCTAGTCACTGAGTCTTGTAGATATTCTTCTTTATTCTCTCTTAGTGATGCTATCCAATTATTTGTACTGCCTGTTATATTAGTAGTGGATGATCCTGTTGAGTGGTCAAGACAGTCATCCCACTTTAATTCTAGTGTAGGTGGGTAAATTGTATTGGTGTCTACTGAGAAGAATTTACTTATTGGTTGTTGAGATTGGGATAGGTTAAATTCAATTGAATTATCTAGCTTAACTAAAAATCCATTATTAGGAATATCTGTATCAGATCCAATGGAATTTGAACTGCTATACCAAGCTAGTCCTATATCAGTTACATTAATATCTAAATCTTTATCACTCCTTAATGAAAAGGATTGTGATACTTCGATACGTTTACCTTGAGCTGATCCTGTATACCATACTCCTCCGCCTTCAGATGAATAGATTGTATTAAAGGATTGTGTACTGTAAGGAACTCCTGCGAATCCCCAACTAGTTCCTAAATCTTTGGAATCTCTAAATAACCAACTTACACCATTAGTTGTTTCAGGATTATCAGCAAACTTACCTGTACCGTTTTCCCATGATCCGGATACTGGATATACATATAGTTCAGTATCCAAATTAAATCCTTGAGCATAAGCTATATAATTTTTAAGACAAAAATTAATAGACTCAGTAGTACTATTGTTTGATATAAAATTATCTATAGATTCTTGATCAAATTTTATTACATATCTTGATACTTGCGGAGATACTGTAATATTATTTTGGTTATAGACTTCTAGCATTTCATCTATTCCACTTGATCTTGATGGAAAGTATGAATATAAGGATGCATCTTTAGTTGGGAAAAATTTATATACAGCCACCTTTTATTAATAAATATCATAAATAAAAAAAGCGAGCCTATGCTCGCCTTTATTACTTTATATAATAGATATTATTTAATAACCAACTAAGTTACGCATATTGTCCATAATACTATCAAACTTTTCAATATATTCATTAATACTTGTATAATGCTTACCTTCTTGAAGAGTTTTTCTATGTATAATAGATCTTAATGCGTTATTAAACGTGCTTGGATAAGAATGAACTTTTACAACTGTTTTATCTTCTCCATTTGATAAGTGATGATCAGAAGAAGTAGTCGTTTCTTCACATACTAAATATTCTCCACTATTTCCTTTAACTATAAAGAAAGGCTCAATTCTTTCGTCAAAAATAGATGTTTGACCTTCACAAAACTCTTCTCTTGTACTATATCTTATCATATCAATTTTTTATTAAAATACGAAAAAATATATGTTATTCCAACTATTTTTTCTTTTTCTTTTTATAACCTTTATGCCAGTGCTCTGTCATAGTAATTATTTTAAGCTCACTAACTGAAATATCTTCTATTACTTTTCCATTTTTAAATTTTACATCGTAGTGAGTAACTACATGTTTATTTCCCTTTTTAACTAAGGTATGTTTTTCTGGAATAGTTGTGCCTTCTCCATACTTTTTATGTACCACTTTAGCTGCACAGTCATGCTTATAACCTGGTGCGGCTTCTTTAAGCATAGATTTTATCTCCTCTCTTATTATATCTTTAATTAGCTTCATATTCATAATTATAAATATTACTTACGATGTCTATGTAGGGATTGTGTATGAATATAACCAGGTTCCCATCTAATATCACATCTATTATCGGGTTTTACCTCTAGATTAGTATTATACATAAAGAGTGGTCCAATATATTCCTGAAATTGTGTAGTATGGGATTGATACATTTCAGTAGACTGTTTTATTCTTCTAGGACCATCCCAGCTTCTAAACATTCTACAGGTAGTTCTATACCACCTTCCTTCTTTATTTTGGACTTCAGTTACCCAACATTCATTAAAGTCATAAATTAACTTTCCAGTATCTCCTCTTTTTTCACTCATTATCCTACCTTTATTTTTAAAATTATTGCTTTTTCAGGAACTCCAGGAATCTTTTTCATAGATAAAATTTGATCTATATTTTTATTTTTCCAGGTTTTAGTCTTAGTTCTAGCATTTTTTCTATTAGATGTTTTAAATAAAATAGAAATAGGTAGATTACCATAAGAGTTTGTTTTTGCCATAACCTTTATTATTAATATTTATTAATATACGAAAGATAATTTAATTTATCAACTTGTTTATTATATTTATTTTTCGTATCTTATACAATATTATGGATTTAAATAATTTTTTTAATATTTTTAAAAATCAAGATACTGGTTCGTTTGAAGAAGAATTAGTAGAAGAGAAGGTAGAATTATTTCGTGAGGAAACTCCTGTGTTTAGAATAGGAATGTTTATAAGATTATCTGAATATAAAATAATTCATTCGCTTAAGGATATAGGGGAAAATAAATCTTCTAATGAAGAAGTTCTATTTATGCTACCTACAATGGATATTACTGAGGCTAATAAAGGAGAGTTTGATGCAGTTTTTAATATGCTAAGATTTAGACATATATCTAGTTTAGATCTTAATAATGAAATGGTAATTGATAGTATTAAGCTATGGTCTGAGAAGAATTTAGAAGCTTATATTTTAGATTGTTTAGATTACTATGAATCAGTAGAACAGTATGAAAAGTGTGGTTTTTTAAAAAAAATACAAGAAATTATACAAAATAGTTGATTTTCTGTAAAATTTTTATTATCTTCAAAATTATATTATGATTATAATTAAAATAATATTTAAAATAATTAAAAAAATATATAATATTATTAATAAAATAATTAAATTTAATAATAAAATATATGATGAGAAGATAAAAGCAATGGAATATTGTGGAAGATTATTCTTTTGATTATTTATAAAAATGCCTACACTACTTGCAACTCATACTGCTGCTGAAATGAAAGGTGAAGGAAAGCTTGTTTCTTCCTTTCCTGGAGATGTTTTTGGACCTTTAATTATGCAATTTAATAATGGAGATATTCCTGCATATTTTACTATGGAGCAAGTAACGGGTCGAGATCAATTTAACTATATAGCTGCAGGAACAAGTGACTTTGCAGCAGGTAGTTTTTCAAGCTTAGTTAACTTGTCTGAAGGTAACATAGTGCATCCTGATTATAAGCTCAGCGTAGCACTCCCTCCAGGTACAAGCTCTATGGTATTTAATGCAACTATAGGTGATGGTAGTGGTCAAGTAAGATTAAGAGCAACCGGCAATTATAATTTACTGATATTTGATCAGTAATAAAGTTGCCTTATTGAGATATATTTCGTATATTAAGAGAAATATACTTAATGAATCTTACACCTGAACAGTTACAATCTAATTTTAATAAATTTATTGATAATATTAAAAATTATATTACTGGAGATAGACAACAACAGTTAATTAATTTTTATCAAGAGAGAGAAGAAGATTTAATTTTATATCCAGCTTCTCATAAAGACTCTTTCCATAATGCATTCCCAGGTGGATATGTAGATCATGTTAATAGAGTAGTAGAGTGCGCTCTTAAGCTAAATAAAATTTGGCAAGAGATGGGTTGTCGTACTGAAGATTATACTGAAGAAGAATTAGTATTCTCTGCTATTAATCACGACTTAGGTAAGATTGGAGATAAAGAAAATTTAATGTATCTTCAACAGACCGATCAATGGAGACGTAAAAATTTAGGAGAGCATTATAAACATAATGCAGAAGTTAATTTTATGGCTATTCCAGATAGATCTTTATTTTTATTACAAGATTATGGAATTAAAGTAACTCAAAATGAGTTTGTTTGTATTCAAACTCACGACGGTCTTTATGATGATGCAAATAAAAAATATTATATTAGTTTCTTACCAGATTCTAAATTTAAAAACTCTCTACCAATTATTATTCACCATGCAGATATGATGGCTGCAAGAATTGAATTCGAACAATTTTATTATAATAAAGTAGAGCAACCAAAACCTGAAAAGAAACCTTTTAACTTAAATGTTAAAAAACAATCAGTACAAAATAAAGCTATATCTGACACAGCTAAAAAATCGAAAGATTCGAATTTATTAAATATATTAAACGATCTATAATGGTTTGGATAATTATACCTTTATCAATACTCTTAGCTATTTGTATTTTTATTATTTACAATTTATATAAAAAATTAATAGTAGCTGAAGCAGTTACTTCTTCATATTTTAATTATCTTGATAGTGTATCAAGAATAATTGAATTTATCGATAATAAAGTGGAGGAATTAGATAAAACTGATTCTTTTAAGTCTGATGATGAAATAGGTTTCTTTTTTAATGAAATAAAAAAGCTTAATAGCTTATTATCAGACTTTACTTTAAAGAAATAATGGGAAGAAAAAAATCAGATAAAAATTATTTTACGCTTG
>TARA_R110002020_G_scaffold211152_2_pt1 | contig 15039 bp, 11 predicted proteins | sample TARA_R110002020 | Tara Oceans TARA_R110002020 (sample SAMEA4396489) | marine metagenome | biome: Westerlies Biome; feature: [MES] marine water layer (ENVO:01000295) within the mesopelagic zone...; material: water (ENVO:00002006), including particulate matter (ENVO:01000060) such... | reverse complement strand
TAAAGCAGCTCACGAAAAGAACCGACAAGAGTTAATCAAGATGGGACTACTATGACAACTTGGAGTTACAGTAAGGTTAACTCTTTTAAACAATGCCCTAAAAAATACTACCATATGTATGTTAAGAAAGATGTTAAGGATACAGGTAGCGTTGCTACAAGGTATGGCAACTTAGTACATAAAGCTGCTGAAGAATATATAAAAGACGGAAGTGAGTTACCAAAAAAGTACGATTTTATGCAGCGCACTCTCGATACTTTTAATAACATTAAAGGGGACAAACATTGTGAAATTAGACTTGGGGTAGCTAAGTATGATGATGTCTACGAGCCTACTAAATTCTTTGCAAAAAATGTTTGGTACAGGGGTATAGCTGACTTACTGATAATAAACGAGGACAAAGCGTACCTTATAGATTATAAGACAGGCAAAAGTGCAAACTATGCGGATACTAAACAGTTAGATTTACTTGCAGGGGCGGTCTTCATAAACTTTCCTGAAGTAAAAAAGATAAAGTCCGCTCTGTCTTTTGTAGTATGTAAAAAGTTTATATCTAAAGAACACACAGCCGATATGTATAAAGCATACATAAATGTATTCGATGAACTACTAGAAAGAATTGAAGTGGCTGCTAAAGAAGATGTATGGAACGCAGTTGAAAGTGGGTTGTGTAAATTTTGCCCCGTTACTAGCTGTGAACATAACAGGAGGTAGTTATGAGTTACTACGCAATAATAGTGGATATTGGAGATACAACGTTTGTAGATGGGCATTATGCGGATGAAGATTTAGCAAGCGATGCTTTTGTGCGTTGGAAGGAAACTTACCCAAACCTACATTTTGATTTCTGCACTGTACTGGGTAAGGGGTGGATAGCAGATGAACTTTATATGGCTAACAATAGAAAGACTTTGGAGATTGCTAACGAACGTGGAAAAGCTGCGGTAGCAGCCGTCGATGAAAACGTAATACATTAAGGAGTAAGAGTGCGACCTATATACGAAAAAGATGAAGATAGAACTAAGGAACAGTTTATCTTCCAAAGGCTTGCTAAAAAATTAAATTGCGTATGTATAACTACGCCTAAGTTAAGCAGAATAGATAGACTAATTTGCACCAAGAAAGGAAAATTAAAAGCGTTAGTAGAGTTAAAGGTAAGAACCAATAAACACGATACATATCCTACATATATGTTAAGCGCAGCTAAATACAGAAAGATGCTCTCTCTAGCAGATGCGTTAAAAGTAGACGCTTTGTTACTTGTTAGGTATACCGACAAAACTAGAATAGTTAAACTTGAAGAAGAATATCAGATCAACATTGGAGGTAGAACTGATAGAGGCGATGCACAAGATATGGAAGAGTGCATCTATATTCCCATAAAGAATTTTGTAGACCTAGACATAGGAGGCAAAGATGCCAACGAAGAAACGTAATTACAAAAGAGAATACGATAATTATCAAGGGACGGAAGAACAGAAAAAGAACCGTGCTAAACGTAACGCGGCCAGACGCAAGGCTGCACGCAAAGGGAAGGTAGCAAAAGGCGATGGTAACGATGTAGCTCATAAGAAAGCTATATCAAAGGGTGGTAAAAACGCAGGTAATACTAAAGTAGAGTCAGCCGCAAAAAATCGTTCATTTAAACGGAACTCTAGCGGTAAGTTAGTGTCTGAGATTAGTAAACGCGAGCGTAAGAAAAAGTGAAAATAGTTAACGATAGAGCAGTTGTACTCAAAACCAGACGGCCTCATCTCATCACCGAGAAAGTAAAGAACTATAAAATACTTGCAGAGGACAAAGGTGTTTACAAAATTGTAATCCCTTGGGGTCTAGAGGAAGCTCAAGTACTTGCTAACCTCAAAGTAAAACAGATTAGCTCTCCTATGTTTAGGGACTATGAGTTTAATGGTAGGTACAAACCATTTGCCCATCAGAAGGATACATCTTCTTTCCTTACGCTAAACAAAAAAGCTTTTTGTTTTAACGAACAAGGTACAGGTAAAACAGCTTCTGTAATATGGGCAGCAGACTATTTAATAAACGCGGGTCAAGTAAACCGCATACTCGTAATATGCCCTCTATCCATTATGAAGTCGGCGTGGCAAGAGGACTTGTTTAAATTTGCTATGCACCGTACTTGCTCTGTTGCTCATGGAACTTCTGCAAGGAGAAAGAAAATAATAGAAGCAGGTGCTGAGTTTGTCATTATTAACTTTGATGGTGTTGCAGTAATTAAAGATGAAATAATGAAAGGCGGCTTTGACATGGTGGTAGTCGATGAGGCTAACGCTTACAAAAACGCACAGACTAACCGATGGAAAACCTTACGCGATATAGTTGCCGATGTTCCGTGGCTTTGGATGCTTACAGGTACTCCAGCAGCGCAATCACCTGTAGATGCGTTTGGTTTAGCAAAGCTAGTAAACCCAAAGAAATCACCTAAATACTTTGGGCAGTTTAGAGATCAAGTAATGTACAAGGCTTCCCAGTTTGTATGGAAGCCCAAAAGAACAGCAGACAAAATTGTGCATGAAGTTTTACAACCCGCTATAAGGTTTGAAAAAGATCAATGCTTAGACTTACCCCCGCTTACGTATGTGGAACGTGAAGCTCCGTTGACTAAGCAACAAACAGCTTACTATAAGTTGCTTAAAGAGCGGATGATGATGGAGGCGGATGGGGAACAAGTAACCTCAGTTAATGCTGCTACTAACCTTAATAAGTTATTACAGATATCAGGGGGTGCGGTCTATTCGGACGATAAACAAGTAATTGAGTTTGACGTTAGTAACAGACTTAAAGTAGTAAAGGAAGCAATAGATGAGTCTTCTAACAAAGTGCTGGTGTTTGTACCCTTTACTCATACTATACAATTACTTAACGAGTTCCTAAATAAAAATAACATAGCGTGTAAAATAATATCTGGAAAAGTATCAGTAAATAAACGAAGCGAAATAATAAAAGACTTTCAAGAAACTGATAATATAGAAGTGCTTATTATACAACCACAAGCTGCATCTCATGGACTTACTTTAACCGCTGCTAACACAGTCATTTGGTATTCCCCAGTAACAAGTGTAGAAACATACTTACAAGCAAATGCTAGAGTAGACAGACCGGGGCAACACAGCCCAATGACGGTTGTACACATACGTGGTAGCGAAGTGGAGACACGTTTATATAATATGTTGCAGTCCAACATAAAACATCACCATAAGATAATTGATTTGTACAGAAAGGAAATCAATACTTGACACTGTAAAACTCCCTGCTAAACTAGTCGTCCCGACTTAATAGGAGGAGCGATGAAAAAGCAAACACCAGATCAACTTGCCGACATTTATATAAAGATGAGGGAAGTGATAAAAGAAAAGGAAGAAGAAATAAAAAGTATTAAAGCTCAACAAGAAAAGGTTGAGCAGGAACTACAAACGTTTCTTGAGAAAGGAAATATAGACAGCATAAGAACACCGTATGGAACTGTTACACGCCGAGTGCATACTAGTTTCTGGACTAGCGATTGGGAATCCATGCACGTTTTTCTTAAAGACAATGACGCTTTACATCTACTAGAGAAACGCGTGCATACTTCTAACATGAAAGAGTTTTTAGAATCTAACCCTGATGTCGCACCACCGGGCCTTCAAACTAATAGAAAGTTTATTGTTTCTGTAAGAAAGCCACCCACGAAGTGAAGAGGGTACAGACACAACAGGGACGGTTTGTTCATCCGTACACCTATGAGTCTCTTAACTCACTAGATGTAGTGATAGTTGATCCGGGTATTCTATCTAGAAACTACTACGGATCAGATAGTGAATTAAAATGTTGGTCTTATAATTGTGACTTCCCAGACGAAGCAGTTTTGGAAAGTAACAAGCAAGCGCTGCGTTGTTTAGACTGTAGTAAAAGTATAAAGAACGCAGGTGTTGGAGGAAGAGCTGCCTGTAAATTTTTTACTAAGATTAAGGTAGCTTTTCTTTCTGAAGAATGTCTTTATGAAATCAGACTGGGTGCTTTGAGTTTGTTTTCAAAAGAAGATAACAAGATGAGTTTATATAAGTACGTAGCTTATCTTGAGCGCAACCAAGAACATATTGGTAATGTGCTAACCGAAATATATTTTGTACAGCACCGAAACTTTTACAAAATGTTTTTTAAACCAGTTCGACCTTTAACAGAGGAAGAGCTTGCGAATATACAACAAACGAAAGAAACAGAGGAAATATTTATGGCTAATCAATCTCACATTATAAAGAACGTAACAGCCCGTTACCCACGTTTGGATCAACCATACAAGTTTGATCGTAAAGCAGGGGCAAATGGTAAAAGCGTTCCATGTGATGCAACTGTGCAGGGTAGTAGTTACGATTTAGATTTTGTAATGGACAAAGCACAAGCAAAAGAACTTCATGAGTTAATGCAAGATGCGTATACCAACGCACCGGGACGTGACAAAAGCTGGCCTAAGAAACTAGAAATTAACTTTAAGAAGCTAGATGATGGTACTTTTGCAGGGAAAACTACTCGTAAAGCATCTTATGACGGTGTTCCAACATCTCCCCCTTTACAGTTTGATGCGAAGAACAAAGCGTTAGGCTCGGACTTTATGCTTACTACCGGTAGTATAGTAAACATAGCAGTAGAGTTTATACCTTATAAAATAGAAGCATCAGGAGCAACAGGTGTATCTCTTAGGCTTCGGGGCGTACAGGTGCTTAACTATGTACCTTATAAGGCTCCTTCACCTTTCGATGAAGAAGATGGCTTTACAGCAGACGAAGACTCATCAAATCCTTTTGAATCAGTTGATGCAGAAGTAAAAGAAAAACCTGAAGCAGACCCTTTTGATGACGAGGAAGAAGTTAAGGAACCTGTCAAACGTAAAAAGAAAAAAGATGACGACGATGATGAGGACGACATCGAAGACATCATTGCAAATTGGGGTGATGAAGACTAATGAGTTACGGCTATACGACACGTCTCGGTAGTCTGAATAAGCAAGCAGATGGTTCTCTTCTGGGAGTTAAGTTAGGCAGGGTGTGTATTAAGCACGAAGTACCTGTCATTGACATAGCTTCCCAGTTGGGAGTCAGCAGACAAACCGTGTACAACTGGTTTATGGGAACCCATGAACCTAAAGAAGAATTAACCGCACTTATAAAAGAAATAATAACTGAGTATAAAAAATGACTGAACGCGAAATGAGTGAACTCAAAGCACTTAACGCCGGGATTGGTTTTTCAAGTGACAAAATTGTGGCTCTTTATCTAGGTGCAGGGAGATCAACAATTTGGAAGTGGGTTAGGGACGGATTGTTACCACCACCAGTAAAAATTACAAAGTCTCACGCCCGTTGGAATAACAAGGACATACTCCCGATCCTCATTAAATTGGGGCAGGGTGTTAACAATGATTGAAGACTTTGACCTGCTAGATCATGTCGTACCAAAAGGCGGCATCTATAGTGTGGTCGGCATGAAGGAAGGTAAACCAGTACCAAGGTTTACTGATAGCTTAGAAGAAGCACACGAAATGGCGGATGCTTTTTCAGAGCAAGGTTTAGATGTTTATTTTGCGTTAGGTAAACTTAAAGAAAAAGGAAACAGAAGAGTAGACAATGTAGAATCACTTGGAGCTATCTGGCTAGATATAGATTGCGGTGGTGATAAAGCAGATAAGATAGAAACGTCTACGGGTTTACCACAAGGTTATGCTGATAGGAACGAAGGCGGAAAAGCACTTGTAGACTTTAGTACAACCGTCGGTTTACCTGAACCAGTAATAGTAAATTCAGGATATGGTTTGCACGTATACTGGGCTTTTACTGAAGAAGTGCCTACAGAGAAATGGCAACCTATAGCAAATAGACTAAAGGACATCTGCGTTACGCAGGAGTTTTATGCTGACCCTAGAGTTTTTGACGCTGCACGGATACTACGTGTACCGGGCACCTTTAATCATAAGGGTACTCCTCCTAGAGAAGTAGTAGTCAGAAATCCTAATACCAAACGGTATACACCTGATTATATACGCGAGTTGCTCGGCGTAGACCCTACTTTAGTAGTGAAGAAAAAGAGTAATACGTTTACACCAAACGCGTTAGAAAAACTATTCGATCAGAATACAAACTATAAGTTTTCTAAAATAGTAGGCCGTAAAGACCCGTGCCTACAGCTAAAAGATAGTCTTATAAATAGAGACACTCTTATAGAACCACGATGGTTTGATGCGTTGTCTGTGGCTAAATTTTGTGATGACGGCGCTAAAGCTGTGCATAGTGTATCCATAGGACATGCTGATTACGACTACGCTACTGTAGAAAGAAAAATTGTTGGCATAAAAGGACCGCATTCTTGTGAAGAATTTAAAAAGAATAATCCTGATGGCTGTAAAGAATGCGTACACAAAAACAATAAAGAGATTAAGGGTCCGTACAACTTAGGTAAAATAGTAAAGAAAGCCGCCAGTAGTCCCATTAATAAATTTGAACCTTACTTTAGGGGGCAAAATGGAGGCGTATACAAAAAGGATGGGGACGATGCACAGTTTATATATGACCACGACTTTTATTTAAAGAAACAAATGTGGGATGACGTGGATGGATACCAATCTGTTTTTGTGTTTCATTCTCCACATGACGGCGTGCGCGAGTTTGGCATACCTAACGATGGGTTGGAAAAAAGACTACTTATTAGAACTCTTGCAAAAAACGGAGTAGTGTCAGGTGTATCAAATCAAGGATTTCTTCACGAGTACGTAACTACTTCAATTAGATTACAGCAACAAGAAAAGGCATCGGAAACAATGAGAAGACAATTTGGGTGGGCAGACGGCGACACTAAGTTTATCGTCGGGGAAAGAGAGATAACCGTCGATGGGGTGTATCACTCTCCTGCTTCTTCAGTAACTAAAGCGTACGTAGCTTATTGCGAACCAAGAGGCACTCTTGAGAAATGGCAAGAAGTATTTAATTTATATAATGAGAAAGGGTTAGAAGTGCAAGCATTCGCTGCGCTGTCTGGGTTTGGCTCTCCCTTGCTAAAGATTACAGGACAAAGCGGAGCAGTTATAAGCCTTGTGCATAAGAACGCAGGTACTGGTAAAACTACAGTGCTACGCATGGCTAATAGTATATACGGACACCCTAAAGAATTGCTTGGTAAATTTAATGATACTCAAGTATCACGTATAAACAAATTGGGGATACTAAATAATATAGTTCATACTGTTGACGAACTTAGCAACATGGATGGCGAAGAAGTAAGTAACTTTGCTTATGAAATATCACAAGGGAAAGGTAAAGACAAAGGTAGAGCCGACATAAGTGGTAACCGTGAGAACTATACTACATGGAATAATATAACTTTAACTACAGCTAACTCTCCGTTTTACCAACGTTTGATGGCGAAGAAAGGCTTACCCGAAGGTGAACTTATGAGGATTATTGAATTTAACGTAGAACATGCGGGTGAAATTGTTACTAAAAACGGAAAGGACTTGTTTGACAGGCAGTTAAATGAAAACTACGGGCACGCTATTGTACCTTTTATACAATACATAATAGCAAACCCAGAGAAAGTTAAGAAAAAAGTAATAATGGTGCAAAACAAAATAGACAAAGAATTACGTTTGACATCACGAGAAAGGAACTGGTCAGCTATTATTGCAGCCAACATAGCAGGTGGGTTGATTGCAAACCAATTAGGCATAATAAAATTTGACATGGGACGCATCTACAAAAAAGCTGCTGAACTTATACAAATATTAAGGGAAGAAACTACAGCACCTGTGGATTCTTACGTATCTGTACTTGGGGCTTTTATCGTAGACAATTTTAACAGGCTATTAATGGTTAATGGCGACGAAGATAAACGCAATCAAAAACAAAATGCGCCTATACTAGAACCTAAATTTGGCGAATTAGTTTTACGCTACGAACCGGATACAAAAAAATTATTTATACCTGTAAAAAAACTGCGGGATGCGTTGGATAAAGACTACACAGACTATAAAGCCTTTACAAAAGATTTAGAGACGCGTGGTATATTCATCGAAACTGTAAATAAAAGAATGTCAAAAGGTATGGCGTTTACAGCACCCGCACAAAGATGTGTGGTGTTTGACGCATCTCATTCTGAATTCATAGATATGTCAAAAGTGGTAGATAAAGTTAAAGAAGATGCAGATAGAGAAGGTGGAATACCAGATTAACTGGAAAAAGTTTAAACAAGGATGGTCGTTTTTTATTCCGTGTTTAAAACCAGTAGAAGCTAAACAGATTTTATTAGCGGAAGCTAAAAGACTTAAGTACAAAGTGACTACTAAAGTAACAGTAGAAGACGGAGTGCGAGGTGTACGTATGTGGAGAGTTAGCTGATACCACCGTAATAACTTATGTTTTCTAAATTGCGGAAGAAAGGGTCGAGGTTTCGTCTGAAGTTACGGTTAAAACGTATACCTGCTATGTACTCTCTTTCCGCTGCTCTACGTGACTTGTATGAACGTAAAAGCGTATCGTTAGTAATTAGTCTGGGGTATGACCTTCTGAAGCTACTTATACGTTCATCTACACGCTTACGTATTTCTCTGTCACCAGTAGTAATTGCCAAATAACGTGCTTGCAATAACTCAGAACGTTTTTTCATTACCGCATTTTCATATTGTTTAGCAAGTGCCCGTGTCTCATAAGTAAAAGATAAATTACCGGGAGTAAACCCAAGCGCTTGCATGTACAAATTATGAGCCTCCAAATCTTCAACTATAGGACGACCATCTTTTGTTCTAGCGCCTTCTTCTAAGAAACGCATAGTTTTAAACCCATTACGTAAAAAGCTAGGTGCTAATCGTTCAAACCCTCTACCCAAATCTCCTTTTGATATTTCATTAAACGCAAGATTTATGTTCTCAGGAGCATCCATAACATAACTCCCCATAGGACCAAGCATTTGAAGAAACATAGCAGGGGCATAACCAAACTTTTCTATCTCATAAGGGTCTTCTCTAAACCCTATACCATTTGCAATACTAGCTCTTCCTGATACCTCTAGGTCTAGGTAACGGTTAGTTGGACCTTTAAGGATTAACTCAGATAAGCCTAATTCTTGCACTAAGAATTGACGAGCGTTGAATGGCGCATCTTCTTCATCATCAAACAGATCATATACACTTGCGACCATATTAACTAACGTTGCAATTGCTCCAAAAAAAGGTAACCCAAACAGTCCACCTACGGCGTAACTCATGCCATACATAAGAAATAATTGTTTAAGCGCTGCCTTCTTTATCTCCGTAGTTTGGCCTTTAAGTACTTGGTGCATCGCCCTTCCTGTAACAAAAGCGCTTTGCCAAATAAAACCTTTAAACGTAAACATGACACGGCCTATATCATTCTGCATCCATTTAGGTGCAGTCGTAGCCATGCCTGAAGTATTTACATCTTTAACTGTTTTCAGTGCGTAGTCTGCTGCTTCTTGATCCGGCTTGCCTTCAGCCTTCATCAAGTCGTATGCCATTACCCCAGTAGTAGCACGGTTATAACGTTCCGTTGCAGATATAGGCCAAGAAAGAAAACTAAGTAGTTTAGCTGTGCCAGTTCTATATTGTTCAGTGGTTTGTCTAGCCCCTTCTAAGATTTCTCTTTCTAAGGTGTGTCGTAGCTGACCATGATCGCTTAGTGTTTTATACAAAGTTTGATACTTAGGATCAGAACCCCAATCAGAGTTTACAGCTACCTTACCCGCTGTCGTGAGCGCAGCGGCTGCTTTTACAGTACCAAAACGACTCGCAAGTATGGGGTAAGACATCAAAGGAACGGAGCTTAAGTTAACTAATGCAGAAGATATGTTACCCGACATATACATAAAGTAGCTGCCGCTAGTAGCTTTAGAAGCAACGAACCCATAAGTAGGGTTTAAAGTAAAATCTTCTCTTGATGCTATGTTTTCGGCAACTGATTGTATGGTTAATTCCGTAGGGTCTGAAGAATCAGTTTGAACATAACTTGCGCCCTGACTTCTTACTCTGTTAAACCCTTGTTGTATCTTACCGTTATATTTTATATCTGCTAGTTTACGTGACCACTTAACCATTGTGTCTCCGTACACACGCAGCACGTCTTCAGATGGTCCTAATACGTCCTCAGAACTTCTAAAACTTTGCATTACAGAAGACTCTGGAAACAAATCTACGTACGCTTCATATACATCTGTAGCTAAAATATCACTTTGTTTGTCGCCTAAACCTAACTCTTTTGCGCTGTCTTTAACTGCTTGCATCGCATCTGCAACAAAACCTTCGGGTGGTAAGGTTTTACGTGCTAAATCTTTTATACTATTTACGGTGTAGTATTCATTTTCATTTAGATCCGCATCACGTTTTCTTTTACGCAAGGCTTCTTTTTCTTCGTCCGTGGTAGCTTTTTCTAGATCAGCTTGTATATCAAAACGTTCAGTTAACCCCCGTGCTTTTATCTCTGCGTTTCTTTTTGATTGAGACTCAAATGCAACTACAGTTTTCTTCCCTGTGTCTTTGTCTTTATAAACTAGTATAAACTCTCCGTACCTACGAGAAGGTATGTACCCTGCTATAGGGGGAGCTTCATCAAATTTCTTTTCTATTTCTTGCCTTAGTTGTGAGTTTGATATACTAGACAAAACTACATCTACGTAATCGTTATACATTTTATCAAAATCAGTACGCATAATTTTGTACATGTTTTGTACAGACTTTCCGCCTTCCATCTTTCCTATTTTTTCAAAAGCAGCTTTTCCTTTATTGTAGGCTTTTAGTTCTTCCTCTACTTTAGCTTTTGCTTTCTTACTTGTTATATTAGAGGAGGCAGGGTTAGGAGGAGGTTTAAATATATCCACTCGTGCAAGCCTCATCTCCATAGCCATTTTACCCATTGCTTCGTAAGCAGCTTTAAATTTATGGGATATGATATGAAAGTCGTTATACTTTTTATTAGCTGCTTCTATACCTCTTTCTTGTTCTGCTTGACGCATCTCGGTGTTATCTATAATTTCTTTAATGCCGGGTAATTCTTTTTCGTACAGATCAAACAAATTATCTAGACGTGCCGCACCTGATAAAATACCTTTTATCTTCCCTGCCTCTGGTCCTTTTACATTTTCCATTGCTTCTTTTAAACGACGAGCGCGGTAAGGAGGAAAATTAGCTAACACTTCTTTAAAAGCTACATCTGGGTTCTTATTACCAAGGAATACACTTTCCGCAGGAGAAGGTTCTATAGAGGGCCGTGCAGTTAGTATGTCGTTTAAAAACTTAAGGGACTTGTCGTATGCACTTTGCCCTTTACGTATACCAAGAAAGTTTAGAATAGTTTCTACTATAGTATCCCAAAGAGATTTACTCTTAGGTGCTTTTATTTCTTTGAGCAGGTTTTGAAACTCAGAGTTGCCTATTAATTCTGCAACGAACTCATAGAGATCAGTGCCTCCATACGCATCTCCCATTTGAGTCTTTATAGAAGAGTAAAAATCAAAAAGTTGTTTTACTTCTTTAGAATTAGGATCAGCTAAGATTTTATCTAAAGCTGCGTGAGAAAGTTCATGAAATACAGTTTCTTTGTTAAGCCCACGTTCTGGGTCTAAAGCGATTACTTTTTCATCATAATAATAACGCCCTGTTTCTTCTGGATCAGAAAAAGATTCCAAACGTATCTTAACGCCTGTAGCCATCTCACGTAGTTTACGGATGATGGGTCTTATTTCTTTAGGCTCTGAGTCTATAATCGCTTTAATAGTTTGATTAAGGTTACCTGTACGAGCTGCTTCTGCTACTACAGGGTCTACGCTAGTATCAGGAAAAGCCTTTCTTGATCTAGACTTAGGAGGAGGTTTATCCGATGCAGTTGCTGTAAAAGGTTTTTCAAACGTTTTGTATCGTCCACCATACATATATTCTATGAATGAGCCTTGTGTTACCTCGCCTCCAGCCTCTTCATACGCTTGCATGGCTTCTTCTAACTCTTCTCTCCCAATACTTTCAAAATTCTTTTGAGCTTCTTTCTTCAACGCCGTTAATTTTTTACTGTATTCGGCATCGTATTCTTTTGCTCTACGGGTAGGAAAATCTTTTAATGATTTACCCTTATACTTTTCTTCCATAAAGTTATCTGCATGTTCCTTTGCAATCTGTCTAAAAACATCTTCTTCTGATGCGGAGAAGTCTCCTTCTACCTGTTCTTCAATAGTTTCTATAGCCTCCACTGCATCTGCTTCTGCTACAATAGAATCTACTGTGGCATTTCCTTCTAATACTCTTAGTACCCTGTTGTCATCTTTTCTAAGACGACTAAGACCTAATTCTTCTTTTAACTCTTCAACAATTTGATCTGTTTGCAGTTTTTTTATTTCTGTTTGTTCTTCATCTGCTTTTAGTCTGGCTTTTTCTTCGTCTTGTTTACTTTTTACTTTTTTATCTAGTTGTATACTTCTAGCACTTCTTATAATGTTTTCTCTATATTCTTTTCTAAATTTTGCTACTAACTCTGCAAACTCCTCTTTTACTTCAAGGCTAAGTTCTGAATCAAGGTAAACCCAACTGGCTGCATCTTGAATAGTTTCTGCTCTATTAGGAGTACGTAAACCTGTACCTCTTTCTACTCCAGCAGTTAAATTTTGAATCGCTGTGTTTAAGTCTTTATCCGAAATTTCTTCTACTACACCTGCACTAGTGCGTTCTGGGCCGGGAGGATTGGCTTTTATATCGTCTGTAATATTAGTAGGTTGGAGGTCTTGTACAATACTACTTGGTTCGGTAGCAAGGTCGTACGCTAGTTCAAAAAGACCTGCTTTCGGAATATCTTTAGCTACCGAGAGTTTAAAATATTTACTTGCAGCTCTTGCTTTTTTTCCTCCAGAAGGTCTAGCCTTTCTTACATCTTTTAAAGCATCTAAACTATTTTCTTCGTTAGCATCAAAACTTTTTAACTCTCCTTGTATTCTTTCTTTTAAAACTTCTTCTTCGGCCAGTTCTTGTGTTGGTGCTATTGGATCACGAGCTTCCGCTCTTTTCCCTGTAGCTATACCTCTAGCACCTAAAGTAAATACTTCCGCATAGGCTTTATCTTTAGTCAATCTTGCTTCGGTTACTCTCTTAAGTGCTTCAGCAGGAATATCTGGAAATTCTTCTCTAACACTTACAGACACTCGTTTACCTAAATCTTTTTGTTCAGCGGCCATAAAAGCGTCAAATTTATCTCTACCATACCCACCTCTATCTAAAGCAGTGTACACAGCTTCTTGGTAAGGTCTATAAGCATCGGCTATGTATTTTTGTGCTTCTTTGTTTTTTGTCTGAAAGGCTTTTTTATCTTCGTTGGTAAGACTCAAATTAAGTTTTTCATTAAGGGCATCTACACCTTTTTCGGTACTAACGGCTTTAAGATAAACATTCTTTTTTCCATCTGGTTGATCTTCAAGTCCTTCTAAAAAAGCATCTATCGCTGTTTGTTGGTCAGCAGATAAATCGCTTACTAGTTCAACATCCGCTTCTTCTTGAGGCTCTAGTTCTTTCCGTCTTTCTTCAGCACGTTTTTGTGTTTCTGGTCCTAGTCGCCCTGCTAACGCATCTTCTTCTGCTTGTCTTCTACCTTCTACAAAATTTATTCCATCAGCTCCAAGTGTTTGTTCAGCCAGTTGTTGTAGTTCTGGCCCACGCATTCCCTCTAGTGCGTCCTCTACGTATGCTTGATCCCTTGGACTCGCATCGTTCATAGCTCCAAGTTTTATTTGTTCTTCAGCAGCTTTTAGTTTTTGTTGCCCTGCATAGCTTTCTGAGTCAGCAAACTCTCCTGATGCTTTATCTTCAGCTTCTCTTACTCTTTTTTGATATTCTTTTTCTACTTTGCGGCTGTTTATATCTACGTCTAATTCGGCTGCTATAGCGGCTTTGACCCTAGACTCTTGCTTTTCTTCTTCCTGTGCAGTTTCTTCATAGGACTGAAGGAACTCATCTAGTTCGGTCTTTGAAGCTTTTCTTTTTTCACGTTCAGTTTCTTCTTCTTGTGCGGTTATTGTTTGCTCTTCCGCTAGAGTAGCTAGACGTTCTTCTATCTCTCCAAGTTTTGTGCCTCTTGGTTTTATTGCATCTGAACCTACTGAGCTTATTGCTCCAACAGGCGCACCGACTGCACCTTCTAAGGTAGCAGCCCCTGTTACACCTCTAAATGTAGGCGTGTCAAACCCTTCTCGTTGCAAGGCTACGTTACGAGTGAACTGTTCCTGTCCACCTTGTAGGGCTTCAGGTAATGCTTCTTTTAACGCTGTGCGAGATGCTTCTTTTATAATCCCTGCTTTAGTTGCGTTCTTTAGACCTGTTTCAGATACACCACCCGCTAACTTTTGACCCACTGCACGGGTAAGTATTTTTGGTTCTATTCCCACTCTTGCAGCTAAAGCACCAAGGAAACCGCCAAATGCAATGTTGTCTAGGTTTTCTCCGCTGTACGCTTGTGCTTCCTGTGCAGCTTCTTTAGCTTGTGCTTCAGATATACCGGCATTTACTAATTCTTGAAAAACAGCATCGTAAGCAGCGTCTTTACTAATACCAACTCCGGTAAGTACACCTACCCCAGTAGCCACACCTAAAGCGGGTAGGCCCGCTACACTACCTAGTACACCTGCTACTAGCGTAGGTCCAGACGTACCAAACGCGTTAGCTATTAAGTCTACGGGAGCAACGGTTAAGGCTTGTAGCCCTGCCATGACTTGAGCACCTATGCCTTTGTCTTCTGCTTCTTCCATGATGCGTGCTATTTCTTTCTGGTCACGTTTGGATTGAGCAGAAAGCAAGTTGTCTAGAGTGTCTTCTACACCACTTAGACTACGGGATACGGGGTTATCTGCCCCAAAAACATCAGTAAGAAAACGAGTGCCTGTAACAGCTCCTTTACCCAATTGAATAAAAGGATCAGCCGCTTCCCCTATAAACGACCTTTCTCTTGCATCGGGTAACGGACGACTCGTAGAAGGAGTTGCAAGGGGAGATATAGGTGCAGGTGTAGTGGGT
>TARA_R110002020_G_scaffold266993_1_pt1 | contig 15056 bp, 5 predicted proteins | sample TARA_R110002020 | Tara Oceans TARA_R110002020 (sample SAMEA4396489) | marine metagenome | biome: Westerlies Biome; feature: [MES] marine water layer (ENVO:01000295) within the mesopelagic zone...; material: water (ENVO:00002006), including particulate matter (ENVO:01000060) such... | reverse complement strand
TTTTAACTTTATATGTCTTGACACATTGTTATTTCTCTCAGACCACTGCTTTAAATATCTATAAAATATTGATTGGTCTGCGTACCACTCTTTGCTAACCTTAGCGATTTCATGGGCCACGGGCCTGTCTAAAAAGGCCATATTTTTATATGTGGCAGGATACCAGTCTTTTAATATCTGGAAAAATTTATCTTGATAGTTTTCAAAATTTGCATCTACACCAAATATTTCCGACCAAACAGAGCCTTTAGCAATATTCCAGCACATTGGAATTTGATTTTTTCTATGGCGAATTGCTCCGTGCCGAAGCTCTATAAAAGAATTATCACCACCAAGGCTTATACTATCAAAAAAATATTTCTTGCTAAGTGGGATGATGTCAATGTCTGCTATGGTTATATTTTCGTCAGGATAAAGAGCAGGAGCTAAAAGCCTGACGGCCTGAGCAGCAAATACCGGGTGCACGCTATCGTCTGGTAATTTTAAACGAACCACATCTCCTAAAGTTTCATCAATTTCAATATTTTCATCGGGCTTTTCTACCAAAACTAAAGTTGGTTTTACATCAATTTTTTCCCAAGCGGCACTAGTCAAGGGCCAAAAGTCTAAAAAATCTTTGTTGGAATTACAAGCCATAATAGCCCGATTTAAAACTCTTGAAGACTTGTAGCTTTCTTTTTGTGTCGCTGTCCATTCTGCCATAGGCTCAAATATTTCGTTATACGCGAGATTAAAATCTTTCGGGTGAGGGTAAATTACATTATTCTGATTGCCAACAAATCCTATCCACCAACTAAATGTGCCCGACGATAAAATTTTAGTTTGGAATTTAGAGCCAAAAACTATTGTGTTTTCGGGAGTGTCATTATAAAGCTGGAGGCCAAACTCTGAAACTAATCGCTGAACTAAGGGATGGTTAGGGCTGTCAGAAGCAATGTGTGCTTTTTTAAAATCGTTGGTAGGGATATTAGAAAGACAATATTTATAATAATCGTAGCCAGCCAGTCGATTAATCCGATTCCGGCCTAAATCACCAAGCCGAACGTGGATAAATATACCATCTTCAACACCAAAATCAGATACGAGTTCTTTTTTATGCTTAGATATTAACTTAACAACATCAGAAGTTTGATGATATCTATTGGTGCTAAATTTAGAATCACAATTGGTGCCACCGCCAACAATTGTTGATGGTTCACAATAGCCTAATTCTGGCCATTCATACCCCCATTTATCTTTAGGTATTCCAGTGGGAGTGTCTTCAATACCGACATACAGCTTTGTGCGAAGCCAATTACACAAGGCTTCACCTGTTTCTAATGAGAGAGCCCTAGCAAAAAAATTAAGAAATAACTTGTTGCCAAGCCCGGAATTAGCCGTATGGCGTCCACCATTGTTGCTAATTTGTGATTTTAATTTAGAATACGATTTTGGATCGTAATCAGTAAAATTTACAAAGATACCCACATTATAGATACTCTACTGAAACATACAGACCATACTGCTCCTTTGAGCCGATAGAGAGAGGTGAAGCAGACAAAGCTATAGACCATGTGTGGTGGGTGTCCACGCCCGTTCCACCATAGGTTTTAGCCAGATTACCAGCATCGGCACCATCTCCAAAGTTGTGGGAGCTATTGCCAAAGAAGGTGGCCTGATTGCCGGTTGTTCTAAGATACTGGGTCCATTTAGGCCAAATGGGGCCGGTGGCACCGGCTGCTTCACTATTTTGAAGCTGTTTTTGTCCACTGCCGGGACTATCAGAAAGAGGAACAATAATTCCGGTTCCCCCTACGGTATCATAGGATCCCGCTATGGCGGCAGTACTCAATCTGGCGTCACCATTTGTGTTGGTGCCCGTATCTAGGCCATTGAGAAATTTAACCGCACTACTATTGGTGTAATAGTTATAGGTGCCCACCAACTCTGCTGGCCAAGGCTCACCCCACCACAAAGCATCTCCACTACCCACAGCATTTGACGTGGCGCCCAGAGTACCCTGACTACTAAATGCGCTCCCGTTATGATTGACAATTTCAGCAACTTTCGTGTTTACCCCACTGCCGGGATTACTGATGTTGTCCCTATCATAAACCCGTAATTGCGCATTTTGGATGGTTACAGCGGTAGTATGGCCAAATTCAATCCCTAATGTGCCTTGGAAGGTCTTAACGCCAGACAGCCCAATATTTGTTGCTGTGCCAAATTGGCCCCCAATATTGGTTTGCCCGCTGGGAAAGGTTGAAGATAAATATTTAATATTGTTGGTTTCGTCAGTATAAGTACTGCCATCCGCGCTTGCGATTCGCGTCATACCCTGATATTCACCAATCTGAACCGACGAACCAGCAGAGGAGCCATAAAACGCGAGCCCAGACCCGCCGAGATTGTCTACAGCCGCTGTACCATTAGCGTTATGTAAAAGTTGAAAAATTATTTCTGCCATTTTAGGATCTCCTCTAATACAGTATTTAATTATAGATACACATTAAATGATGTTATTGATATATTGTTGGGCTTCATTAAAGTTGATTTAATCAAAGGCACATTGGCGGCCCACTGTCCAACTGCTCTTCACCGCAGCCTGCATCATAGCAATCGTCTTCTGGACAACCCACCCATATTGGAAGCCACTCATAGTTTATTCTAACGGCGATTACAAATATAGCATTATCCTTCGCGTCCTGCTCTAAGCTGGGATCTCTATTAGTGACCATCAGTGATTCTCCCAGTACAGTACTCCTATCGCCAGTAGTAGGATCCATAACACGCCTTATCACCTTAATAAAAAACCTTGTTGGTTTACATGGATTTGTTGCCGGGAGCACCGCTTGACCGCTTTCGACGACACCACAGACTATTTGGTGTCCACCGCTCCAAACCTGCCGCTCGTCATCCCATTTAAGGTCTACCGGCCCGGTTTTCCAAGTTGATCTATCGTTTACCAAATTATCGTCAAATTGGCTATATTTGGGGTATTCATTGCCGAGCTTAGGATGCGGCGAATCATCCAGACCAAAACCCCATCCACTCACGATGATAGGGCCGCGTAGAGAAGCATTGGTTCTAACGGCAGTTATTGTCTCTCTGTCACCAGTTTTTTCCAGATTTAAATCAGAAATAGCTGCGCCGCCTTTATCGTGAATAACGATGCGATAATCACAGTTTGCTATAACACTACTGCCATCATCTCCAAAAACCGTTGTAAAATATGGATCTAATTGGCGCACTGTTGGCCCCATAAACCCACTAAATGCGCCATCTTCCCAGCCGCTGATCTGAGCGGGCGGCCTAAAACCCGGAGTCGCAGACGCATCGGTAGGGTTTTTGTCAATACTAATAGGAGAAAATAGCTGCTCATTAGAATTCATAGCCGATCTATAATAATTATCACCAGTTGGTAGATATATATTATTTACAATAGCCGTTCCATCTGCGGCATTTGATCCAGTTACACAAACTCTAAATGACATAATTTTCCTCTTTATTTAAAATGGGAACCGATTCCTAAACAAACCCACCATTACCTCAAAACCCTGACTGGCCCACCTGAACGCATCGTTGCTAAAGTTAGCTCTTTGAAAATTAATTTTCGGAAATGGCCTCTTTTGCACCTTGCCTCTTTCTCTTTGTATAAAAGCCCAATTCGCCTTATTGATTCTTGATATTCGATCAATATTATATTTAGCTAATTTACCAAAGTTTGGTGTCCATGTGTTAAATTTGTATGTTGTCTTACATCCATCAGTACCAATAGAAATACTCATATTTGTAATATAAGGTCCGGTGCCATCATCACTACCCGCCGCACCAAACCTGTCTCCAATATTATAAGCGGGAAATTCTGCCAACTCAACCGAACCACTCTCAACAGCCGCCATTTGTGGCAAGCCCATATAAGTAGTCGCCTTAGCGACCAAATCCAATGTTTCTAAGCTACCAAAAGTTTCAGGTCTAAGACTTTCGTCCATCACAACCTCCGCTTTACCCTTCTTAGACGAATAGGCGTACCACGGACCCCACTTATATCTTGTGCTCTGTTGGGGTATTCCTATACTAGTGGGAAGCATTACGGCGGGCGGAATGGGAACTGTGGTAGGCTCTTTTCCGGGGGTTATATACGCTGCGGGAGGCACCATAACATCTATCCCCGGACCTATCTCCCCATCATTAAAAAACATCTGGCTAAGAATAGTGATACCAAAGTCTTGTGTTGTTAGAGCGTCATATTCTCGTATCTGACAATTAGTACGAATAAGTGCCCATGGGTTACCATGTATCCAATACAAATCTTTATCTGCGCCGCCCTTGGTGGTATATATATTACTATCCCCAAACCCATAATCAGCGCCCATATTACTATAATCCGCTAAATAGTTATTACCAAACCTACTAGAATTTGGCTTCAGAGGATATTTAGCAACAGACTTAAATCTACCGTCGCCATCGTAAAAGGTAACATCCCCAACAGGCTTATCTTCTAACCAAGCCGATTCTGAAATCTCCCACGCCGCTTCATATTGAATATCTTCATTAATAAATCTTAAATTATTCCGCTGGCCTCCCGGCTCAAATGGCAGCGGGGTAAAAAATACCTGACCATAATACTCACTAGCCACTTTGTATACAGAATCATACAGATCCTTAGAAAATTGTTTTCCATCATTCTGGTATCTCCAGTAGGCGTTATGTACGCTAGTCGCGCATAAATCCATAGCATCGGTACGATAATTTAACAGATGATTAAGAACAGTGAGTGATAACTCGTTTGCTGACACCCAAGGAGCATTTCCAGCGGGATCATTTTCGGTACCAAGATAAAAACCGTTTGGCTCAAGACCTGCCGCAGTTTGAAAAACCTTAAAGGTTTCCCACGCCGCCTGCCCCGCCAGAGCCATTCTAAGCTCAAATAACCACGCTGTATACTGCTGTCCGGCATTTGGTAAAGCATATCTACGCTGCTGCTGCTCCCCAGTAGATGGATACATAACCGTAACATAACTATTCCAGCTTGAATGGGTCGTAGCGATTGGCCCACTACCCAAATAGTAATTATTATTAGCATCCTTGCCCCACACCGGAAAAGTATAAAAATCACCTTGTTCGAGATCGTGGTTCCATACTCCAGCGTTATAATATCTAGAAGCAGCTCCCCCCACAACCAATCTTTGGGTTACGGTGTCTTGCTGCTCTTTGCCAATATTTGAAGATATCAGGGTGCCTGTTTCGCGCCAATCATCTACAAGACTCTGTACCATTCCGGGGTCGGGCTGATCACCCTTGTTGCATAATCTTATTTTTATTGTCGCTTCTTGAATTTGATTGGTTTCTCTATTGCCGTCCTCGTCAACGCTACCAAGAATTTGAGCAAAATAATCAAATTGTATAACATCACATATATCAGCCAAAATACCATTGAGGGTTTGTTTTGGGCCTTTTACTCTGTATTGAGGGGCTATCTCACTAACCGCATCTATTAATTCACTAAAATCAAAGAAATATGAAGTATCACCAAAAACAGCCTTGCCGCCAAAAAGTCCCTCATCTCTTCCAAATCTCGCCAACTGTTCCAAGAGGGTTATCACGGGAAATCCAGCACTGTTTACATCGGCTTTGCCAAAATGACTATCCAATGGCCCGATACCATCGTTATCTTTTGGCACATCGGCCACATAATTTTCTAGTTCCGCAAATGGGTTCCATATATTATTTATAAAATCATCATAATTTCTGTTAAAGATTATGCCCTCATATGGTGCTCCGGGGTTTGTGCCATCGTAAGTGGTGCCCTCATATCCCTCCAATATAATCTCAATTCCGTCTAGGAGCTTAGAAGGAGACTCTAAAACAATATCATATGTCCTGCCAGACAGGCTATCCTTATATGAATATCTCTGGAAAATGCCCGCAGCATAAAAATCACCGTAAGCAAAACCCACCGCTGTTCCAACTATCGGGGAAAACTTAGAATCTCCCGTAAATGGTTTACCATTAACGTTATCTCTATTGCCAGCATCATCAAACTTTGGAATAACAACGCCAGTGTCTGGATCCTCAAGTAATGTAAGTTGACAAGAGCCGCCTTCGCCGCCCCAGCCCATAGACGCGCTCACATTTGTGACATATGCCCCAAATAGTTTCGGCGGTTCGGCTGGTACTCCGACCATGAATTTCTCCTATTCTAAAATTTTACAAAACTGGTATACCAACACACTCAAAACAGTCGGGCCACACAGAAAGCACTGAACCCTCAAGAGGAATAGGGTCACCATTCTCATCCGTCTCCAACTCTGATTCTTGTATACTTGACAATATTTCACCACATATGATATTCTCAGAAACTTCATCAAAGCCGGGACGATAAAATCTAACAATATCACCAAGACCGCCAACGCCACTAATATTAGAAACTTTGAACGTCTCACCGAGACTGATATCGCCATGTTGTGCTGCGGAACCACTACAAACCTCTATCAACATTCCAGCGCCCGTTACTATATCCTCGCATTTAGTAAATACCCAACCAATGGAGAAATTATAGGCTCCAGTTTTTGGGTTCCAAGTTTCGGTCTTGTTTTCCTGATAGCTATTTTGTGGCTTATATGGTGTGGCACTAGTGGAGCCGTCTGGCTTCTCATTTCTTTTGTCTTTCTTCATAACAATATCTACTGACACACTCACCTTTCTCTCGCGCGTGGTTTGCATATCCTGAATAATAGGACCACAGGCAAGACCAACCACCCCCATAATAGCAATAACATTATCAGTTCCATCAAAGTTATTATATGTAACATTTACTTCTTCTTTGAGATAATCGTCACTAGTAACAACCAGATCATCATAACTTATACTCCAAGTTATCGTGCCAGTAACGGGATTATGACCCAAAGTTTTATTAAGTTCTACGGTGCGAAGGGTGCCCGTTAGCCCTGAGCTGGTATAAACGGCACTGGCTAAATCGTGGGCTTTAGCTAAAACAGCAGTTAATGCCGCCTTTGCATTAGTGTAGTTGTCTTTGGTATTAGTGTCGGGATTATTCTCGCTAACCCCCTGAATAGTCCCATTTACAGCAACGGCGTTGGAGCTTGCCTCTGCGCTACTTTCCACACTAACCTCTATGTCGTGTGTAACAAGCTGGTCCTCTTGAGACACAAGCCAAGTGTCTGTTACAGAATAGCTTCCAGCAGCCATATCGCTACTGACCTGCCTAACATGATTATAGGCTTTATATTCAGCTGAAAGGTCATAGCCCACATTGTCACTGTCGCCGTCTTTATCCATATAAAAAGGATTAAAGTTAGTTTTAGCAGTATTCCCCATCATGTCTGTAGTAATGGCCGCGTTGGGATTATCTATTAGCTTAGTCTCCACCCACTTAATAGCCTGCCTCCATGCTTCCCCATCTGTGTCTAAACCAGCACCACTAGCAAATTTCTTAATACCAACAGCAGATACTGTATGCGTCAACGCAAAACTCTTGTATGGACTTTCATCACTTATGTCATTATCTTTGAAGGCTACGGCTCCTTCATCTACAGACAATTCCCAATTTTCTTCAGCAGAAGATAGAAGATAGTCAGGATCATCTTTTGTGTTCGCTCCAGTATTAGATGAAGTCCCAGACACCTCATTATAAGCTTCAAAAGTAAAGGAATATTCAAGATTTTGGACACCAGCGCTTTCTTCATTCTGCTCTGGTAGTTCCATCGATGTGAGTCTGGCGTCATTAAACACTATGTCATTACCAGCACCCCCATATGAGGATATGGTAAGTTTCCCGGCCCCATGCATTGGCCATTCGTCCCTATTGAAGCGCATTTTGATTATCGCCTCACCCTGAACACGCATCTGACGTTGCCCCGCTGTGAGCATGTCTTGGGAATCTCCGGTTTTTAGAGTCGCCGTTCCCGTGATATTGATAGTGTGCTTGGTGTTAATGTAGGTGCCATCTCCAGTAGCTATCTCCTCTCTACCGATAGAGTATCTTGGAAATGGGCCAACACCACCGCTAGTAGCTCCACCCATAGCTGACTGCCCCCCAATTAGGAGGGTGTTTTCTGAATCTTTAGATATAAATGTAACAGCCATATTTTACTCCAGATACCCCTTGGTATTAAGATTAAGTGTTTGTGTGGTGGGAGATTGAATATATAAAGTTGTTGAAGAATCATCACCAAAATGCCCACTAGCTGCAAGAGACATAATCCTATAGGGATCATTTCTAATCTGCAATGATAGCGTCTCTGGAATGTTTCTCTCCATAAAAAGAGGAAGACCCGAACTAGCAGTCTCCTCAACACGAATAAACAAGCTCGTCTGGTTGGTGGCACCGGTAACGCCAGAGCCGCTAAGTACTATAGTCATGAAACCAGAATCTGGAATAACGCCCGGAGCATATCCAGAAGGTATTGCATCAGTAGCTACAGCAAGAGCGATAGTTCCAACACCACTCCCAATTGACGGCGCCGATATTGCCAGTGGGGCACCACTATTTGTCGCATAATACAAATCGCCCAAAACATATAGCGTGGTGTCGCCTTGAACCAGAGTGGTCCCGGCAGCCCCGGTGGCCCAAGGAACCTCTAAATATAATGGCATAGCGCCACTAGAATCTATCTCCCTCCCAATCCATAGGGGCATAGGTGAGGCCGCTGGCCCCTGTGTGAACAGGGTCATCGTTCCACTATTTGGAATCGGACCAGCGACACGGAGCGTTAACTCTCCCGCCTGTGGTCCCGATATAAATAGGGACGTATTAGAATTACTTAATGAAAAACTACCAAAAGCCATCCTATTATCCTGATCTAAATTCGTTTAATGATTGTTTTAGTAAGTCCTGAACGAGAGTTATTACTGTTGGTGTGATACCATCACTCACGGCGGCAATAATGGCGTCCTTATTGCTAATATTAACATTTAATTCAATTCCACCCTCAAAGCTGTGATACATAGTCATATTGCTAAACGCGCTTGCCAAGTTGGCTAATGAGTCACTCATGTTCGTAAATGGTTTTACTAATTTATCAAGCTCTGTAGAGAAATCTGACACAAAAGTTTCTAAAACTTGCCCCATTGCAGCTGGGTCCATAGATATCACACCACTACCATTACCAGCACTGCCACCGTTCGCTTTATACTGAACATTTCCACTACCAATCAAGCCACCACGCCTAAAGCCGGGAACTCTGCCCTTATTAAGCTGTTTCATATACCCCACACCATGTCGGGTAACTGCCTCTGGGCTCATAACAAACTCACCGGGAGTGAGCATTGCTGGCACAGAATCTACACCTGAAACACCACCGCCAACGGCAAAGTTCCGAGTATCGCCCCTCTGTTGTTCTCTTAATCGAAATTGTTGCTGATGAAATCGATTGGCACCGCTTTTTACATCAGCTATATTCGAGTGTTGACCCACAAATTTTGATTCAGCTGTTTTTGCGAGGGGGTCATCGATAACCTTTTGCCAAGGTATCCACTGACTTGCGGGGTCTTTGGAGTGCTTCATTAGCTGGTTAGGAATGACCCCCCCGAAGTTTTCGCCCAGACCGCCAAAGCCCGTCCAAGCTGGGATAAAAGAAGGCTGTGGGTATATACTGTCGTTAATTCCTAAATAGTCATAGTTCTTACTCATCAAGGCGCCCAAAACACTGTATACCTTATCTTTGTATATTGGATTTTTAAAGTCTTGCCAGCCCGACCATCGATTATTACCTATTGGGATCTGCGTGGTATTTCGCCCAATTGAAATAGGATCTCCATATGGAACTTTTTCTTTCCATGCGGGCTGCTGTTTAATTTGTTGTTGGCTTACGTCGTCTAGCGTGGACATTCTTAGTGTGTCCATAGTTCCGTCTTGATTTATATATCGTGCCCACCATTCTCCAGCTTTGTTTTGCTTAATCCCCATAATTAAAATATCTTTTTTGCTGTATTTTGCTCCCTGTTGGTTTTTAGCCTTGGTGTAAACATCCATTCGCGTCGGGGTTTTTAGTGGTGCTGGTTGGGATGCCCATGTCTGCGGAAGGTTCATCACTCCCTTCGGGGCCGCTGGCAAGCCCATCATCATGCGCCCTTCGGCTATATCTAACTGTTTGCTCACCGGCCTACTCGCCCAGTCGAGACCCTGCAAAAACAATGGCTCAATTGTTTCCTCATAATTACGTCGCATCGCGGCATCTGAGTCTCTATCGAGCGTACCAACCCCTAACATGTTTTTATACATCCTATATGTCTTCGCGGTTGAGATGTCGCCCCCGCCGGGTTCTGCCTGTCTTTGTTCCTTATAAAACTGAATCAAGTTTGACATAGCACGATTTTTCGCACTATTATCCACCAAGCCACCCATCTTCTTGTAATGACTCGGACCCGGACTCTGGCGGCCATGCACGCTGTATGCTGGCTTGCCCCCCGCTTTCCGTCTCCGCGTAATTTCTTTGGCTCGATCAAAATTGCCTTGATCAAAACCTTTTTTCAGCTCATCTCTGTCCTTCTTTAATGTTCTCCAATAGGGTCTACCGGCATACTCTGCAACATCTTGTATTACCAAACCAGCGTCCCATCCAGCCAGATCTGCAAACAACGCCGCCCCCACTATATCTCCGTAACTTCCGGCAACGTCTAGCTGGCCCCACATCTTTCTTGGCTTTGGTTTGATATTTGCAGCTGCCCCCGGAGCCCGATTCCCCTTACCAGATTTGCTAAATGGAAGCATTGCCCACCGCCCCTGATTCGTCACGCTGTTAAGGTCACTGACTCTGCTCATGCGCCGCGTCAACAGATCTTCGACTCTTTTTATAAACGCCGTTTTTACTGGGACTGGATCAGCGTTGAAAGGAATCCTCGTTCTTGTATCTGGTTGTTTCAGCAACAATTGCATCGGGTTCGCAACTTCCACCATACCAGTAACTGCACTATTGAAATCATCATATAAAGTATGAACAATACTGCCCAAATCCATACTATAAGGATTAAAGGTGCCCCGTGACCATTCACGCAACATATTTGCAAACCCACCCGGATGGCTTTTGTGAATATGGTCGTCTTTTAATAGTCTTATGAAGCTTCCCCAGTTCGGCTGACTAAGCAGAGAAGTCCTTGCTATATTTTCGTATCCGCCGCTTTGCAGAATCCTACCGCCACCAGCCCTATACTGAACAGCCCCACCGGCCCCTTTATTTAAAGCCGACAAATTATTGACACCTATTTTATCAACAGCCGACTTTCTAACAACAAATTCACCGGGAGTCAACATTGCTGGAACAGTATCTGTACCCTTTGGCCGAAAAATACTTCCACCCCCCGCTCTATATTGCACTAATCCGCCAGTAGCAAACTTATTCTGCTCTGCAACATCCTCATCCATTGCTTTTACCGCCAGATCCATAACTCCTGTTAATTTATCAAGCGACTCAATTAGCTTCTCTTCTTTACTGGTTGCAGTAGCCAGCATTTCAGCCATTGCTGGGTCCATGCCCATTCTTATAGCGTCACGAAAAACCAGCTCTTGTTTTATCTGTTTTCCGGTCATACCCGTTCCACCGATAAAAATATCCTCAAGCCTATCGAGCAATCCAACAGTAAGCCCTCTTTGTTCTGCTGTTTGATTTTGTAGGGTGCCAGTAGCTATGGCCTGTCGTGCGCCAGCACCAGCCGTGAGCATCTGTTGTCTCGTATCTTGGCCGCCAACCACAAAGTCTGTAACTATGCCAGTCAATGTTTCTCGTTTTGCTTTCTCCTCATCTATTTGCTCCATAATTTCGGCGGCCTTCTCACTTTGATCACCCAATCGCTCCAGTTCCTCCGTTACCTGCTTAATAACACGAAGATGTTTTTTTTCTTCTTTCATCAACTCGCCTTTACGCTGATCATTCGTGGACGCGAGCCCGATCTCTTTTTCGATTTGTTTTAATCTGATTCGCGCTGCCCTTTGTGCTTTTCTAGCCCCACGAATATCGCCCGCACGAACCCCGGTGCCACGTAAACCAGCTTGTGCTACTTGTGTTCGCCCCGCATCCATAGCACCCATGGAAAGCTGTTGGCCCCTTGCCGCAGCTCTTAACTCTCTTCCCTTGTTCTGTGTCTCTCTAACCCTTTTCTCTGATTCTATTTGTTTATCCCTTTGCTGCTCAACATGATCAAGATATTTAGCATAACTATCAATATCTCTAGATCTAAGCTCTTCTATCTTTTTAAGACCTTGAGCGGCCAGCTCCCCTTGTTCTTTAATGGGGGAAAATATTTCCTCAAACTCTGAAGCTTCAATCCCCCCAACATCACCAGCAGCTTTGACAATGTTTGCCATTATCTCTTTTACAATTCTATCATCCATTTTATCTGGATCCAACCCAGCAGCTCTGATGATGTCCTTCTGTTGTTCCTCACCTAATTTTTCATGTTTTCCCTTAAATTGTGCCAATACTCTTTCTTTACCCTCGCTAAAAACCTCATTCGTTTTGACAACGGTATCTATCATTCGCCGTCCTTCTTTCTGCATAGCGGGTGGCAGATTAGAAACTACAGCCTTGAGATCAGATTTAAACTTCTCAACATCACGAACCATTGAAATATCATCAAGCCCCTTAACACTAAGGGCTTGGAAATTCATAGACTCCCCACTCTGTCGGGCCATCATCTGTTCGCGCGACCTATCCCTAACATCAAAGTTACTCTCTATCGCGGCCAGACCCATCATGAATTCTTTCGTCTGCAATAAAGCCAGACGCAAAGCTTCCGCTGCCGCAGCGGCTCTCTTATCAGCATTAACACGCTCGTTTGCCGCAGCCGCCACCGCTTGTTGATCCCGAACTGTAGCCTTACTTTGCTCATTAGCCCTTTGTCGTATATTTGTAGCTTCTTTTTCTTTCAGGGTGGCGGCCTCCCTAGCTTGCACCCAAGCTTTATGTGCTCCCGCGTCGTTACCGGCCAGCTTATAAGCAGTATCTGCCGCATCTCTCATAGATTTAACTTCCGCATCAATGATCTGCGCCTTAATGGCCGCTTCCTCTTGAATAGCGGCAATGCTCGCCCTCAGCGCCTGAGCAAACTGACCATTTGCCGCCATTACCTCATCAAAACTCTTCTCGCCAGTCAGTTCTATAGCAGCGGCCTCGGCCAAAGTTTTATGCGCTTCTTTAGCTTTTAACCCCAGCCCTTCCACTGTTTTTTCTGCATTTTTTGTGGCAAAATTGAACTTTGCTAACGCGGCAGCATTGCCTTCAAAATCAGCTTCTGATAACTGAGCTATAGGTTTTCCTGCCTCTTTGGCCAAATCTCCCAATACTTTTAGTGACGTACCCACCTCGCCAGCACCCACATCCATTTCTTGGCCAGCACTAATTCTTTTCGCCACCCTTGCTTCTGGTGTAAGCGACTTTTCAAGATCTATATCGGTTAGTGTGTCTTTGAATTGATTAATGCTTTTTGTTGTGGCGATATAGCTATTAATTTGACCCTCAATTACCTCCGCCGCTTGTTTTTGTTTTTCGGCAGCAGCTTCCAGCTGGGAGTTATAAGTTACTAAACCAACACCAAGGCCCACTAAAGCCCCAACAACAGTACCAATAACAGGTATCGGGATTGCGGTACCTACCGCCGCGCCTAACGCCATACCCGCCAAACCAGCACCAACCGCTGATCCTCCGGCTGCCCACATCGCCGTATTCGCGGCGCTTTCTTCACCCCTAGATTTTACCTCCGCCATTGTTCCCCCAACAAGTCCCGCCCCACTACCTTTACCAGACTCAAAATCCGACATCATCTTATCATTTACTTTTTTCTGAGCATCTGCGGCTGCTCCAGCGGTTGCGGCAAACCACTTAAAGACAGCCATAAGAGCGATAGCTGCGGCAGCAACACCCATAAAACCCATCGCCATGCTCCTCCCAGCCTTCTGTTTATCGGCTAGGGCAGCCGCTTTTGCGGCAACAGTTTTATCTATATCACCCTTCGCGGCCATGCCCGCCGCCACGGTACCCTGTATCTCAGCCGTAGTATTGGCGGCACTAGCACCAATCATAGACGTAAACATTTGTACAAAAGTACCGCCAAGACCAATTATGGCTGTAACAAATCCACCAACTTCTGTAATTGCCTGTTTAGTTTGTTCGTTCAATCCGCCCATATTTATGGCTAATGATGTCACCATCATTCCAGCAAAAGCAAATTGTTGAGCCGCGCCAGCCACAGCATTCATGCTCTGGGCTCCAGCCTGCATACCAGCCCTACCACCCACAACGCCCGCCATCTTTCCTCCAACCGCAGCGACACCTCCACCAATTTTGCTGGCCACCGCCCTTGTTCCCTTAAATGACACAGCATCCTTAGCGGCCTTTAATATCGCCCTTTTATATTTACCTCGCGCCTCATTAGCCTCAGCTATAGCTTTTCGTGTTTTGTCTATTTTGGCAACTGTCTCAGTATAGCCATCGCGCACAATCCTTCGCGCCCTTGTTAAAGCCTCCTGTGACCCAACTCCTTTTTCATTGGCTTTGATTTGTTTAGCAATCCCAGCAGCCTCTATATCCATCTGCCTCGCAAGATTTTCCTGTGCCTCTATCGTTGCTTTTGCTCCGGGCGTTCCAGTAGCGGCAACAGCAGCAGCGCTATCTTTACCCCCCACCAAGCCGCCATACCTTTGAACATCACCAGCCGCTGCATCGCCAGAATGGGGGGCTTTTCTAACTTTTTCTTTGGCTGCCGCCTCGGCCTCTACAGCCTTTTTGTTATCTGCGCTGGTGGTTTTAATTTTTGCAAAGACTTTATCAAAAGCCTCAGCCTCACTAGCGCCACCCTCTAGTTCGCTTTTAACATTTGCCATAACCTGTGCATATCTTGTCCCCTCTTCTGCGGTTCTACCGGCTGTCACACCAATGCTTTGAAGGGCTTTCTCTACATTCATAAGATCTTTAATGCCTGCACCAAACTCTGTCCCCATTGAATCAGCACGAAGACCCATGCCCTTGCCAGTTGGACCACCATTAGCAAATCTTTTCCAGCCAACAGTACCACCAGTATTAAATCCTTGCACGCCCCTTTGGTTCATCTTGCTAAGATTA
>TARA_R110002020_G_scaffold92169_5_pt1 | contig 15064 bp, 16 predicted proteins | sample TARA_R110002020 | Tara Oceans TARA_R110002020 (sample SAMEA4396489) | marine metagenome | biome: Westerlies Biome; feature: [MES] marine water layer (ENVO:01000295) within the mesopelagic zone...; material: water (ENVO:00002006), including particulate matter (ENVO:01000060) such... | reverse complement strand
AAAGATTTGACTCCAGTTGAAGCAGTTTTGTTTTGCTTCTTTTTTAGATTGATATTTTTTCCGTATATTTTAGCCACTACTACTATAACTTGTATCTGTTAATCCTGTTTTTCTATATGTCACACAATCTTCTAGTGTTAATTTCCACAACCCACTCCCAGCAACAAATGAACCTCCCGTTGGAATAAAACCCAAATTTGCTCCAGCTTGGTTCTGATACCAGTCACCACTTGTCCAATTGAATAAACTTGCAAAAGCAAATCTGTTCAAACTGAATGATGTTGATCTATCAATAATATTTAAATTCAATTTGTTTTTTAAACAATATCTGTGTGCAATTCCCATTTTTGCTCTCCCTTTGTGGAGTTTCATATCCTCTGTTCCAGTCATGTGTGTTGTCCTCCAATCTTGAGTTGCGTTCCCTGATTCTATATCATTTGAATTTGGTGTTGATATGATAGTAAATTGACCAATAAAGACTCCAGAAAAACCTTGAGTTTCATCTGAACTTTCTGATGACAAGGGATCAAATTCTGGTTCATCTCCAATCACAATTTCTGGTTCTTGAACCTCCTCATCTGATGGACTTCCGTTTTCATTATTATATGATCCAATGCTGTAATCATAAACTGATGCTCCTCCATCAACTCCCACCATATTGACATTGACCTCATTTAATTCATAATAATAATGCAACCCCCTATCTGCCCATGCTAACTCCTTATTATTTGTCCAGTCTTTTGCACACGCATAATAAGTATTCACTCTATCTCTAATAAGTCCCACCCATAATTCAACACCCATCAATCTTGCCCAGCCAAAATCCCCTCCCTCTGTTTCTTTTGGCCATGGAATTTTAGGTGTTATAATTGAGAAAGGTTGTGAAGCAAGAGCAGTTGAAGCTCCTCCAGCCCATGCATACCATGCTGGAGCATTTGCCTCTGTGAGTGTTGTTCCAGAACTAAATATCATCAAATCATTTATTGTGTGATACATTGGTGACCAGAAATAGTAATGATTATCATTTGGAGAATCAATTTCAACTGGTTCTCCAGTGATTTCTGTGGGTTCTTGACACCATAATCCATCCTCATTTCCAATGTCTGTTCCCCACCAACAAACACCATCTTCATCATAAGGTAAACCAGATGGTAATCCATTATTGTTTATTCCCAGCCAATTACTATTCCCACTTATTATAGTTCCAGATGAATCATACATTCCCCAACAAATACCATTGAAACTTGTTGTTGCAACTTGTCCATTGTTCCATTCAACTCCTCCAAACAACCACATTTGTCTGGTGTGTGCATACCAAAAAGCATTTCTTTCATAAGATCCATCTGCTTTCTCGGAATCAACCAATGCTCTTAAACCTATTCTTGGATAAATAATTGAAGTTTCATTTGCAATATAATTTCCAAAAAATGAGGCATAATTATTATTAAAATATTCAACAGCAGACTCCCACCCATATCCAGCAAACCCCCCATATCCCTCCGATGCAAGATATACTTGGTCAAATAATCCAATAGTTACATAACCACTCACCATCAATCTTTGACCAGATATTCCATAATAATATTGCATTTGTCCAAATGAAAAAGATTCTTGCAATCCATCCAAGTCAATATCAACATTCCAAATGTGATGATTTCTATTTAAATTTCCACTACTAAAAGCCAAATCATTAAAGGAACTGAAATTGATTGGTCCAACTAAACTTCCATCTAAAATATTATGATTATAAATACTTTTGTAACAAAATAAAGGAGGCAAAAACATCTCTTTGCTTCCATTAGCAATTTGAGAAATATTTTCTCTTGTCATTGCTGGTCCAGATGAAGAATAAGACAATGCAATGTCATTTGCTGTGTCTGTGACTTTACTATGATAAAAAATTCTCTGTGTATCATCAAAATTATCATCATCATCATTTCCATGATATACTAATGGAGATTGAATATACCAAACACAAGTCCCCAATGATTTGTTGATTTGTGTTCTCATTATTCTCAATTGAAAACATGCTAAAATATTCTCTAAAACTTTATAATAAGACCAATATTTTCCATTGCTATTTTTAAAAATAACTGGATTTACTCTGCATAATGCAAGAGGGTCATGATTCACATCATTCAACCATGTGGAATCCCATGTGCTTGTTCCCAACATTCCCTCATTGTACCAATAAGGAGTGTGAGCAATATATTCATCTGTGTCGTTATAGTAATTAGTAATCAAAGGCAATTGATCAAGACAAATTTTAATGAGATTAATCATGCTCCTTGATCCTCCAAATGTTGCTGGATCAAATTCTTTATATTTCAATAAACTAATTCCATCTGTTGCCTGAATATTAATAATTCTATTTATAGAGGTATCATCTAATGTCACCAAATCTCCAATCAAATATCCAACCCAATATTTTCTATATGAACCAGCATAATAATTATATATAGCAACAGAGAAATCATCTTCATTTCCAGTTGCAACATTCAATAGTTCATCAACAATTCCCTCCAATGTTGCATTTTCCAGAACCATATTGAATGACACAGAGGTTGTTTTTATAGGTGCAAACATATTGTCATCACCTCCATCCATATTTAATGTGAACCCATCAGAAGTGCATCTGAAATCATTGATCGCACCAGAATATGATGCAGAATCTATATCAATCCTCCATTGTTGGTCGCTTCCACTTTCATCAACATTTTCTGAATAAAAATCACATCTGTATTTAGTAGCCATTTAGCAACATTTATTGTGTTTTTTTCCTTTTTTATTATAGTTTGGAACTATTGCATCTATTATCTTGTCCATCCATCCGAACACTTTGTTGTCATCCTCTGTTGGAGTTAAATTGATAATTACTTTAATGAAAGTCATGAATGCAATTAATAATTCTAACCAGTTTTCTAATATAAAGTCAATCATTTTTTAAATTTTAAAAGTTAGTTACTGAACCACTCACTCTATTTTGAGCAGTTGTTGTTCTCTTTGTAGATAATAGGATGTCATCACCAGAAATCACTCCATGCAATCTCCCAGTCCCACCACCACCAATCATTGATTTTAATTTGTCAAGAGGTGCAATGACCTCTGGATTCACACTTGATGCTCCTCTATGATCCCCCACAATAGCAGCAGTCATTCCAGTAGCAAGACCCCCCTCTGCTAAAGGTGGTAAGATAGAACTAAACATTGAACCCACAACAGCACCAGAACCACTTGCTAAAATAAGATTAGCTGGAAATGGAACATTTGTCAACACAGAAGCAGCATAAGCAGAAATGGCTTGAGCTATCTTTGCTTTTATTACATCTCTCACATTGTTATAAACAGCGTTAGCCATTGCTTTTAATGATCTGTCAGCACTATCAGCCATCTCCATAAAAGTATCTGTGAAAGATTGTGACAAATCCTCTCCTGTTGCCTTAATTCCAGAGAGTGCATTTTTGATTCCCTCTGCAATCAAATCCCATTTTGAAACTGTTTCTTCAACATCTGGATCTAATAATCCCACCAGCACAATATCTTCCATATCTGGTGTGAATTGTGGTTCATCTCCTCCTCCTCCATCATCTTTTGGTGTTTTTCCTCCTCCTCCTCCTCCTGAAAACAATAAACCAGAAAATGATTCTGACAAATCACCAATCACTCTTTTAACTCCTCCAGCAAAGTTTTTTCCCCAATTTTTTCCATCTTCAATTGCATTGTCCAAATCCTCTTTTGAAATATATGAAAATTCTCTATTCTCAATATTGTTTTGCATTTCATCCCATGATTCTTGGACTGATGTTTTGAACTCATCTTGATTCTGCTTCCAATCATTATAGAAATCATCAATTGCTTTTCTCCTTTTGTCCTTGTCAACTAGATTGAGTAGTATTTTTCCCAAATTTTTAGCAGCATCAACAATTTGTTTGATCCTTAATATTGTTCTGTCTTTGAATAGTTTGAACCAAAAGATAATTTGTTCAATACTTTTTTTCACAAACATATTTTCATTGTATAAACCAACCATCCAATTGACAACATCAACAATAGGTTGTTTCAGTTTTTCAAAATTGATAATCAGTCCAGCAATAATAAGTCCTATTGCAACAAACACATAGGTCAATGGATTAAATAGAGCAGCTGTGAGAGATGCTAATTTCACAGCAATCCCAAGTTTTCTCACCCATCCAATTAGTGTTGCAGTTGCGACAGAAATCATCCCAATAATAGAAAATGCTGGTCCTAGTAAAGCAAAAGCAGCCACAATTTTAATGACTTTCTTTCTTGTTTCTTCTGACATACTAGAGAAAGTGGTTGCAATTTGTGATATTTTATCAATTATTTTTGTTGCTAAAGGCATGATTGCATTTCCAAGTTGTATTCCAGCAGTCTTTAATTTTGCTAATGCTTGATTGAATTTGAACACACTATCTTCTGATGCCTCCTCAAAAGCATCATTCACAAAACCTTGTGAGTTTTCTAATTCATCAAGTATTTCAATATAATCCTCTGTTTGATTTCCTAAAACACCCATCACTCCTTTTAATGCTTGTGATTTGCTGAAAAACTTTGACAAGTCCACACCACTTGCTTGGAATCTCTCTTGCATCAGCAAAAGTGTTTTTTGCAATCCTTGTTCTCCCAGAGAGGTTCTCACCTCCTCAACAGATAAACCAACTGATTTCAATGCTTCCTCTGCTTGTGGTGTTATTTTAGCAAATGACATCATGATTCCAGAAAGTCCAGTTGTTGCTGCTGTAGCATCACCAGTGGTTCTTGTATATGTGGAAATCATTGCTCCCAATTCTTCCATTGAGATTCCTAGATTTGATGCAAGTCCTAATTGTTGTCCAAGAACTCCAGCAAGTTCAGATGCTTCAAACATACCAGTCCTCACCATAGAACCAAAAACATCCAGAGCATCAGATGCTGACATCACATCTTCACCATAAGCATTTTGAGCAGCAGCAGCCACTTTTGCAAGGTCTGTTTGAGAACCTAATCCAGATGCAACACCTTTTGAAACTGTTTCCAATGCTTTCATAGCACTCTCTGCATCCAATCCAGCAGAGGTCAAAAAATACAAACCATCTGCAAGTTCTTTTGGTGCTTGTGCTGTTGTACCAGCCAAATCTAAAACTTGACTTTTTAAATTCTCAACCTCTTGTGCTGGGAGTCCAACCAGAGTTTGAATTTTGGTCATTGATTGCTCAAAATCAGCAGCCAATTTTAATGCACCACCACCCACAGCAACCATTGGGAGTGTGATATTACGAGTCATGGAAGCACCAATGTTTGACATTGTTTTCCCAAACTTATTCAATCTCCTTTCCATCTTTCTCAATCCAGTTTGGAATGCCTTGCTCCTTAAATTGAGATAAACGGATAATGTTTTTACTGAATCAGCCATTTTTTTGCTTGTGTTCTTTTTGTGCTTTCATTAATAAATATTGTGCTTTTTTCATTTCAGAAATTTTATCATTTTTCTGCTTATTTTTCTCCCAATCAAACTCAACCAAATCAATTGCTTTTATTTGATCTTGTCGCTTTCTGTCTTTGTTTATCAATGCAGTTGTTTGAAATCTCATTCTCTCCCATTCAGATTTTTGCAATTCAAAATCAAAATTTCTCTTTCCTTTTACTTTAAGTTGAAATAAATAGGGAGTGTAGTCCCAAAATTCATCAACTGACATATTGAGTTCTCCCAAACCTATTTGCAAAAGATATTCAAATGAATAAACCTCATTTTTTATTTGCCCTTGTTCTTCTTTTTTTTTTCTGCTGGACTCATTTTCCCCATTGATTCTGTAAATATCTCCATCACTTCATTGAATATTCCCATTCCCTCATCATCAATCCAATCAGCAACATCATCCATTGTATGGTTGAAATCTATTTTTGATTTTCTTGATCCATGTTTTAATCCACAATATATCAAAGAGATAGCATTTGAAAGAGAAAGATTTTCTCCTATATTTCCCAAATCTTGCAATCCTAAACCAGACAATTCACACCATTGAGAGAGAGCAGCAAATCCGAAATGGACTGGTCTTAACTCTCCCCCTATAGCAATTTTTTTAAGTTCACTCATAATATTAATTTTTTCTCAAATGTAATAAGAAAAAACATATTTTGCATCATTCAAATTATGATGATGTCATTGTCAATGCTCCAGTCCCTTGAATAGAAACAGAATATGTTGACCATTCATTCACAGAAGCATTTTGAGAGATTGATGTTACAAATCCGTAACCATGATAGTTCTTGGAATTTGTTTGTCCACTTTTGTCATTGAATCTGATATATATTTTTGTTCCATCAACAGCAGCAACAATTGCCTCTTTTGTTTCACAATCATCTGATCCAAGTGCTATTGTGTAACATTCACAATCCATTGTCCATGATGTCACACCATTTAAAAATTCTTTTCTCCCAGAACTGTCTTTATTGGTCACATCAATTGTTTCTTGATTGACATTAAAAGTTGCAGAGCTGGAAGCAGCAAAAGGAGTGGTTGTTGTTGAACCACCAGTCAAATTTGCTTCTAATATTATATTAGATCCACTTATTGTTTTTATCGCCATTTTTTATATTCTTTATAAAATTATTTATTTGTTAATTACGCCTCTAAATTCAATGCTCCAGTTCCTTGAATAGAGATTGAATATGTGGAAGCATCTTCTGTTCCACCAGTTGCTGTCATGCTTGTTATATACCCAGCACCCTCATAATAATCTCCAGCTGTATTTCCTAAAAATTTCACCCAAACTTGTCGTGGATAATTTGCAACTGTTGGAGCATCATTTCCAGTTCCTGCCGTAGTTCCATCTCCATATGCTGGTATAAACATTGTTGCAAATGTTGGAACAGCATCTTCTGAATAAAACACCTCTGCATCCATTGTCCAAGATGTTGAAAGTCCAACAAAATGTTTTGTTGATACACCACCAGTTGTTGGTGCATTTGCTGCTAATGTTCCTTTTATTGAAACCTCTGGAACATCAACTGTCAATGTCAAAGTGCAACTTGTAGCAGCTGCTATAACAGCAACACCAGCATAATCTGCTGCTGAAGTGTCATCAATTGATAATGTCATGTTTGTTCCGTTTACTATTGTAGCCATTTATCTTTTTTTTTAATTGTTAATATCACTATTTTCTTGTTCATCCTTTTTGGATTTTTTTGTTTTTGTTGTTTTTGTTTTTATGATGTTATCTTCATCACTCACCCAGCCTTCTTCAATCAGTTGTCTATAACCTTTTTTATCTACTGGTCCAAACTTATCTCCCTTTTTTTTTGGGAGCATGTCTTTTATTAATATTGGTCTATAATCCATTTTTTTATTTTTTTAATGATGTATATTTATTATATATATAATCTTTTATCTTTTTATATATTATGTCTGTCGGTTGAAATGGAGCAGCATTTTCATCCAGATTGTGCGTGGTTACAACTGGAGGTTGAAATAAGAGCATTTCATAAAGTCTAAAACCAGCAAGAGTTCCATTCCCACCTATACTTGCAAAGGTAAGAGATTCAGAATAAGTATCACTATTCCCAGAGAAAGAATTGTTTTTAATTATTTGTCCAGTTGTCAATTCTGGATTGTATGTTGAATTGAAATATTCAAACCATCCACTCTGATTCAATGTCCCTCCAGTTTGTGCTTTGTTCCCTCCTAATGATAGTGCTAAAAAATGAACATCAGCACTCCAATAATTTGTGTTGTCTGTAGATGTCAAAAGAGTAATTGTTCTACTAGAAAATTCTGTGTAATCACCACAAGGATTGAAATCTATTTTTATATTTCCAGAAACATCTTTTGAATGTCCCACAATTAAATTTCCTACATCACCACCACTGGTGTCCACTTGATTTCCTATGATTGTGTTTATTGCATTTGCTCCCAGCAAATTAAATGGTCTATAAATAAATATTATCAATCCTCCATTTGCAAGTGATATTGGTTGATAGTCATTTGTTGTTCCCCTTTGTGTTCTTAAAAATTTTCCAGCAGTGAATTGCAAATATGGGAAATCTGTTGGTGAGTCATTATAAGTTGGTTCATCAGAACTCTCTGTTGTTAAAAGAGGATTGAATGTGAAATAATCACTTGATGAACTAATTTTAGATTTAAATTCACCAGTCTTGTTGAATAAGGTTTGAACATTATCACCAGATGAGGGATTTGTGAGAGTTCCTGTTGGATCATTCTCACTTAACAATGCTCCTTTGTTTGTTATAACTCCAAACCTATTTTCTCTGATTATCTGTGTGCAATCTAAAGATAAAATTAATGGTGTGTTTGATGTATCTAATTGACTGGGAATTGTTGTTCCATTCCCTTTTTTATATCCATAAGAAAATTGATTGATATTATTATAATAATAAACATCAAATTCAATTGATTTTATAAACAGATATAATTCATCATCATAATCATCATTTTCATCAACAAAAAAAATGTTTGAGATTTCTATGTTTTCAATAAAATTGTGAACATATCCATTTATGTCTGTGAATCCCTTAATATCTTCCAATCCAGATTCTGTGAAATCAACATAATTACTCAACAAATCTTTTATTTTTTTGCTCAATTCATGTGTGTCTTTATAACTTTTTGAAATAACTTGAATCCCCAATTCACATTTTAATATATTTAGATTTTTATCTTTTGAGGGAACAACACTCTCTGTTTGGTGATATATGATTGATGGATATGTTGAATCACTTGTCAATTTATATTTTGCATTTTGAGGGATGACAATAGGAAAGACACCACCAGTTGACAAATTAGAAATTTGTGTTTTTAATAGTTTATGTATTGCCTTTCCAATCATTAGTTTGTTGTTCTGTTTAGCATGTTGTGTTTTTCAATTACTTGTTTTTTTATTTCCATATATTCTGGAGAACCAAAAACTAATTTTTTTGGATATACAATCAAATCAAATAAGTTTATTGCATTATTGACTGGTAAAATTCCCCCAATTCCAATTGATGTATTTCCAGTATCAATGCTTGACATATCACTATGAATTGTCTTATAGTTAAAAAAATTATCTTTCCAAGTTGATGTTGATGTTCCCTCAAAATTTTCATATATATTGTCATCACCAAATTCTGTAAAATCAGAAGATGTGATGAAATCATATTGACCACTCAATGTTGTTGAATCTTTTTTGCTCAAACTAAAGGCAAAAAAAACTGGATCAGAAAATCTTGTGTTTGGATTTATGATTGGAGTGATTGTGTTAAAACCCATTATATTAAAAAATCTCCATTGTGTTCCTCCAGATCCATTATCTTCTAATGCAGTTGCATAAAATCTCCAATGATTCGTGATTCCAGAAGAAAATGAATAGACACCGAACCCACCATTTTCAGCTCCTGACCCAGTATCTTGCAGTAATATTGCACCACCCACTGGAGATGCTGTGAAATATGAATCTGGAAAACTAAACACACAAAAAATTGTGACTTCATCCAATTTTCTTGCAATTGTCATATCTAAATAATTAGATAAATATTTATCTTCTCCAAACTCCAAATAATTCAGTTGATTTAATTTTGGGGGATTGCTTTCACTTTTTTTGATTGTTGGTCTATTAGCATCAGATTCATAAAATTGAGTGTAAATTCCATCATAACTTTTTGATAATATTGTGCTGAATGTGGATGGTGAAAAAAGATAATTCACTCCATCATTAATATCAACATTTATATATTTTGGGTCTGTCCCAGTTTTATACATCAAATTTAATTGCTGTATTTTCAAATAAAAATCAGCACCCCAAATTGTTGCATCATTTAAATATGTCAATTTAAAAGATAATGTGTTTCTGTAATTTTCTAAAACATCATCAAAAGACTCTGTGGAATCTGTGAATGACAAATCAATAATTTGTAAACCACCAACATATTGAATTGAATCATTTGATGCTGGAGCAAACATTCCAAATTCATCTAAAAATCCCGAATATTCACTATTGCTTCCATATCCAATTCCATCACTATCATTTGAATTATATGTGTTTTTATATCTATGAAGATTATTCTTTATCAATAGAGAAATTTGTGATAGTTCTGCATAATTGTCTGCAATGACATCTATTTCCACATCAATTGTGATTGCAATAGGTCTGTGATATTTGATATTTGCTGGAGTGGAATCTCTTATTGTATAAACTAATGCTGGAAGTCCATAATTTTGTGGAATAACATTTGGGAAAACATTATCACCAACATAACTATAAACCTCATATTGTGGATTATTTCCATGTGATTTTGATCCAGTTAATAAATATCTGATTGCTTGACCTACCATTTAATTTCCTTTTTAGCAAGTGATAACATTGTTGACAGCACTTGTGTTCTCTTTCTCAATCTTGCTTTCTCAATGAATGCTGGAGAAATGTGCTTTCTGGTTGTTTCTCCCCCTTTCACTTTGTGTGGTGCAAGAGCAAGATGAGCATACCATCCATCCAGATTTGGTTTTCCAGCAACAGATTTTCTCAATTTACCAATTCTAGGTGCAACAAAAACACCAGTCTTTCCCATCCATTTTCCAACTGATCTTTTTAGAGTTCCAGATTTATAATCATATCTCTTTTTGCTATACCAATAATATTTTTTTCCTTTGACTCCTCTCTTTCCTCCCTTTCTTGCTGGATTGTTTTTATGCTGTGGAGCAAGATTTCTCATTTCAACTCTCAATGGTTGTGCTGCTTTTGATGCTATTTGTTTCACTTTCCTATCACCAAACCTTGCTTGGATTACATCAAGAGCATTAATGAGTCCATTTAACTCTCTAAAATCTACATGAATTAATTGATTTCCATATTTCATTTTCAATCATTGTCTGTGAAATAACATCTAATAATCACACCCAATCCCCTCCCTTGATATTCCATACTAGATATATTCCAATATTTATTGAGATATTTTACACTAAAATAATCCTCTGGAGATTTTGTTGTTGAATCCAGTTCCAATGCACTATCATATCTGACAAGAAAATTCATTTTACTGGTTGCAACAATTGTTGAATCTTCAACATCTTCTTTCCCCTTTGTTCCAGTTGTCATTAATTTTGACCATATTTTTTTCAAAAGAGTTCTGGATTGTGTTATTTCACCATAATCATTTTGAATATTAGTATAATAATACAACTCAATGGGAGTGTCTAGTTGTCCAGATTTTAAAAATTCTTTTCTTGACATTTAATATGTTTTTATTCTGTATGGATCAAGAATATATTCTGATGCTTTTGGAAGTCTACTCACAGAATCCTCTCTCAATTCATACATTTTTCCAAGTATTAATAAAATTGCTTGTTTGATAGCATCTGGAACATCTGATGCTAATCTAGCCATCCCAGCAGTAAAGGTGATCTCAATAGCACTTGCAATTGGATATACTTCTGGAAGTGTTTCAGTGTCTTTAAGTTCCAAAAATCCTTTTTGATTTTCATATACAAATAAGTTAAAAGATGTTGTGAGGACTTGAGAAACTCTATTCACATCCGTATATTTTACAATAAAAGTGGTGCTGGCTAATGGGAAAGGCAAAATGATTTGTGGGAGTCCTGTAAATTTACTATAATAACCCCCATAAATTGTTTCATTTGTTAGTATATCTCTATATGTACTAGCATAAGAATTACTCACATATACATCATTCCAATCTTCCATAAATAATGTGTATTCATACTCAAGAATCTTTCTGTTCATATAATTTTGTGCAACCTCTACAGCTCCATTCACCATACTATCAATCATTGTATCTTCTCCAGAATGAGTCACTCTCAAAAATTCTTTTGCTTCTGCTGTTGTTATCACAGCACCAGTGGGAGCATTGTCTAACTTTAATCTAACCATTTTAAATATATATAAAATAAAAAAGGAGGAGAATTAATCTCCTCCCTTTTAAAAAAATAAACTAAATATTACTATTTATGCTTCTGTTAATTGGACAAATGCAGTAGCACCATTTGTAGCAGCACCATCAACTAATGATGTCACAACTAATGATCCAACACCTTGTCTTGATTTGGTGTATGGGTCAAAAAGGATGTCAATTCCTCCAAACTGACATACGTGTACCCTGCTAAAATCACCAAATAAACAATGTGCTTTTGTAGCACCACCACCATTTCCAACATTAGTTGAAAATAATGAGAAATATCCATTCAACATTTTATCTTCCATTGTATATAGTGGAGAAACACTTGCAATTTGTGCTAATGCTTTGACAGAAGAATATGTGTTCTTGTCCATCAAATAAGCAAATCTCCCACCTTGCAATGGAATATCATTTCCAAGTACAGTTGCCTCTGCTTCTGTGTAATTAGCAGTAGCAGGAGCAGTTGTTGCACCAGCAGTTGCATCTAAAAATATTGATGTTGGTGCATCTGTAACATCAGCAATTCCAAGTAGAGCAGCTTCTAATGTAGCAGCAACACTTCCAGCCATATTTCTACGAATAGCAGCTTCTAGTCCAGCATTTTGTGTTAATGATTCAGCACTCATATCAACCACAGAAATTAATTTCTTTGGAGATAATGTGAGATTTGATGTTGAACCAGTAGCAGCAACATCAGCACCAGAATAATCACTAGCCCAAGATGATGTGATTCCAGATACTATTGGAAATTTTTGGTCTGCAACACCAGAATAGAAATTTGCACCAGCAGAAGCCAACACAAGATTTGCTTCTAATTGGTCAACAAATGACATCACCTCTGTTGCGTTAACATCAGAACTGTTGATTGCTCTTTGCTCTAATATAGATGATGGAATTGCAACACCTCTAAACATTTGATTTGGGTGAGCATGTCTTGCTTCTTGATCCATTTCTTTCACAAGTCCTGACAGTTTACCAGAAACTGATTGTTTCATTGCATCTTGAAATGAGTAATTTTTTAACTCTTTTGGTTCTTGAGTTGACTTTGCTGCTGAAATATTTGCTGCTATAGATTTATTCAAATCTTCTTGTCTTTCAGCAACAGAGATTTTTTTATCTATAGATTCAATTTCAACATTAAAACCATCCCATTGATTTTGCTCCTCACCAGACAAATCTCTGTCCTCTGATTTTGCACCATCCAAAATTGCTTCCATTGTTTGCACAATAGTTGCTCTTTCTTCTTTTAATTTAAGTGAATCCATTTTACTTTTGATTTTTTAATTTTAATAATTTAATTTTTAACTCTTGTAAATTCCTTTTGATTAAGTCCTTTTGTTGTTTTTCGTTTTCTGTTTTTTCTAATTGTGTTTTATAGTCAAGAAAATTTCTCTTTCCAATAGTTGCATCTGGATATGCTGGGTATGTGACCACAGAGCAATCCAATAATCTTGAAACTTTGTTGATTGTTCTGATAGTTGATCCATCTTCTGATTGACTCCAATCATCATCCTCAACAATGAATCCAAATGAATTTTGTGAGATGTCCCCTCTTGTTAATGAAATCATTAAGTCATTTCCATAAGTTGTTTCTGGAACTGTGAAAGAATATTTTAAACCCCTTGAATCAACTGAAAGAGATAATGTATTTGCAGAGGTTCTTCCAAGAATGAGATTTGCATCATGATTGATTAGCATTCTGCAATCCAAATTTTCATCTAATAAACAGCTATCAAAGGCATTTGGATTTATTATTTCTCTGAATCCTCCGAGATTTTCTGACAATGCTGGATTTCCATCTGCATCTGTAAACACAGAAGCATATCCAACAACCTCTCTTGATTCTTGATTTTCTACTCTCAATTCAGAAGCATTGAAATTTCTTGTTTCTAAACCCTCTGTATTTTTATTTATTTTCATCTTCATTTTTATTAATAGAGTCAATAGGACTCAAGTTAAGTGGAACAAAATGTTCATCCCCATCTGGGATTTTGTTTAAGTTTTCAAAAGTTCTTATTTCATTTGGAGATAAAACACCAATTTCAAACAACTTTCTGTAATAATCAGCTCTAGAATCTGCATCTCCTCTCAATAGTTCTGTAGTTTGAAACTTAAAAAAATGAGTTGACATTTCTTTTGTTGATAATAATTTTCTATTTAATTCACTCTCCCAGTTTCTTAAATATGGGACAAGTGAGTATTTTGTGAAATCAAGACTTTGTTGCTCAACATTTGAATAGGTACTCCGACTCAAATCATTTATGAGAGAATTTGGAACTCTAAAAATTCGTGCGACCTCCTCAACACCGAATCTTCTGGTTTCTATGAACTGTGCATCTGATAAAGGCATTCCAATTGGTTTGAATTTAACACCCTCCTCCAGCACAGCAGTTTGATGAGAATTGTTGATCCCAGAAAATCTTGTTGCAAAAGAATCTCTCAATCTATTAGCAGCATCATCAGATAATCTTGCTGGATGTTCTAAAACTCCAGAAAGATTTGCACCTCTCCCAAAAAAATTTGCTCCGAATTGTTGAGAAGCCATCCCAATTCCTAGTGCTTCTTGACATGCTTGAATGGGTGATTTTCCCACAACTCCATCATAACTGAATCCCACAATGTGCAACATTTCTTGGTCTGATAATATTGCTGAATCTTTTATTTTGTAATATATCAAACCATCTTCATTTGATTGGAAAGGTTCTACATTTTCTGGATTTAATATCTCAAGTCCAATTGGTCTTGCTCCTCCATTTCTAGTTATTTTAGCATAAGCATTTCCCCAGAGCAACAAATGTGACATCATTGTTTCAATGAAATTATAGGTTGTGTAGTTTGGGTGAGGAGAAATAGAGATGAGTTTGTTTAATGGATTTGAATAGTCAATGAATTTTGATCCATTATTGTCCATTCTGTAAACATTGACTGGGAGGGATGCAATTGTTTCACTCAATAACCTCACAGCAGACCAAACAGCAGTCAGTCCAATTGATGACCTCTCACTCACCCTCACTCCAGAACTATTCCCATACATATTTGCAGAGGCTAATAAGTTTGAACCTCTTTTTTCTTTTTTAAAAAAATCTAATATTCCCAACAGTAATAGTTTAATTTACAAATATAGTAAATTAAATATAGATATTTCTATGGAAACAAAGTG
>TARA_R110002020_G_scaffold64417_3_pt1 | contig 15069 bp, 4 predicted proteins | sample TARA_R110002020 | Tara Oceans TARA_R110002020 (sample SAMEA4396489) | marine metagenome | biome: Westerlies Biome; feature: [MES] marine water layer (ENVO:01000295) within the mesopelagic zone...; material: water (ENVO:00002006), including particulate matter (ENVO:01000060) such... | reverse complement strand
AGTTCAAGCTCTTTCTAATGTAGCACCATTAACAGTAAACCCTGACACAGGGTATCCTGAAGCATTTTTACCTGCTGTTTTAGCACCTATAATTGGAGGAGCTTTAGCTCCCATGTTACTTGGAGGCACTGCCCTTGGAGCTACTTTAGGAACAGCAGGTCTTGCTGGTTTAGGTGCAGGTACAGCATCAACTTTAGAATCAGGTAGTATAGAAGAAGGTATGCTTACTGGACTTATGACATTTGCAGGTGCTAATACGTTTGGTGATGCCGCAGCTTTAACAGGAGCAGGAGAAGAAGCCACTAGATTAGGTCTTGATGCCTCTACTGGAGATTTAACAAGTATACTTTCAGGCGGTACAGAGGCTGGTAAAACTATTACTGAACTTGGCAAGTATAGTCCTGAATTTTTAGCTCAAAATGCTGCAGGGCAAAATCCTACACAATTCTTTAATAATAATATTACATCTGCAGCAGATGTGGCACGTCAATCACCATTTCAAAATTTTGATCTTGGAAATTTTGCTACTGCCGCAACAGATATGAAAAATATAGTTCCTTTTGCTTCAGGTGCAGGTGGTCTTGCTGTAAAGCAAGATATAGATGATTTTGAAAAAAGTAATGCAATGGCATCACAAGCAAGAATAGACAAAAAAAATGAAATACTAGATAGCTATACACCAAGTGCACCAGGTATGGGTGGATCAGTATACACATCTAGAAACACACCAGGTGGAACACAATCACCATTTAGCGTAGGCGGTAATAATCAATATAATAAATTTGATAACTTTGCTTATGATGGTGGAAGAATAGAAAATTCATATGCCAATGGCGGACAAGTTGAAAGAAAGATGCTTGGCGGAGATTTGCGTTTTAGTGGAATAGATTTTAGTGGAGTAGATTTTGGTAAATATTTTGATAGTCAAGGAAATTACATAGGCAATACTACAGGTGGCAATACTACAGGTGGTAATACGACAGATGGTAATGCCACAAATAATACAATAACAACGCAATCTGCTGAAGATGTTACTCCTACTGATCCTACAATGCCTGACATAAGTAATTTTTCTCTTGGTTATGATCCTACTAGAATAAATATGACTACAGGAGACTATTATACAGACGAAGAAATGGAAGGAAAAATTAGAGGTAGAGGATTAACTCCTGTTCCTTATAACTATATGCCAGGATTTATGCCTGAGTATCAATACGTTTCTAATATTCAACCAACATCAACTATTGGTGGTGGTGACAGCTCTCAACAATACGAAATAAGTGGGAGCGGATCTATGGGATTACCTAACGTAGTAAACATAGGCGGTCAAAATGTTTATAAAGGTTCTTATAATCCTGATTTATTTGCAGGCGGAACTCCTTACAATGAATATCTTTTAGGTAATGTAGAAAAAGGTATACCTGCTTATTTAAGTTCTTATATGCAAAACACTCCTTATTATCAATATCAAGATCAACAGTTAAACAGTATTTTTGGTGGCGGTGGATACGGAACTCCTGGTTTTGGAAGTGGTAACATAGGTCAACCTGGTCAACCTGTTCAACCTTTACCTAATCCTGAGGATATAAATCCTTTACAATCAGAGGTAGATTCTCTTAATAAAAGAGTAGAAGATTTATTAGCAGAGATAGATGGTAAAGATTCAACAATAGCTACAGAATTAGCTACAGATCAAGGATCAACATTTACTGATGTATCAATAGATCCTAAATCAAATTTAATTGTACAAACAGGTGATGACGCAGGTCGTTTAAATGTTGATGATAACATATTTGATTATTTAACTGATGAAGCAAAATCAAAACTTGGAACACCTTCTAATTATTTAGATGACTACTTGTATAAGTTAGATAGTTTTGCAGGAGATACTACACTAGATAAATTAACTGATTTTAGTGGAGTAAACACTGATTTTATTAATGAGAGTACTGGTAGTACAGATAATAATATAAGATTTGATCCTAACACAGGTAACTTAATTACAATTATTCCACAAGCAGATGGTACTTATACGGAATTCATGGTTACAACAGGACAAGGTTATATACCTTTACGCACAGCAACTTCTTTAGCAGAGGACGGAACTTTACTAAATCCAGTAGAAACTACAACTGAACAGCAACAAGCATCAGGAATATCTTTAGAAAATCAAAACCAAACAAACACATTTAATGATCCTTTTGAACTAATTAATAACGTGCCAGGTTTGACACAAACAGAAAGTGGATTAGGTGGTAAAACAGTTTATGGTGCTGAAGAAAATTCTGATGGAACATTTACATATACATTAAGAGATCAAGACGGAAACTTTACTAATGTAAATTATGATAATAAAGGAAATGTTTTAAGTTACACAGGTGGAAGAGTTGGATACGCAAGTGGCGGTCAAATACTAAATTCAATTAAAACTTTAGAAAATTACACACAACCATTACCAACAGGTGGTATGGAAGATAATCTATATGCAGTAGGCGGAGAAATAATGCAAAGTTCTGACACTGTAGAAATAGATGGTCAGATAATAGAAAAATCTGATCAAGTAGAAGCTGTTTTATCAAACCCTGTCATACAAGAAAAAATGCCTAAAGGAGACAGAGAACTATTAGAAAAAATGTCTTACGTTATTCTAGGAAGATTAAAAGATGACGGATCTATTATGCAAGAATTTATAAGACTTTTCGGAGAAGAAGCATACGCTAAATTAAAAGCAGAGTTAATTCCGTTACCTCAACAAGAAGGTATGATTCAGGGAGAAGGTGGCGGAATGGATGATAAGGTCAATGGAGTTATTGGAGATCAAGAGCAAGTTGCAGTAAGTCCTGGCGAATACATTGTTCCTGCTGATGTTGTTGGCAACTTAGGTGATGGCAACAGCGAAGAAGGTGCAAGAATTATGGATGATTTTTTATCAAGAGTCAGAACAGAAAAACACGATACAGAAAAACAACCTGATCCTATTAACCTAGACAACGTGATGCCAGCATGAATGAAAAAGACGAAATTGTAAAAACATTAGTAAAGCCAGAAGATATACTTCATGTATGGGCTTTTGCTGAAAAACATTTAAAGAAAAGTGCAAAGAGAAGCGATGGAAGAATTACTCTTCGTGATTTACTAGAAGAATGTTTGTCAGGAGAAAGTAACTTATGGATTGTTTACAAAAAAGAAGAATTCCCTGAGTTAATGGGTTGTGGTATAACTCAGATAACACATTATCCAACAGGATTAAAAATGTTAAACATTGATCATGTCGCAGGAGTAAAACAACAAATGTGGACAAAAGAAGCTATAGATATTTTAGAAAGTTTTGCTAAAGATTGTCATTGTGATGGCATAGAAGCTGTAGCTAGAGCAGGATTTTGGAGTTGGATTAAAGAAGATGATTGGAGTAGGAAAGCCGTAGCTTTTGAAAAGAGGTTTACAAATGACGTATCGTAGAAGAAGATTTGGTAAAGGTGGCGGTTCTTCAGCACCTACAGAAACACAAGTAACTAATTTAACTATGCCTCCTGAGGTATTACCTCAGTTCCGAGCTCTTTTAGGTCGTTCAGAGTTTGAAAGTAATCAACCTTACTTACCTTATTCACAACAAAGATTAGCAGGTTTTTCACCTGCTGAAAGGATGTCTCAACAAGGTTTAGCATCTATGGCTATGTTTGGCGATCCTATTGCATCAAGACAAGCCTATCAAAGAACTGCAAGCTCTCCTGACGTTATGACAGGTGGAATTGCAGATGCTTATATGTCACCATACTTTCAACAAGCACTTGATCCTTTAAAAGATGAAACAAAAAGACAATCAGCTATTCAAGCTCGTGGTATTAGAGATCAGGCATCAGCACAAGGTGGTTTAGGTGGCTATAGAGAATCTATAATGCAATCTGAAAGACAAAGAGATCTAAACAGACAATTATCTGATATTGAAAAGACAGGAAGACAAGATGCATTTTTAGATGCTAACAGAAGATTTGAACTTGATAGAGCCGCTAACGAAAGAAAAGCTATAGCACTTTCAAAATTAGGTGGTCAGCAACAAACAATGGCTCAAGCAAGATTAAAAGACTTACAACTTGTAGGAGAGCAGGATAGAGCTTTACAACAAGCTAGTCTTGATATGGGATATCAAGATTTCTTACGTCAACAAGAATACCCACAAAGACAACTTGGTTTTTATGAAAATATTCTTAAAGGATCATATTCTGAACCTAATAGAACAGTTAGCACATACTCTCAACAACCAGGATTGTTTAGCGGATTAATAGGTGGAGGCTTACAAGCCGCATCTTTATTCGGATCAGGCGGTGGATTAGTTAGTATGGCAGGAGGAGGAAGAGTTCCTCGAAGAGGTGGTTTAACAGCATTAGGAATAGCAAATGCATTAGCTACAAGGAGTCAAAATGCTAGGTAAAAACATAATACAATTACAAGAAGAATTAAGTTATATGCCAATGCAAAGACTTATAGATATGGTAGACGATCCTAACTCTATATATGGATCTTTAACATTAGTAGAAATTAAAAACAGAGAGGCATTACAAAACTCTTCTACAAACATGTCACCAACATCAACAGTAGCTGAAGACGTTGTTTCATCAGTTGCTTCCCCTGCTAGTACCGACTTATCCTCCCCCAACCTCTCAGTCGAAGCTAGTGGGGGAATGGCAAATTTAGAGCAACCACAACCACCTATGCAAATGATGGCAGAAGGAAGAACAGTTAGATTAAGTGATGAAATGGGAGAAGAGTTTTCTTTACCGCCAGGTGGCTTAATGGATCTTTTAGGTGAAGAAGAAACACCATACTTAGGTGATGAAGAAGCCATAACTCCTGAAGAGTTTGATGAATTAAATAAAATAGAAGCTGAAGAAGACTTCAAAGATATGATTGATTATGAAAGAAGTAATCAGGAAACTATACCACAAGCACCAATTTCAGGACTTCCTGTTGATTTAGATGTTGATGTTGGAGATGATCAAATTGATTCATTAAACCTTGGAAGAGATAATTTTAACGTAAATGTAAATAGACAAGGTAATTTAAGAGGTTCGTATGATTTTAATCCTTATTTAAGTGCAATTATGAATGATCAAAGCGAAGATGAAAATGATATGAAAGCTGGAATTATAGGATCAATTCCATTTAGTACAGGTGGTTTAGGTTATGCAGAAGGTGGGCAAGTCAAAAGAATGAAAGAAGGAGGAGGTCTTCTAAGTAAGGTTATTGGTTCTGAAGGTGCTTTTATTGACACCGATAGTCCTGCCTCAATAGCATTTGGATTAACTTCACTTATACCTATTGGTGCAGGAGTTAGTTTCGGTATTAGAGGTTTAAAAGCAGCATACGGCTTATATAAGGCAGGAAAGTTAAGTAAAAAAGGAATGGCACAAGCGTGGAAAAGATTTAAAAATCCTAGAAAGAGTAAAAAAGATAACATTTTTACTAAAGGTAGAAAAGGTGGGCAATCACTTATAGCAAAATATCCTAAAACTTCAGCTTTTGTTGGAGGGCTTGGAATAACTAGTATGTTACCTGGTGAAACTGAAAAACTTGAGGAAAACAATTCAGTGCCAACACGACCAATGACTCCTTTAGAAATGGCAAGTGAACAATTTGGCTATCCTACAGCAGATGAAAGAGAATCTAATAGAAGACAAAGACTTCTTATGGGTTTAGGTTCTAATATTGCAAGTGCTACTAGCCTTAATGATATAGTGCAAGGTAATTACGATATTATAAAAGATGAACAAGATATGGAAAGACAAAATCTTTCTGATGATTTATCTATGATACAAGGAATGCAAGGTCTTGATCCTAGAGTAAGACAGTTGGAATACTTACAAGCAACATTAGAAATTTTAGGTGAGACTGAGCCAGGAAGTGAAAGATACAATAATGTTCTTGAACAACTTCTTAAGTTACAAGCTGAAATGTCAGGTCAAAGTATAGGGCAAGGTATTACACAAAAAATTTCTGAAACACCTTCTGTTGCACCTACCGGTGGTGAAACATTAGAAAATGCTCAAGCTGAAATACAAACCTATGTAAACAATTTGAGTTAGAGAGGTATGCTGTGCCTATAATTAATTTACCTGACGGCAAAACGATTGAAATACCATCTGATCTTAATCGTGATCAAATTAACTCTATAAAACGAAAAATTGCAGAAACTTATAGTAATTATTCACCTCAAAAAAAAGATGTCAGTTACCTTGATCCTGCAAGATATGCTTATGCTTTAAGAAATATACCAAAAGGCGTAGTTGATACAACTTTAACATCAGCAACAGGTATATCTTCTTTTTTTGATGCAGGTAATGATAATTTTATTACGCAAGGATTACAAAGTTTACAAGATGATTTTAGAAAAAAGACTGAAATTTCTGCGGATAAAAAGTACGGAGATTTGTTTACGAGTAAAGTTGGAAGTGGAATAGGTAGTTTTGCAACCTTTGGTGCTCCTAGATTAGCCACTACTGCTTTACGATCACAAAAGGCTTTTTCTCCTGCTGTTTTAGATAAGTTAGATAAATATGCTGGTCGAACAGGTTTAGGAATAGCTTTTGGTGCAGGAGTTTCAGACCAAGCTAATTCTATAAATGAGTTAAGAAACGAAGGTAAAAGAATTAATACTGCTACAGAAATTATTGCAGAGTCATTTGGTGGTCTTATTGGATTAAGTGAAATGTATCCAATAGAAAAACTTTTCAAAAGACTACCAAACAATGATGCTTCAAAAGAAATTATAAAGAGTGGATTTAGTAAATTATATCCTAAATTAGCAGGAGCAACTGCCACAGCAAGAAACGAAGCTATTCAAGAAACTGTAGCAGGGATAGCTCAAGATGCTGTTGCTAGAGGTTTGTATGATGAAAATAGGAAAATATTTAACACTGAAAGTATATGGGATAATTTAACTGTTGGTGGTGCTACAGGGTTTATTTCTGATTTAGCTATTAATGCTCTTGTGCCAGGTAGAGTCAAAAAAGATGTTAATATAGAGGATACAAATAAAAAAGATGAAGTAGATAAAACCATAGAAGAGTCAGAAAAGTTTGTTGATTCTAGTGTTCCTATACCTAAATTTAATGTTGTTGAAAGCGGTGAGTCTGAAGTTGTTCCTATTTTTTATGAAGATTCAGATGTTAAAAGAATAAAGAAAAAAGATACAGGTTTTGACACTACAACAGACTATGAAACAACAGATAAAAAGTGGAAAATAATTAACACAGGGTATCAAGCAGGAATAGGTGTTCAATATCAAGTAGTAGAGGTTGGAACAGGACAAGAAAAAGACATTGGTAGGCTTGGAGGTGACAGATTACCAACCTTCTTTAAACTAAAAGAAGCTAAAGAATATTTAAGAACAAAACAAAAAGGCGAAGAAGAAATAAAATTTTACAACGTCATAGATGAAAACAATGGTCAAATCTATAATAATGTTGATCTTGAGAGAATATATGGAGAAACTGAAGCAGTATTAGATTTTGATAGAGCAGAATCTTTAAAAGAAAGATTACAAGCAATATCCTCAAGATCCGAAACTTTAAGAGATGCAAAAAATCAAAGTTATGATTCAGGTGCACAAAACAACACAACGCAACTAATTGCCTTAATACAAGCAAATTCTAAAGTTGGAAAAAATGTTTCTGATGGTGAAATTGATGATGACTTAAGTGTAATAGATAGTAATTTCACAGCAAAAGATATTAACGATCTCTTACAAGAAAAAAATATTAAAGAAAATGTAAACAAACCTAGCAGTAATTTTTCAAATTATTTAAAGGCTATTACAGGCAAAAGTTCTTTCAGTAAAATGAATGATTATCAAAAACAAAATCTTAAAAGAAGGTTAACACAACTACCTACTCAAAGAGAATTTTTACCCATGATTGATGTAAGACCTAACTTATATTCCTCAGAGAATATAAATAAAATATTAGAATATCAAGATAGAAATTACATTAAAGAAGTAGAAAAAGAATTAAGTGCAACTACTGATAAGAAAACTAAAATTAAAACAAAAAATAAACAATACTCTAAACAAGAAATAAAAGAAATATCAGGTGTAACAAGTGATAATGCTTTAGATCAAATGATTGGAAGACTTGTAGAAAGTGGAAGACTTACTAAAAACTCATCAGGTAAGTATGAATTTTTTAAAGAAGGAAGAAACTTAAAAGATTATCAAGCTCCTGTTTTAACTTCAATGTCTCAAAAAAGAGTTTCAGTAGAAAATATAGATGCGGATCTTTTTGGTTTGGGTAACGAACCATCAATGAATGATTTAGAAAAAATGTTTTCTAAAGCTGAGTTTAAATCAATAATTAAAAATGATTTTGATGGCAATCGTGACTTAGTAACTAAAGAATATTTAAAACGAAGAATTCAACAAAAAAGAATAGAAAAAGATCAAAATATTGACACAACAAAACTCAATAACGAAATTATTACGGAAAATGATTTTAAAATATCTATGCTTGGTAAAGGTGCAAAATTAAGCGAATCAAATGCAGAGTATGGATCAAGGCTTGGTTTAGAAAGAAACTTTTTAAATCCCAATGAATACTTATTAACAACTTCTCAAATTGAAAAGATAGCTCGTAAAAAACAACCGACTAATTTAAATCCATATTCTTTAAATATTGATGACGTAGGATATGTAAACCCTATGGAATATAACGAGCAATCAAATCGACCTAGAATGATAACTCCATCGAGAGAAGAGACAGTAATAAGACAACAATTTGTAGAGGCAGGTTTAATTGCTCCTCTTAATTCTAAAATTAATCAAGCAAGATTAAAAGAACAATTTATAATTAAAGCTAGAGCAAAAGCAAAAAAACTAGGTATCTCTGAAGCCTTTATAAAAATGGATCAAATAGGAATTAGTCCTGACGGATTAACATTTAATGAATCAGAAGATTTTAGTGGGAAAGCTGACTTTTTAGGTTACGTTTCTTCAAAAGAAGGATTAAATAGTGCTCAAGGTATATTTAGATACATAGGAATGCCTTTTGTAACATATTATCAAGAAAAACTTAACCTACTAAATGACTTTAGATATATTGCTAAATCAACAGATTTAACTCCTGATCAAATAGAAATAGCTATGAGTTCAGATTCTAATCCTAAAAAAGATCAATACTTAAAAACAATAAGTGACGAGATAAGAAGTATAAGAAAAGAAGAACTTGGAAAAAATAACAAGGAAATATCATTTCGTATGCCTCTTAAGAGAACATTAGCAGAATACGTTGATAGAGCTCCAAAATCAGAGATAATAAGTCTCGATAACATTGCCTTAAACAGTGGATTAAAAGTAATGAATCACGAGTTTATACATTACTTAAGGGTTGTGGGATTAATAAAAGAATCTGAATGGAAGATATTAACAAACTTTGCTAAAAAAACTTACTCTGAAATAATGACAAAAAATCCTGATGGATCAAGAGGTGTAGATGCAGGTTATGAAAGTTTTTACGACAGACAAAAAAATACATATTTTGGAACTGCTAAAAGAAGAGGATATTACACTAAAAAAGCAGGAAAAAAATTCCCTGATATTGATGATCCTTATAAAGATAACGGCAGAACAAGTTACAGAGATATCATAGAGGAAGAAGCTGTAGCAGAATTATTTGCTCATTATACAAGCAATAAAGAATTATTTAATGTGAAGGGTAATAAAGTAAAAGTTACAGGAAAACCAAAATCTTTATTTCAAAGAATTAAAGAATTCTTTTTTACTACAGTATCTTCTGCGGAAGAAGTTGGTGTTACTAACGCTGTTCAATTAATGGAAATGATAAACAATGGTTTATTTGAAAACAGAACAAGAGAAAAAGTAACTCAGGTAATAAGGGAATTTTATGAGGAAGATCCTGATATAGTTATAAACTCAGCAAAAGAAGAAGCAAAAAATGTTTTAAGAGATGATGCAGAAGAAGAAGATATGGTATTTTCTAGGGCGGATACTTCTCAGATGCCTTTGACAAACAATGGAATGCCACCAAGTAACATAGGTTATCTTCTTGATAGACTCTTTGAAGGTAAGACTAGTGAAGAAATAGATAATATGCCTATAGAAGATTTTCAAAATCTTCTCGATCAAATAGGAACTGAAAAAAACTTAAGATTAAAAAAATTCTTTAGGTCTGAAGGAAGTGAGCAACAAAGTTTCAGAACTATAGGTGAATTAAAAAAGATTATAGTAGATCAGTACAACTCAGGTGCGGATGAAAATTGGTATTTAGATATTGGCAGAGAAGCAGAAGCTGTTGTTGGTGCTGAAAATATGGCAGAGTTTTCATCCTTATGGGCAATTACATCTGCGGCGGCTAGTCCTGAAGTTAATATGAAAGATGCCTTAAATATCATGATGGTGATGAGAGGAATAGATATCAACACAGGAGAACTTAAGTATGAAAACTATTATCAAAATAAAAAAGCAACATTAGAAAGAATCAAAGATATTCCTGATATGCAAGCAAAAAGTGGAGATCAATTAAAAGGCATGGAAAATCTTTACGATTCTTCATTACAGTTTCCTCAGGGTGTTTGGGGTACAAAAAGCGTAGCCTCTATGAAAACTCCTGCATACGCAATTAACACTTTAATGGTTAAATTAGCAGATTACATGCCCTTTACAGTTATGGATAGATGGATGTATAGAGCACTTGGATTTGCAGAAGCTATAGGTAATACACCTGTTAAGCCTAATATAAAAGATTTTAATACTAAAAAAGCATATAACGAAGCAATAAAATCTTGGAATAATAAATTAGACAAAGAAGATAGTGAAGGTCATAAGTTAAGAGATATTAGAACTGCTCCAAAATTTAGTGAGATGAACTATTCTCAATACATAATAAAACATCTTTCAGATCAAGTTTACGATGTTAACACAGATGGAAGAGAAGGATCTAAACAATTTAGACCTGATCAAATACAAGCATTAATATGGTTTGGAGTACGATCAAAGGCAGGTACTGAGGGATCAGTAGAATCTATATTTACCAATGCAGAAAAACAATCTGAAACAATAAGAAAGTCACAACAATCAGGTTATTGGGGTAAAGATTCTTTTATAACAGTACCTGACGGATTAACAACTGCTGAGAGAATACGATTTGAGGGAACACGAGGATTTGGATTTGGCTTACTTCCTAGAATGACAGAAGAAGCTAGAGCAAATGCAGGTAAGGTAAGTGTACCTTTAGTTCCTGATAACTATACAATTACAGACAGCGAAGGAAATATTATTACCTTAGACGCTAAAAAAAGAACGTCAGTAGCAAGAAAAATATTTAACTCTATTTCAAGCGGTAACACAGGTAATAAAAAACTTAAGTTCTTAGAAGATATAGGTATACCTCACGTTGCAGAAATAAGAAATGGTGTTCTTTATGTAGATTTGTTTGGTAGATTAAGTAATTTAAAAGAAAATGCTAGTTTTGATTCTGTTATTAGAGATGCTTTAATGCAAAATTTAACAGCAAGAAATGCATCACAAGAAGGATCATCTGAAAATTTAGAATTCTATGGCGGAACTTCTAGGATTAAAGGATCGTCTAATATAGATGCATTACAGCAAACTTTACTACAAAACTTATATATACCTGCTTTTGAATCTTTTAGAGATTTTCTAAAGATCAACAAGTATACTGTAACAGACATAAAAGCACCATACGAGTTAAATGGAACTGCTTTATCCAAACCATTAACTGCCAATGATTCTATAATGAGAAAGGTTAATCAAAGGTTAGAAGATATAGTCAAGAAAACACCTAAGGGTGTAAAACCAATATACAACTTAGATACAACATCTAACTTAGCTAAAGAAGAAGCATTCAATACCTTAGAGGATATGGACAAAGAAGGTATAGAAAGAAAAGAAGAAAGCATTGTTTATAGTTTAAAACCTGCTCAAGTTGATCCTGAGATAGATGAGTTTGCACAACCTGATAAAATAGAAAAAAAAGAAGTTACTATAGGAACTGTTGTTTCAGGATTTTCAAAAATTGTAAATGATTTAATATCAGGAGAGTCTGATCCAAACTTTAATTTTGCTGATACTCAATGGTGGAGAAGAGTATTTCTTGACAAACTAGAAGCGGTTGAAAGGTTAAGTGAACAGTATGCAGAAAAAAGATACCAAGAAAATAAAAAAGCAGGCAGAAATACTGAAGACACTCTTTATATGGTTGCATCAGCAAGTGCTATAGGTATAGCTAGATTGGGAGAGCGGATGAAAGGTGACTTCCAAAATATTATGCGAGGTGGAGGTAAAATAGTATTTGAAAACAATAGTAACAACGAAGGTGGTATAATAGTAGATCCTAATGCCACATATAAAGATGCAAATGGAGAGTTTAAACCTTTAAATTTATTGAAAGCATTTTCTAAACTAACCATTGAACAAGATGGTAAAGAAGTTTCCTTAGAACCTTTCTTTCAACAATACGGAATATATAAAAGAATACAAGCTATCGTAAAAGCAAAACAATTAGGAAATCTAAAAAATCTTACAAAGAAAAAAAAAGAAGAACTAGAAAAAGATCCATTTATACAAGATTTAAAAGAAGCTAATACAGCATTATATGACAAAATTTTATCTAAAAAATCAAATGCTTTTGAATTAGGAATAAAAAAGTTTCCTCAAGTAGAGGATGCATGGCTACAGTATCAAGAGTTTAACAAAAATCTTATTAAATTTGCTAAAGCTACAGGAGTCTTGAATGATGAGATGGCAGATTCATGGATAAAATACTCTAACTATTTTCCTTTCTACAGAGAAACAGATAGTCAAGGAGATAGAAGCGGTATTCAACATTGGTTTGGAGAAAGTTTACATCACAATACTCCAACAACTTTAGGTGCAGATCCCACAAAATTAAAATTAAAAACTAATGTTGCATTAAAAAACATGATGAATCCTTTAGAAGCTATAGCAAAAAATTCTTTAGCTCTTTATCAATTAGGAGCAAAAAACGCTACGAGACAAAGAATAGTTAGAGAGGCAAAAGCCTTAGGACAAGGTGAAACTATAACTCAAAAACAAATAGGAACAGAAAAATATCCTGCGACTAACATCTTTTTATATAAAGAAAATGGAAAAGCTAAATATTTTCACGCTGACGATATAGGTTTAATAGAGGCAATGCAAAGCTATGGAGAACCTGTCCTAAGTCCTTTACTAAGAATAGTTGGTTTTCCTGCTAACATATTAAGAGAAACTGTAACGAGAGATCCTGCTTTTGTTATTGTCAACATGATGCGTGACACTCTTTCTGCTTGGGTAACTTCAGGTGGTGACTTTACTCCTGTTATAGAAACATTTAATAATTTCTTTAAAGATGGTGTTCAAGGTATGAACCAAGGGTTTGAAAAATTAGATCAATTTGGTCTTACATCAGGCTACGATATTTCTAATGAAAGAAAACAAATAGATAAATATTTAAGAAAAGAAATGAAAAATATGAGGATAGCAGAGAATGGTGGTGCTGAATTAAAAGATTGGCTTCCTAGAACATGGGATTATCTTGGTGGTATTACAACAAGATCAGATGGTGCTACGAGACAAGCTGTTTATACAAGAGTTTATGAAGCAACAAAAGATAAATATGAGGCGGCATATCAAGCACTAGAAATAATAAATTTTAACAGAAGAGGCTCTAGTCCATTATTTAGAATTGTTTCTACAGCTATTCCTTTCCTAAATGCAAGAATGCAAGGTCTTGATGTTTTATATAGATCAGGTATGTCAGGGTATCAATACTCACAAGGAAGAAGATACTCAAGACAGTATGGTGCTTATCAATCAAAAGCATTAACAGATGGTGATCCAAAAGCCATTGGTGAACAAGCACAAACATTCCATGCTCGTATAGGAATGCTAATGGGTTTATCGGCATTGTATTGGCTTATGGTCAGTGATGATGAAGAGTATAACAATATAAGAAGAGAAGTCAGGGATGATAATTGGATTATTCCAACTCCTATAGATGGTTATAGTATTAAATTTCCTATTCCATTTGAAGTTGGTTTTATATCAAAAGTTATTCCTGAAAGAGCTTTAGAGTTAGCATTTGGAGATGACGAACTTCCTGACACATGGCAATCATATACAAGAGGTGTTACGAGTACATTGAAAGTCAATCCCTTACCAAGTCAATGGCAATTATTTAAACCTGCGTATGAAGCATATGTAAATAACTATAATGCTTTTACTGAAAGACCTGTGGTTGGTTATTATATGGATCAATTAGATCCTGAATTACAAAGCAAACAAACTACTAACGAATTAATTAGAGTAGTAGCAGAGTCTATTGGTATATCCCCTATTAAACTAGAACATACAATTAAAGGTTATACAGGTTCTTTAGGTGTATATGGGTTGTTCTTGACTGACAAATTAACAAGAATGTTTACAGATGGTAATCAATTACCTTTAACAACAAATACAACTCCTTTTGTTAAAAGATTCTTACTTGATGACGATTATGGTAGAGGATTACAATCACAGTATTATGATCTTCAAACACAAGTAGATGAAGCTGTTAATAGTTTAAACAAGTTAAAGAAAGAAGGAAGATTAGATGATTATGTTCTTTATAATGATAATCAGCAAGAAATAATAAGTGTTAAAAACGAAATGAAAACTTTAAGAAAGTATATGACTAGGTGGAGAAAAAGAAGAGATGCAATTCAAAAAAATTCTGATATAACAAACTCTCAAAGAGCAGATGCTTTAAGAATGTTAGAATTAGAAAGAGATAAAAGACTAGCAATCATAATTTCACTTAAAGATAAATCTAGAGGTCTTTAATATAATCCTTAAGGAATATTTATAAACAAAACTATTCCTAGTATTTCTAAAAAATAAACCAATACTAAAAAAGTTGTAAAAGATATATTCATATTATTCTCCTATGTTAACTTCATCACACTGTTTTCTTCGTGATCCACACGAAATTCCATAACCATTTCCATGGTCTATGAACGAGTCATCTATCGAAAGTTGGTAGGCATAAACGATGACAAGACTTA
>TARA_R110002020_G_scaffold25240_5_pt1 | contig 15073 bp, 12 predicted proteins | sample TARA_R110002020 | Tara Oceans TARA_R110002020 (sample SAMEA4396489) | marine metagenome | biome: Westerlies Biome; feature: [MES] marine water layer (ENVO:01000295) within the mesopelagic zone...; material: water (ENVO:00002006), including particulate matter (ENVO:01000060) such... | reverse complement strand
CAAGGACATGGACGTTTTCCTCGGCAACTGGATGCCGTCGATGGCCGCCGACGTGCAGCCTTTCCTCGACGACGGATCCGTCGAGACCGTTGCCCAGAACCTTGAAGGCGCCGGCTACGGCCTCGTGGTGCCGGCCTATGCGGCCGAAGGCGGCGTCAAGAGCCTCACCGACATCGGCAAGTTCAAGGACAAGTTCGACGGCAAGATCTACGGCATCGAACCCGGCAACGACGGCAACCGCATCGTACTCGAGATGATCGCCGATCCGGCCAACGGCCTGGACGGCTTCGAACTGGTCGAGAGCTCGGAAGCCGGCATGCTGTCGCAGGCCGAGAAGGCCATCAAGAACGAGGAGTGGATCGCGTTCCTCGGCTGGACGCCGCATCCGATCATGGGCGAGATGCCGATCGCCTATCTCGACGGCATGGGCGATTCCGGCTTCGGCGCCGCCACCGTGCACACCAATGTGCGCGCCGGCTACCTCGACGAATGCCCGAACGCAGGGACTTTCGTCAAGAACCTGTCCTTCTCGCTGTCCATGGAAAACAAGATCATGGACGACATCCTCAAGGGCACCGACGCCAATGCGGCGGCTCTCGAATGGCTGAAGGCCAATCCGGACGCCGTCAAGCCCTGGCTTGAAGGCGTGACCACGTTCGACGGCGGCGACGCCGCTGCGGCCGTGTCGGCCAAGCTCGGAATGTAGCAGTTGCCACGCCGGTCCGGAGCCGCTTCAACGGCTCCGGACCGGTTTATGCGTCGGGGGACACCGCATGGATGGATGGACGAGTTTCATAACGGCCTGGAAGATTCCGGTCGGGCAATGGGGAAGAAGCTTCTTCAATTTCCTCACCGACAATTTCGAGTTCGTCTTCGACGCCATCGCCGATTCCCTCAAATTCCTGCTCGACAGCATGATCGACGGCCTGCTGTGGCTGCCGCCGGTGATCCTCGTGCTGGCGATCGCGCTCCTGGGCTGGCGCATCCAGAAATCCTGGAAGCTCGCGCTCGGCATCGTGCTCGGGCTGCTTTTCATCATCAATCAGGGGCTGTGGAAGGAAACGGTGGAAACGCTGGTTCTGGTGATCTCGGCGGCCTTCATGTCCATGCTCATCGGCGTGCCGATCGGCATCTTCCTGGCGCACCGGCCCAGGGTCTACACCTATGTGCAGCCGATCCTCGACCTGATGCAGACGATGCCGACCTTCGTCTATCTGATCCCGGTGCTGATCCTGTTCGGCCTCGGCCTGGCGCCCGGGCTTCTCGTCACCATCATCTTCGCCTCCCCGGCGCCGATCCGGCTCACCTATCTCGGCATAACCTCGGTGCCCCGTCCGATGATCGAGGCGGGCCTGGCCTTCGGCGCCTCGAAGCAGCAATTGCTGCGAAACGTGGAATTGCCCGCGGCGCTGCCGACCATCATGGCCGGCCTCACCCAGTGCATCATGCTGTCGCTGTCAATGGTGGTGATCGCCGCGCTGATCGGCGCCAACGGGCTCGGCAAGCCGGTGGTGCGCGCGCTCAACACGGTCAACATTCCGCTCGGCCTCGAAGCCGGCATCGCCATCGTCATCCTCGCCATCATCCTCGACCGCATCTGCCGCGTCCGCATCGGAGCCACCTCATGAGCCATGATGCCGACCGCGGCTCGGTCCGCATTCAGAACGTCTCGATCATCTTCGGCGACAACACCGCCGAGAGCCTGGCGCTCGCCGACGCGGGCAAGTCGCGCACGGAGATTCAGGAAGCCACCGGCGACGTGCTCGGCGTGCATGATTGCACCGTCGACATCAACGAAGGCGAGATCCTGGTGCTGATGGGCCTGTCCGGATCGGGCAAGTCCACGCTGCTGCGCGCCATCAACCGGCTGAACCCGATCAGCCGCGGCACGCTCATCGTCAATTGCGGCGACCAGACGGTCGATGTCGCGACCTGCGACGCCAGGCGGCTCAAGCAGTTGCGGATGGACACCGTGTCGATGGTGTTTCAGCAGTTCGGCCTGCTGCCGTGGCGCTCGGTATCCGACAATGTCGGTTTCGGCCTGGAGATTTCCGGCGTGCCCAAGGCCGAACGCGACGAACGGGTCAGGGAGCAGCTGGCGCTCGTCGGCCTGACGGACTGGGCCGGCCGCATGGTGGCCGAACTGTCGGGCGGCATGCAGCAGCGCGTGGGCCTCGCCCGCGCCTTTGCCACCGGCGCGCCGATCCTCCTGATGGACGAGCCGTTCTCAGCGCTCGACCCGCTGATCCGCGCGCGGCTGCAGGACGAACTGCTGGAGCTGCAGTCGCGACTCGGCAAGACCATCGTCTTCGTCAGCCATGACCTCGACGAAGCCATGAAACTCGGCAACCGCATCGCCATCATGGAAGGCGGACGCATCATTCAGTGCGGGACGCCGCGCGACATCGTCAACTCGCCGGTCAATCAATACGTCGCCGATTTCGTCGCCAACATGAACCCGATCGCCATGCTGTCGGCGCGCGACGTGATGGCCCCGGGCAGGCCGGACGCCGAGCGCGGCCAATCGCCGCTGTCCGCTTCCGTCACCCCCGACACGCCGCTGGCCGAGGTGATGGACGCGCTCTCCAGGCGAAATGGGACAATCGGCGTTATTGACAACGGCGTCATCGCAGGCTCCATCACTGCTGAAGATATTGTCCGGGGCTTGACCCGGCACCGCCGCTAGGCGGGTCGGACGTCAAGGCCGGATCAGGAGAGCATTGAGGGAGAAGGACGCATGCAAGTTAAGGGAAATGCCGCGATCGTCACAGGCGGAGGCTCCGGCCTCGGCGCCGCCACCGCGCGCGCTCTGGCCGCCGCCGGCGCGAAGGTTACGCTGCTGGATGTCAACCTGGGCCAGGCCGAGAAGGTCGCCGCAGAAATCGGCGGCAGGGCGATCGCCTGCGACGTCTCCGATGCCGCCGCCGCCGAGGCGGCCCTGGCTGAGGCGGCGGAAACCTCCGGGGAAGCCCGCATCCTGATCAACTGCGCCGGCATTGCCCCCGCCGTTCGGGTGGTGGGACGCGAGGGTCCGCACGATCTCGATCTTTTCCGCAAGGTCATCGAGGTCAACCTGATCGGCAGCTTCAACATGCTGCGGCTGTTCTCCGACCGCGCCGCCAAGCTCGAGCCGCTGGCCGACGGCGAACGCGGCGTGGTGATCTCCACCGCCTCGGTTGCAGCCTTCGACGGCCAAATCGGCCAGGCCGCCTATTCGGCCTCCAAGGGCGGCGTGCATGCCATGGCGCTGCCGATCGCCCGCGAGCTGGCCCGCTTCGGCATCCGCGTCATGACCATCGCACCGGGCATCTTCGCCACACCGATGCTGCTGGGCATGCCGCAGGAGGTGCAGGACAGCCTCGGCGCCTCCGTGCCGTTCCCGTCGCGCCTCGGACAGCCGGAGGAATATGCGAGCCTGGCCATGCACATCATCGGCAATGTCATGCTCAACGGCGAGACCATCCGCCTCGACGGCGCAATCCGGATGGCGCCCAAGTAAGAGCCATGAAGGAGCCGGTCAAAACCATTCGGGACACGGATGAAGACGCCCGCCGGCTCGCGCGACGGCTGGTCCGGGGCGCCCGGTACGGGGCGATCGGCGTGATTGAGCCCGGAACCGGTTTCCCCTTCGTCAGCCGGGTCCTGACCGGGCTCGATGTCGACGGCGCGCCGGTGATCCTGATCTCCGGCTTGTCGGTGCACACCGACGCGCTCAGCGCCGACCCGCGCGCCTCGCTTCTGTTCGGCGAGCCCGGCAAGGGCGATCCGCTCGCCCATCCGCGCATCACCGTGCGCAGCCGCGCCGAACGGATCCGGCGGGAGGACCCGGCCCATGCCCGCATGCGCGCGCGCTTCATCGCCCGCCATCCCAAGGCGGCGCTCTATGTCGATTTTCCCGATTTCGCCTTTTTCCGGATGATCCCGCAATCGGCCAACCTCAATGGCGGCTTCGGAAAGGCGTTCCTGCTCGAAGCCAGCGACCTGCTGATCGATTCGCCGGCCATCGCCGAGGTGGCGGAACTGGAGCCAAGCGCCATTGCCCACATGAACGCCGACCACCCCGGCACAGCCGACCTCTACGCCAGGGTTTTGGGTAAATCCAAGAAAACCGGGTGGACCGTCTGCGGCGTCGATTGCGCCGGGCTGGACCTTTCCAACCTGGACGAGCTTTTGCGCATCGAATTCGACCTGCCCTTGCGCCAAGCCACTGAATTGCAGTCTAAATTGGTCGAACTTTCTCGTCACGCCCGCGAAAAATAGGGGTGTACATTATCGCGTTTTTAGTCGACATAAGACAAATCACTTTTTGAGTATATGTTTAGTTTATAATTTAGCCACACAGGCTGGCGCGAGAGATACTCATGTTCGATCCTCAGGCATTGGAAGCGCATTCCGGGGAAGCAGCGGACCTCATGGCCGCGATGGGAAATCAGAAACGGATGATGATCCTGTGCAATCTCGCCAGAGGCGAGATGCAGGTGGGCGCCCTTGCCGAAAAGGTCGACCTGAGCCAGTCGGCGCTGTCCCAGCACCTGGCCAAGCTCAGGACCCGCAATCTGGTCAAGACCCGCCGCGACGCCCAGGCGATCTATTACTCGATCGATTCGCAGCCCGTCCTGCGCATGTTGGAGACGCTCAGCGATATCTACTGCCGCTGAGACCGGGCGCTCCGGTTGCGGCGTCATGGCCCTTGACGGCTTCCCTTGGCCCTCCCCATATGAAGGGAAAAGGATCACGGACATGACAGTTACACTCAAGATAGACGGGATGCATTGCGGCGGCTGCGTGCGGTCGGTGGAAAAGGCTGCCAAGGCGGTCGAGGGCGTGTCGAATATCAGCGTCAGTCTCGAGAAGGCGGAGCTGACCGCGGATGTGGCGAGCGCAGACCTGATCGGTCCGCTCAAGAGCGCCGTAGAGGATTGCGGGTTCGACGTGACCGTCACCTCGGCGTGAGGTCCGCCCGGTGACCGCCAAGCCCGACCACGTCACCTTCGACATCACCGGGATGACCTGTGCGAGCTGTTCGGCGCGGATCGAGAAGGTGCTGTCGAAGCAGCCCGGCGTCTCCGGCGCGCGGGTCAACCTGGCGCTGGAGCGGGCCGACATCGATGGCGACGGTCTTGATCCCGCGACGCTCGCCGACGTCATCGGGCGCGCGGGCTTCGGTGCCGTGCTCCGGCGCGACGATTTCGCCGCCCATCGCGCCGCCGACGAGGCGCAAGCCGCCCAACGCCGCGCCGACGAGCGCCAGACGCTGGTCAGGCTGGTGATTTCCGCCGTGCTGACCCTGCCGATCGTGATCGGCATGCTGCCGATGATGACCGGACTGGGCGACGCCTGGATCTCGCCGATCTGGCAGGCGGTGCTCGCCACCGGCGTCATGGCCGTCTCCGGCAGCCGGTTCTGGCGCGAGGCCACGGGCGCGTTGCGCGGCGGCTCGGCCAACATGGCCGTGCTCGTGAGCCTTGGCACCGGCGTGGCCTATGGCTGGTCGATCTGGGTGATGCTGCGCGGCTGCGCCGATCCTCACGCAGCCCATGCCGGCGGCATGGCTGCGCATCTGCATTTCGAAGCCGCCGCCGTGGTGCTGACCCTGGTCATGCTCGGCAAATATCTCGAGGCGCGCGCCAAATCCGGCGCCGCCGGCGCGCTCAGGGCGCTGGGCCATCTGCAGCCCGACACGGCGGACCGCCGGTCCGCCGACGGCGCGGTGCTGACCGTCCCGGTCGAACAGCTCGTCGCCGGCGACACGATCCTTATCCGGCCGGGCGCGCGGGTTCCCGCCGACGGCGTGATCCTGACCGGGCACTCGTCGCTCGACGAGGCCATGGTGACCGGCGAAAGCATGCCGGTGGCGCGCGGGCCGGGAGACCTTGTCATCACCGGAACCACCAACACCGACGGCGTCCTCGAGGTCGAGGTCCGGGCCGTCGGCGCCGACACGCGGCTCGCCCGCATGACCCGCCTGGTCGAGGAAGCCCAGACCGGCCATGCGCCGGTGCAGAAGCTGGTCGACCGGATCTCGGCGGTGTTCGTCCCACTGATCCTCGTCATCGCGCTCGCCACGCTTGCGGGCTGGATGCTGGCCGGCGCGGATTTCGAGACCGCCATGGTCGCCGCCGTCGCGGTGCTTGTCATCGCCTGCCCCTGCGCCCTCGGCCTCGCCACGCCGACCGCGCTCGTCGCCGGCACCGGCGCGGCCGCGAAGGCCGGAATCCTCATCCGGGACATCGAAACGCTCGAGCGCGCCACCGACATCAGGGCCGTGGCCTTCGACAAGACCGGGACGCTGACCATGGGTGCGCCGACGGTCGCCGGCCTCCACCCGGTGTCGGGCCTCGCCGAAGCCGAGCTGCTGCGCCTGGCCGCCGCGCTGGAGACGGCAAGCGAACACCCGCTGGGCCGCGCCATCCTGTCGCGCGCCGAAGCCGACGGCGTGACGGTCTCCCCGGCATCCGCGATCCGGGCCGTGCCCGGCCGCGGGCTTGAAGGCATGCATGAAGGCAAGACGCTGCGCGTCGGCTCCGAGCGCTTTCTGATCGAGGCGGGGATCGACACCACTGCTGGCGGCGCCGTCGCCGCGCGCGACGGCGCAGGCACCCTGGCCTGGGTCGCCGCCGACGAGACCCTCATCGGCGTGATCCGCCTTGCCGACGAGATCCGCCCGCACACGCGCCAGGCGCTCGACGAACTGGCCCGCCGCGGGCTGGCGACCATCATGCTCACCGGCGACAACGACGCCACCGCCCGGGCCATCGCCAGCGAGGCCGGCGTCACCGACATTCGCGCCGGATTGCTGCCGGGCGAAAAGCTCGACGCCATCCGCGCGCTCGCCGGGACGAGCGGCGGCCACGTGGCCTTTGTCGGCGATGGACTGAACGACGCCCCGGCGCTGGCCGCGGCCAATCTCGGCATCGCCATGGCCGGCGGCGCCGACGCCGCGCGCGAGGCCGCAGCGATCACGCTGATGCGGCCCGACCTGCGCCTGGTGCCCGCGGCCTTCGACGTCGCGATCAGGACCAGGCGCACGATCCGGCAGAATCTCGGCTGGGCGTTTGTCTACAATCTGATCGGCATTCCGCTGGCGGCCTTCGGCCTGCTGCCGCCGGTCTTCGCCGGCGCAGCGATGGCGTTCTCGTCGGTGAGCGTGGTCGCCAATTCCGCGCTGATGGCGCGCTGGAAGCCCAACCTGCCGCCTGAATAGGCCCGGGCCCCCGCCCAGACGGATCGCAAAAACAAACCGGGCCCGTTTCGAGAGGAAACGGGCCCGGTCTTCGGTGTCCTGGTGTTCGGCTCAGAACTCTTCCCAGCTGTCCTGGGCGACCGCCGCGTTGCCGTGGCTGCGCAGCTGCGGGCGGGCCCGTGCAGCAGGCGCATGCTGGGCTGCATGCGCAGGAGCCTCGGCCATGCTCCGGGCGGTTGACCGCAGGGCGGCCGATTGCGCCGTCGCCGACCCGTCGATGGTGAACTGCGAGATCAGTTCGCGCAGCTTGCCGGCTTCGGCGGCGAGTTCCGCCGAGGCGGCATTGGACTGCTCCACCATCGCCGCGTTCTGCTGTGTGGTCTGGTCGAGCGAGTTGACCGCCTGATTGACTTCTGAAAGACCCGTCGACTGCTCCTTGGCCGAGATCGCGATCGCATCCATGTGCGTGTTGATCTCGGTGATGAAGCCGCCGATCGTGCGCAGCGCTTCGCTGGCCTTGCGGACCAGATCGACGCCGCTCGAAACCTCGCTCGACGAGTTGTGGATCAGTTCCTTGATTTCCTTGGCCGCATTGGCCGAGCGCTGGGCCAGTTCGCGCACTTCCTGGGCGACGACCGCGAAGCCCCTGCCGGCTTCCCCGGCGCGTGCGGCCTCGACGCCGGCATTGAGCGCCAGGAGGTTGGTCTGGAAGGCGATCTCGTCGATCACGCCGATGATGTTGGAGATCTGCTTGGAGCTCTCCTCGATGCGGCGCATCGCTTCCTCGGCCTGGCCGACGACCTCGGACGACTGGTTGGCCGACGAATTGGCCTGGGACGCCACGCCGCGCGCTTCATCCGTCCGCTTGGTCGAATTGGCCACGTTGGCGGTGATTTCCTCGACCGCGGCCGCCGTCTCCTCGAGCGCGGCTGCCTGCCGTTCCGTCCGCTTGGACAGATCGTCGGTGCCGTTGGCGATTTCGCGGGTGCCGGTTTCCATGACCGACACGCTCTGCGTGATCGAACCCATCGTCGCGCTCAACTGCGTGATCGACTGGTTGAAGTCGTGGCGCAGGGCCTCGAAGTCCGGCGCGAAGGGCTCGGTGAGCTGGAACGAGAGATCTCCCGCGGCAAGGCGTTGCAGACCTGTCGCAAGTCCGGAGGTGGCGACCTTGAGGCGGGCGGCGGCATCGGCCTCGGCGCGTTCCTGGTCGGCGAGACGGTCGATCTCGGCCTGCTGACGGTTCTGCTCGGCTTCGGCCTGCAGCCGCCGGTTGGCGATCGCTGCCTCGCGGAACACCTGCATCGATTCGGCCATGTTGCCGATTTCGTCCTTGCCGCCCTTGTCGATGGTGACGTCAAGCTCGCCCTTGGCAAGGCGCGCGGTGACGTCGGCGAGGCGACCCAGGGGACGGGACACCAGCTGGAAGTTCAGAAGGCCCATCAGCGCCGCGACAATCGCCACGACGGCGGCGGCCGCCAGGCTGATATATTCGACGGCCAGGAGCGCCGCCTTTTCCGCGGTCGCCGCTTCAAGCGCCTGCTGCTGCAGCGACGAGGTCACCTCTGCGACCTTGGCTTCGAACTCGGCGATGAGCGCGGCGCCCACTCCGGTCAGTTCCAGCGCGCGCGCCAGTTCCACCGTCATCGGATCGCGCATCAGCTGGATCTGCCTGTCGACCACCGTGCTGCGCCACTCCGTGATGGCCTGGAAGGCTTCCCGGTACATAGCAAGTTCCGCGGGAGCGATCTCGTTGTAGAGCGTTTCCAGCTCGGCGGTCTGCGCGTCGATTTCGGCGCCGAGCTTCTCGTACACGGCGACGAAATCACGGTTGCCCGTGAGCAGGAAGTCCTTGAGTGCAAGGTTTGCCTGATGGACATCATCCGTCAGCTCGGCCGTCTCGTCGGACAGCTTTCCCATGGCCTGGCTGTGGTCGACCATTCTGGTCACTGCGACCGCGCGGGTGTAGATGAAGCCGGAGGCGGCGATCGCGATGAAGGCGAGAATTGCAAAAGCTGCAAAACCCTTTGTACTGACGGAGATATTCTTGAGCATCGTGGGCGTCCTGTACTCTCTTGATGTTCGGGGCGGTCTGCCTGACCTGCCGCAGAGCGGAAGCTTGAAGGCTTACGCTCCCGGGGAGGACCTGCGCTGCAGTTCGGTGAGATTGACTTCCATCGTCACGGCGCCGATCGAGTTCGTCGTATCGGCTTCGGTCACGGTGAAGCTCACCTGCGCCCGCCAGATCTTGGCTTCATCGTCCCATTCCGGTTCATCGATGAACAGGGCGTCGCTGGAGACATCGAAGGTGTTCTGGAACTTCGCTTCGTCGCCCTGCCAGAAATCGCCGGTGATCGAGCTCTGTCCCACGTTGAGACCGTTCTGGTCCATCACGAAGATCTCGGCATAAAGACCGAGCGACTTGCCCTGCAACCGGGCAAGATAGACCGAAAGCGGGTTTGACAGCGTGGCGGCGATCAGCGGCTTGTCTTCGCTTTCGCGCTCGGCGACCCATTGCTTGTCCAGCGCATCGATCTGCTCCTGGGTCAACTTGCTCAGGCGCCGGTTCTGCGCATCGATCGAAACACGGACGATCTCGGTCTCGATCGATTGGCGCATGTCCTTGATCACTGTCTCCGTGATCAGGCTCCGGACATCCGGCGCGGCAGGCTCGGCTTGAACCGGCAAAGCGACCGCCACCGTTAACCCGAGCGCGAGAATTGACTGATAAACGTCCATTCGAATCTCCTTCTTGGTGGAAGGAAATTGGACGTCAAACTTTAATTCGTGGTTAAATTACTTATGTAGAATATAGTATGTGATCGCCGGATGCGGGATAACGCTGCGAGTTCGGCGCCTGACAGGACGATCGGGCGCCATTTCGGCACCCGTCCCGGCCTGAGCAAACGGGCCTCCGATGACAGTATGCGGCGGTCCGGCAGTCGCGATGCGATGGGAATGGAGACGGGCGTCATCCGGCGGAGACAACGCCCGTCAAGCGACAGCAGGGATTTCCCCGCCATGCCGCCGGTCACGATCGACAGTGCACGCATAAACTTGCACCGACCTTGCGTCGGTCTTTTGTCGGCTTGCGACCATGTCCGCGCCGTGGCATGGCTGGGCGATGCGCGGAGAATGGGCTTCTGGCGCCAGACAAGGCCAAGCACATGAACGTCCGGACAAGGAGCTTGACATGGACAGCCTGAAACCAGGCGGGCTGGGCGTTGTCGTCGGCGCCACCGGCGGCATCGGCGAGGCCATGGTGGAGGCCCTGCGGCAGAGCGGCGCATTCGCCGACATCATCGGCTTTTCCCGCGTGTCTGCGCCGGATCTCGATCTCACTGACGAACAGACCATCCTGCGTGCGGCGGCCGCCGTAAGGGACACGGGTCTCGACCTCAGGCTGGTGTTCGACGCCACCGGTTTCCTGCACGGCTGCGGCTTCCAGCCGGAAAAGGCGCTCTCGGCCATCGATCCGGCCCACATGGCGCACGCCTTCGCGGTCAACGCCATCGGCCCGGCGCTGCTGATGAAGCACTTCCTGCCGCTGATGCCCAGGGAGGGAAAATCCATCTTCGCCACGCTGTCGGCCAAGGTGGGCTCCATCGGCGACAACAGGCTCGGCGGCTGGTACAGCTACCGCGCCTCGAAGGCGGCGCTCAACCAGCTGGTCCACAGCGCGGCCATCGAACTGGCGCGCAAGCGGCCCGAGGCGCTGTGCGTGGCGCTGCATCCGGGCACGGTCGACACCGGGCTCTCTTCAGGCTTCGCCAAGGGCGGGCTGACGGTCAGGACCGCCGCCGACGCCGCGCCGCTGCTGCTCGGCGTGCTCGACCGGCTCGAACCCTCCGACACCGGCGGCTTCTTCGACTACAACGGCGATGCCCTGCCCTGGTGAGCCGGCGAAGCTAACCCGGCCTTTACCGGTGATGCCGCATGATCGGACCATGACAGAACGCAAGACCATCCGTTGGGGCATTGCCGGGACCGGGGCAATCGCGCGGCAATTCGCAGGCGACATCCGCCATGCCCGAGGCGCGGCGCTTGCGGCGGTCTGCTCGCGCGACCGGGAGAGGGCGGAGGATTTCGCCGGCCGCCATTCCGGCGTCACCGCCTACGGCTCGCTCGATGCGATGCTCGCATCGGGAAGGGTCGATGCCGTCTATATCGCCACCCCAAACATGGTGCATCACGCCCAGACGCTCCAATGCATCGCCGCGCGCGTGCCCGTGCTGGTCGAAAAGCCGATGGTGACGCGCCTTGACGAGGCGCTGGAGATCCGGGCCGCGGCGGCGGGCGCGGACGTCTTCGTCATGGAGGGCCTCTGGAGCCGCTATCTGCCGGCGACCCGGGCCGCGCGCACCGCGCTCGCCGGGGGCGTCATCGGAACCATCCGCCGGCTCGAGGCCGACATCGCCTGGAAACAGGCCTATGATCCGCAAAGCCGCTTCTTCGACAGCGCGCAGGGCGGCGGGGCGCTGCATGATCTGGGCATCTATCCGGTCTCTCTAGCGCGGTTTTTCCTCGGCGAACCGGACCATGTCGAAGGCACATGGACGGCGGCTCCCTCGGGCGTTGACATGGCGGCATCGCTGCGGATGCGTTTCGGCGCGGCCGAGGCCCTGATCAGCTGCGGCCTCGATCGTGAGGGGTCCAACCGCATGGTCATCGAGGGCGACAGGGGCGTGCTGGTGCTCGACGCGCCCTTCATCAAGGCCGGCGGCTACAGCGTCCATGCCTCGCGTCGCTTGGCCAATCTGGCCCATCCCGGCAACAAGCTCGCCGCGCGCATTGCCCGGGGGCTCGTCCGGCGCATGCCGCTGCCCGGGATCGCCTGGCATGGATTCCCCTTCGAAGGCTCGGGCCTCCAGTTCGAGATCGAGGCCGCCTCCGACGCCATCCGCCGGGGGCTTGGCGAGGAACCCGACAACCGGCTCGACGACACCATCGCCGCATTGCGCATCATCGACCAGGTGCTGTCGTCGCCGCCATCGGGCGAGTGGAAACCATAAGATCCTGGAAGGCCAGAGATCTCAGAAGCCGGACCGGGGCGTGAAGCTTCCGGCACCCTCGTTGAGCGCCAGCGCCAGTTCGGTTAGGTGCAGCGCCCGCTCGCCCGAGAAGAACGGCGCCTCGCCGGCGTCGATCGCCCTCGCCATCACCGCGATGCCGCGGGCGAAATCGATCCGCGACGGGAACGAGGCGAGACTGGTGGCCTTTGCTGGAGCAGGATAGGGAACGGGGCGGCCATAGGTCAGGCTCAGCGGCAGCACCCGGCGGCGCTGGCGCTCATAAAGCGCCGCAAGACGCTGAAGAAACGGCCGTTTGCCGTCGAACCGGCTCAGATGCACCGGCGAGCGGTCATCCCACAAATCCCGCACCACGATGGTGCCCTTGTCCCCGACAATGGTCAGCGACCGGTCGCGCGGCGCGGCGAGCCCGCAGGTCAGCCGCGCGGTGACACCGGAGCGGAAACTGAGGCAGCCCACGGAGAAATCCGGCGCAAGCTTGAGCTCCGCCGTGCCCGGACCCTTGTCGGGGAAGGTGAGCGCCGAAAACGCCTGGCCCTTTTCCACCGCACCGAACAGCGACACCAGCCAGGACAGGCCGTAGCCGGCATGCTCGAGCGTGCAGCCGACCTCGAATTCGTGCACGCCCGGCCACTTCGCTCCGGAGCGGGAGCGCCAGTCGGTCCAGTTGTCCCTGAACACCGGACCATCTTCCATCTCGGCATAGGCAAGCCGCGGCGTGCCGATCCGCCCGGCTTCGATCAGCGTTTCGGTCAGCTGCTGCGCGTCCGACAGGCCATTGGCAGGCGCGCCGCAGACGGTGAGGCCTTTGCTCGCGGCGAGGTCCACCACCGCGCGCGCTTGCTCGAAGCTCATGGCCAGCGGCTTTTCGCAATAGACATGCTTGCCCGCCTCCAGTGCCGCGCAATTGAGCTCGAAATGGCTTTCGGGAGACGTCAGATTGACAATGATCGCCACCTCCGGATCGCCCAGGCACTCCTCGAGCGACCCATAGGCGCGCGCGTCATGGAACCGGCAGAACTCGCCGAGCCGGAGGGAATCGCGATCCCACGCCCCGGCCAGCCCGAGCTCGGGATAATTGGCGAGCGTGGTCATGTAGTAATCGGCGACGAAGCCTGTGCCGATCAGGGCGATTTTGGTCATGGGTCTCGGGTCCCGGCGCATGCGTGCCCCACACTAGCCTGCCCGCGTTAAGATGCGGTTGCCTTGAAGGTCGCCCGCTCCCGGACGCTAGCGCGCGTCCGCCAGGAACGAGGCGATCCAGGCCAGCGGCGCGTTCCAGTTGATGGCGATCTCGTTGGTCGAGAACGAGCGCGAATCGTCGACATAGCAGGCCTGCGGGGCGCAGCCCTGGAGCTTGGAGATGGCGTAGTCGTCGGCGAGCCCGCTGTTGGGTCCGCCCGCCAGCGCCCCCTTCGGAGGCGGCGGGAAGGACGGATCGGTCGACGCCGCGAACATGTAGGAAAACTGGTTGTGCGCGTATGTCGTGCCATAGCCGGTGACATAGGAGATGCCCAGCGCATTGCGACCGAGGATGTAGTCCATGCTTTCGCGCACCGCCTGCAGGTAGCGCTTGTCGCCGGTGATGTCATGGGCGGTGGCGACTACGATCATGGTCTGGATCACCGACTGGTTCGAGCCCCAGCCATAGCCGTTCGCAGGGGCGTACATCAGACCGAAGCCCTGCTTCTTCTGCGCCTGCAGATAGGCGTCGGCGGCCTCCCGGACCGAGGCGCGGATCTGCTTGAGGTCGCGCTTGGACAGGCTGGAGGGAACCGAGGCGAGTTGCAGCCGGGCCAGCGCCGCCACCGCGCGCCAGCTGAAGCCGTCGGGATAGAACACCGGGCCGGACCAGTGCCGCGAAGCCTTGGCGCGAGCGAGCCAGACCGGGTCTTGCGTGCTCAGATAAAGTTCGGCCGCCGCCCAGTAGAATTCGTCCGACACATCGTCGTCCTGATAGTCGCCGCCGCCGAAACTGCCGTTGGTCGCCGGCGCATAAAGCTCGGGGTATGCCTCCGCGGCGTGATAGGCGCGGATGGCGGCCGCCAGCAACCGCTCCGCATAGGCCTTGTCGTGGGGAGCGAACAGCCGCGCGCCCTGCGCCGCCGCCGCCGCCAGGTTGAGCGTCGCCGCCGTCGACGGCCGGTGCAGGATGCGCTCCTCGCGGTCGCGATGCGGCAGCAGCGGCCCTGATGGCCAGCCGGTGCCATGCACCTTGTGATGCGCCATGCCGGCATGGGGCTGGCCTTCGGGCACGGCCATGGCCATCAGGAAATCGAGCTCCCAGCGCGCTTCGTCGAGAATGTCGGGAATGCCGTTTCCGGCCTCGGGGATCTTGAGCAGCCCGTCGCCGAGCGCCGGCGAGGCACCGCGGCTGAAGGTGAGCGCCCGTTCGTAGACGCCCATGATCTGCGCCGCGGCGATGCCGCCATTGACCACGTATTTGCCGAAATCGCCGGCGTCGTACCATCCGCCCGCGACATCGAGCCTGTAGTCGCAGCTCCAGTCGGTGCCGTAGACCTTGCGCGCGGTCCGGGAGTCGAGACAGGCGACATCGGTGTCGCCGCGGTTGGGCGCCTGGCCGTTGTGCCCGGCGGGACGGCCGTAGCCCTTTCCGGCAAGATCTTCGCGAATCTCGATGCCGCTGCGGACCTTGTAGAAATAGGACAGCGCATCGGTGCGCAGCCCGGCATAGGCCCCGCCGGAGATCGAGAATGGCGGGCTGGTCTCGCCGCCGACGACCAGGCGATAACCCTCGCCGGTCTTGGTAAAGTCGCTGAAATCGAGGGTCTGCACCTTGAGCTCGGACGCGAGGTCGAACTCCGAAGCCTTGGTCTTTCCCGAGGCCACCGTCGCGCCG
>TARA_R110002020_G_scaffold37124_18_pt1 | contig 15106 bp, 9 predicted proteins | sample TARA_R110002020 | Tara Oceans TARA_R110002020 (sample SAMEA4396489) | marine metagenome | biome: Westerlies Biome; feature: [MES] marine water layer (ENVO:01000295) within the mesopelagic zone...; material: water (ENVO:00002006), including particulate matter (ENVO:01000060) such... | reverse complement strand
TGGCCCAGTTTTTTTCTAATGATCCTACACTAAGTGTCATTACTTCTCCTTTATAATCTCTAGTTTTATTGGAAAGTTACAATCCAATTCTTCAATTTTAAATTTTTCTTTTTCAAGCGTTTTTGCAAACTCAAATCCATCTTTTGACACATCAAGCATGATTGCATCATGTATCAAATAAAGCGGTGTATATTCAATCTTCGAGTTATCAAATTTTTCTAATATTTTAGAAAAAACAGAAAAAGATATATCAACTCCTGTAGACTGTAAAAAATGATTAACGTGTGCACCGTCTGCAAATATTTTTCTACCATACAGGTTTTCTATAAATCCATTTTTAGAATATTCTCTGCTTAGCGAAGACTCTAGAGATAAAATTCCAAAATGTCTTTTAATTTCTGATATTACTTTGCTAACACTAAGGTTACTAGGTAGCCTTTTTGAAAGAGAAAACTGTGATGCCCCGTATATACAACTAAGAATTGCTACCTTTGCTTGATCTCTAGTAAGTGATCCTTCAAAAAGATTATTGCATATGAATGAATAAATGTCATCTGGTGCGGGTTTTCCCGAGACTGCTAGAGCTATTCTTGGCTCCAGCGAAGATATATCAAGCTGTATGATTTTTCCGCCAGGGTACCTGGATAAAAATATTTTTCTACTCTCTTTTTTAAGCGTTAGTATGTTTGGACCAGACTCTACTGTCAGCCTACCAGTAACAGACCCCGCTAGATTGTATTTAGTAGATCTGACTTCACCTGTTTCTGATGGTAAAAACTTAGAAATTTCAGCTAGCTGAGACACATGGCTTGATTTCATTATTTGTTTTGCAAGGCTGGTATCTACTATAGGCGATACGAGGCGAGAAAGCAGCTTCCTGTTATCTAAAAGTCTTTCCTTATAGTAACTGTTAGACTCATCATCAATGACACACCAGAGCTGTTCTAGAAGGTTCATAACATGCTTTAAGAATATATCTTTTGGCATTGTGTGAATCCACGCAATTTTAGAACAATCTTTTCCAAATACTGTCTTTGCTGCTTTTTCATGAGGTGTATCATCAAATAGCTTAGTATCAACGCCTAAAGATTTTACAACAAAGCCAATATCTTTATCGCTATTTTTAAACCCATACGTCCAAGAGTCTATCGGGATCCCTGATGACCAAGCAAAATTTTTCCCATCATGAACAAGATTTTGATCTGTTCCTAGCTTAGGACCGGCTATTGTTATACGCATGCTAATATTTTAACGCATATATTGCAATTGTATTATTCTACGTCTGAAGCTTTCTTTTCTTCTTCAGCTTGTACTGATAAGCCCGGTATTGCTGACTCTAGTTTTGCTCTAAATGAGTTTATCTGTCCAGTCCCTGCGAATCCAAGACTTACGTTTGTAGAAAACTCTCCTGCAGATAGATTATGCTCTATTCCCGTTATGTAGTATAGATTATCAGCAGTTGTCCCTGTTCCAAGATCTATAAAGAAGTGCTGACCATATCGAAGAATAGGGCACCCTAAAAGATCCATTGAAGCATTTGCAGGTATCACTGTAACATCCTCTAAAGTGGATGCAGTATTTTTAGAATCAGTAGGAGACTTTGCACCCTCAAGTCTTGCATTGACCATCATTGCATCTGCAACTGGACCTGAGGTTGTTGATCTCATATTGAAACTATTCATTGCACTAAATCCTTCGCCATAAGTTATTGACGGAACTGCTGATTTTATTAGAGACTTTATTTTTTTATTTGAAACAGAAGCAGTATATACAATATATGGTGAATCAGAGGCACCAGAAGCCTTGTCATCTGGAGGCGCTGCTGGAACAACTGCACCTGTTGCTCCATCTCCTATTGCATTGTCAGCTGTTCCTGAAGAAGCGCCTGCCGGTGACTCTCCTGCGCCGTTAGCAGATGTCGCTTCTGTAGAAGCAGCAGGTGCTGTAGGTTTTATCACTTCGGCTGTATCCTTATCATTCTGTGCAGCTAAAAGAAATAGCTCATCTTCATACGGTGTAGCTTTCAAATCATATACGTGAATTCTTAGAATATTCTTGTCAGGGCTTTGAACGAATGACGATGAAGGATCGCCTTCATCAGACTTAACCATAGCTGGTAAGCATTCAAGATACATTGATAGCTTAGGAACTCTAAACTGCGCTCTTGCCGGTGAATCACTGTTCTGATAGATTTCTTTTAATTTTTTGTTCATCTCAGAAGCAACTGTTTGTATTGCTTCTTGAGTCTGGCCCTCGCCAGATGAAGTTTCACTTAGCTTATCTTGTTCAGCAGTAAGCCCATAATTTGGATTGTTTGGGCTTGAAAGAAGCTTATCATTAATAAATCCTATAAACCCTTGTATTGACATCGATGGCTTGACTGAAACGAATTCTTTTACAAGCATTCTAAGATACTCAGAAGATATATTAAAGTTTGCTATTGATTCGTAGTCTCTTGCTGCTCCGCTTTGCTGATTAAATCTATACATCATAAGCTGGACCTCGTCAAACCTTCCGCTGCCAGCCATGGGCGCGCCGACAAATGTCGCAAGAAGCTTTCCAAGAGATACAGCAGCTCCAGTTTGTTTAGCAGCCTTTAGTGACTCTACTACTGACGGCGGGTAGACGCTTTTTAACCAGGGATCTTTTCCTGTCATCATATGGTTTAGTTTATTTTCAACCTCCTTTGCAAGCGAGACGTTTGAAGTTGCAATTTCACCTAGCGCATCTGATGTTCCTGCTTTCGCAGGATCTCCAACAAGTGCTTTAATAGCCTCGACAAGCTCAGAAGATGACTGGACAGTGCCCTCTTGCCTTGGCTTAAGAATTTCTGCAAATTTTGAATATATGTCTCTAGATACAACAGTTGACGGTGAAGTAGCAGCGTCCATTGAAACCTTTGCTTTACTTCTAATTTCTTTTGATTGAGATGCATTCATTCCTGCAGTATCAGCTTGTAACTTTTGTGCCAAATATCCTGTTATCATCGACTCAAACACTGCAACAGGCATAAGATTTCCTGTGGCTATTGGGAATATTTTTACCTCTGACCCGCCTCTATTTGTCAGCCTCATATCACATCTAACCTGGCCATCATTTGCAATTCCAAAATTTGTTGCAACAATATTATACGCGCCAACGCTTCTCATAGAATTTAGAAGAGCGCCATAAGAATTTCCAGATGCATCAACGCCGTCAGGATGTGACCATCCGTACTCTATTGTAAGATACGTTGATCCAAAAAGATCTGCAGCTAGAAGAGGTGCGAGTTCTGCCATTCGAGATCTATCGTGAATAACAAAGCTCATATTCGCAGTTTCATTTGTCAGCATTTCATTCTTTAGCCCAGTAACATTTATACTAATCTTCTCAAGAGACATTAGAGGTGCGAAAGGGTTGAGTATTCCAGACTCACCGGATGCGTATGGGTGATCTCCAAGGAATGACGATCCTCCCTTTGATGTTCTAGATGTGCCATTTATATTTGCATCGACCATTGTCTGGGGAGATGTGAATAGCTCCATGCCTGCTGCAGATATAGATGTACTATATTGCTTCACTTCTGCGCCGTCATCTGCCTGTGTAACTAATGTGAATCCAAACTCTTCCTTCAACATTTGAGGAAGCGCATCTGTCATGTTGACTCCGTCAGCATCAGAATTTGAAGACCCTAGAAAGTTTAATATCGATAAATCAGTCTTCTCTCCAAGTAGAGGAGGTGCAGCAGAGATAAAGGTAACTTTTATAAAAGGAATGCATCTTGATATTTCAACAGTGGGAATTGCATTTAAAAACAATGCTGCCGGCCCAGTGAGTCTTGCAGCTGGGCTCAGGTTATTGTTTGGAAACGTGAAGCATGCAAGGCTTGGTGTAGAGAACCTTTCAGGACTAAGAGGATCTTTATTTACTTCGAACCCTGAGGATCCTGCTGGAGCGGGCGGGACTGCAATTGATTTTATATCAATAGGCGAGGTGCCATCTTTTGGATCTTTATTTATGTAAAAGAAAAGATCATCGAGATTAGCAGCTCCGCCGGTCCCTACATCTAGAGATGAGTCATAGTATATCTTTACAAAATTTTCTATGCCTGCGTATTTATCAGAAGGTAGCACTACAGTTGTAGAGTTTACTTCAAACCTTGATAGCAATTGAGTCTGTCTTATAAAGTCTTTTGTAAAATATGCACCCTCTGAATTATCAAGTATCATGAATGTAAGATTATCAACAATGTCTCTACTCACGCCTACTTCGCCTTCCGACATTGTGACTTCTATCTCGGCGTCTGGATCATCTTCTGCACCAGCCTTTGTACGTTCAGCTAGCATAGTTGTTACAAGGTCAGGGCGACCCTGTGTTGCATAATACTGTCTTAGCTCTTTTGTGGCTGCTTGCAAGAGATTTATGTTGTCAACATTTGCTGTCTCTTCACCTTTTAAGAAGTCAAAAAACCCCATACTACCTACCTAATAAGATTTACTATATCTGCTAGGCTTTTTGGAACTCTAACAATTGTCCCAGGGGGAACTTGTAATCCCCAGCCAATTCCAGATGCCGCTGCAACAATCCACCAGTACGACGAATCGCCATAAGCTGCACCAGCTATATGATCTAGTCGTTGTGATTCTTTTAGAACTAGCGCTGTAAATGGAACTGATCCATTGATTACTGCTTTATAAATCTTATTACAATTAAGACTAGTTGCTAGTCTTGTTCGCCCAAGAATCTTTGGTGTGTATGTGTATCTTCCAATAGCCATTTAATATTATATCACTCTCTATCTTTTTGTACTGCATGTCTACCTTGAGCCTTGAAAGCATCCTCAGAAGCCAGCCCGTCATCAGCGTAGACGTCGCCGCCAACCCACCGCATAACATCTCCAACATTATATATAGGTGCTCTATTGAACCCGCTATAGTCAAGACCGGGCGGAATATCATGGATCACATCAAAATTCATACTAACTTTTGCATACTTCGGCGCTCTAGAATTCCAGTCTATTTCCCATGTATTAGTGCCATCTAGCCACTCATAAGTAAGAGATGTGATACCGCCAGCAAGGCCTCTTCCTGATGTGCTTTGAAAAGATCTTACAAGCGGATTGTGCTCTGCTTTCATAAATCCTGCAGAGTCTGACAATCCTAAGTCAAGAGTATCAGCAGGTATTCCTATTGCAGTTGCTGCCAGGTTTGCAACGCCCTGAAGAACTGAATCCAGAACAGTAGCTATGGATATGGCAGGACCGACGTATGTATTAAAAATTGCACCTGGGTTTGGCATGAGATCTGCATGGCTTACTTTAAACTTCTTCATAAAAAGGCTAGCCGGAGCATTGAAGTCAAAAATAGTAGCCTCGTAAAGTGTTTTCTGAAGAGGGTCACCTGATCTTGAAGGACCTTTCATGGTGGCACTTTGGTTTGCAGATGAAGCTTTTGCATTAATAAGATCTACTGAAGACCTCTTGAATCCTATAAGACACTTATACGGTCTTGTTATTCTAAATTTTGTACCGTCTGTTGCTTCAAGGTACCTCGTTGTGGGTCTTAAAAGTGGGAATGATAGAGGTGTGTATCCCATCATTCCTGCCTTGCTTGCTCTAAGATTCGATGCTCCGAGCTGTATAAGGCCTGCTGCTGTGATATTAGTCTCACCGACATTGACTTTTGAATCTGGGTCTTGAAGCTCTCTCATAATCACAGCTGTCCCAAGTGGGTTTCCAAATCCGTTTACCAGTATCTGCGACACTCCAGCTCTCAGCGCTCTTGTCCCTGTCGCATCTCCTGTGTCAAGACCGTTTGCCCACGTCAGAGGCGATCCATAAAGGAGATTAAACACTGACTCAAACTGCGCATATGGATTTCCGCCGCCGGCGAGACCAGAAACCAATGCTCCCATATTAAACAGGCCACCGCCAGCCTCTTCTGGCGGCTTAGGAGTTATTCCAGTATTTCCAATACCGAAAATTCTAGCAAGATTAAAATTTGAATAATTTGACTTTATAACATCGCCAATCCTAAGTCTTATAATCGGAGAAGATCCCAGGACTTGACTGAAGGGCTGAACAAACGTGGAGACTTCATTTGTTGATGAATTCTTTCTCTGTGTAGCCATCTTTGTTCCTTCTGTCCACTGTGGGTACACTAGAGTTGTGAGCTTATTTATCTTCCACCACATCTCATCAAAGTCTTCTTTTGAAGTTGCAGCTACATAAAATGAAAATCTAAGACTTCTCGTTGTATTCCTGTGTATGAGAACATTGTCCATTCTACCGTATCCGGCCTGCTTAGTCCAGTTTGGCTGGTATGAATCAGAAAGCCCATCAAGAAAAGCGTGGAACGCAACTATCTCATTTGTTCTTAGGTCATGAAAATAAAATGGAACATACTCTGCATCAAGAGTGTTTTCCATTCTCTCAACTATGTCGTTTGGAATTCTAGCATTTGGGCCCTCAGCAAATACATCGACATACGTATTTTTAACGAGGCTAGTACCCATCATTCCTTTTAGCGGGTTGGCTCCGTAGCTTAATGTTCCCATGTCAAGAGATGCAAGAATAACATTTCTTGGGATCTGGTACAGAGAAGGCAAGGAGTTTCCTCTCCATGCTAGAGCATTAGCTGTTAAACCATTTCCAGATCTGCTCTTTGCAATTCTTGTTGCTGGACCGTCTGGCATCCTATCAACATCCCATACTGTCGTTCCATCAATTCTGTCATAGAGGCTTCCGGGATTATTTGCAGTCAATGAAACATCTCCTACAGTTGCAAGAACATTCATCATGCTTATGATGTCGTTTGTGTGAGCTGCAGCAAGAACACTAGCTATACCAGCGATTGAGCTCTTTTTTGATGCAAATGTTTCCGCAGCGTCTTTTCCAGCTGCGCTGATTGAAAAGTAGCTTCTAAACATTTTCTTCGCTACTGCAATCCAAAAGCCAGGCGCTTCCGCAGTACCCTGCCCGTTATCATAAAACATTATCTGCATACCGCGAGTTACTGCACTAGTATAAGAATTCATTGTAGGAACAAGAACTTGGTTTCTTAATAAAGCATATTGGGCTTGCTTGGCTATGACTGTAGACTGTCCAGGGAAGTATGGACCTCTGTCTAAATGTATTGTCGCATCTACTCCAACGTCTATATCATTTGCTAAATTATTAACCATCGTCATCAAAGAATTAACAAGAGCTGCTGCTATTGCGAAGAATCCGGCTGAACCGTCTTCAAACGGAAGATTAGGAACGTTTGTCGTACCAAAAGATTTAGACTGTTCAGTTACCTCTTCTGAAATGAATGCTCCTCTATTTTGTCTAATGGATGCTCCATCATCATCAGACGGTGCATCGTATGCGTTTTTTGCTCTAAGGGTCGCTGGATCTCTCTTGCTGTCTCCGCTTATGTCTGGCTTTGCAGGCATGAGACTGCTATACATAATTAAGTCTGGATCTGCACTAGTTCCAGGAGTTATTCCTGATTCGTTCCATCCTGCAGCCTTTGCCATAAGAGATCTTGCTACACCTTCTAGCTTAGATGTTAGCTCAACATGAACAGCACTAGAATCAAACTTACCAAATGTATTAGGATAGGCAACAGACCCAGCCATGTCATCTCTGCCTTCGAATGTATCTTCAGTTAGAGGATCGCCAACTAAAGCACCCCCTGTTGGAGCAAATGCTTCTCTCTTATCATATGCTGAGCTGAACCTATTTCTACTTGTAAGAACTTGACCTGCTGCTTTTACAGCAGCAGATTCTGGCTCAGTTCCACTTCCTGCAGGGTAAGTAAACCCCTCTACTCCAAAATCTCCTCCCTTGACCTTTGCAAGCATTTCATGAGCATGTTTTCCAGCTAGTGATGGATCGACATTATCCTTGCTGAGAAGCTCTGCCATTGTTGTGGCGCCGAAATATCCGCTGCTGTAAGAATTCATCTCTTCTGTAAGACTTGCCATTTCAGGCTTATCCATCGTGTTTGATGTTGGGATAAATACTTCTGATCCTTGAAGGTCAGCACTCTCTAAAGGGACACCAATTCTATCTCCAGATTCCCCCAGTGCGCCTCCCCTGCTATTTAAAGATACAGCCGTGCCATGTGGCTGTGGTAAGGGACCATATGCAACGTCTGCTAGAGTTGCTAAGTATACAAGAAAGTCGTTGACCATACTTTCTGTCCCAACTAGGTTCTTTCCAGTTACAGGATCGATACCGAGATCGTCACCTTCATCAAACCTGCTTACGTCTCCAGAAAGTGTAGGGTCTATAGTGTATGATATTCTATCTTCTGACAGCACTGTGCCAGGGCCATCAGGAGATATAAGAAATTCTTTTAGGGTTTTTCTAGCCACTCTTCATGTCCCTCGGTGCTATTAAATAAATATAACAAACTGTCAAGAAACTCAATTCTTCCGCTATTGTCAGACATCTTTAATAATAGTTCACCATTAATGTCATCAAGCTCTTTAAGAACTTCTTTTAAATAGTCATCACACTTTTTTCTATCTTCTTCGTTCAGCTTGTCAGCAAACTGCGTATACATCTCACTTTTTAAAGTATCATCAACTAAACTCATATTTTATCCTACGTAGAAAGATTTATCTTCATTCCCTTTGCTTTTCCCTCAGATATCTCAGGGTTGGCACCGACTGCATTAGTTATATCTTGCCCTCTTAACTTAACAGTGACATCTGGTGCTTTGAACTCTTTTCCGTCTATTGCAGCTTTTATTTGTGCTAGAGCAATAGTATTTTTCTCTACAGCTCTTGTAGTATTGTTTGATGCTGCTATCTGAGCCCTAACAAGCCTGTCCGATGCTGCTGAAGCTTTTCCACCTGAGCTTTTCTTTTCATCTTCTTTTGCTTTTGTAGCTTTTGCAGCATCTACTGCAGCAAGCTTTTCTTCTCTATCTCTTAGAGTTTTGCCTACAAGAGATGATATATCTGTACCTTCTTCAGCTTCTAGCATGCCCGTAAACTGGTCTCTGCTAAGCTTGTACTTCTGCTTAATATAGTCAGCCATCTCGTTGTTAATATCTTTTCCAGACCTTCCAGCCTTTCTCATGTCAGTAATAAGGTCAGTTAGAAGCTCTCCCTGTTTCTTTCTTGTTGCTCCAGTCTTGTAAGAGTCACTATCAAAGATTTGCTTAAGCTCAGCTTCCCAGTCATCGCCAAGCTTGAACTGTTTTGCATAATACGCCTTTTGTTCGTCGCTTAGCTTGCCATACTGAACTCCCATAGCACCCATTTCTCTTGCCATAGAACTATATACAGAACTAAAGTCCTTGAGCTGCTCTCCTAATTGCTCCTTACTAATATCCGTCATCTTGTTATATAGCTTTGCACCCTTCTTTCCTACAACATCTCCAGCACGTTCAAATGCTGCATTCCAGTTGTCTTCGGTATTTTTAAGAAGCTTTTCTTTTGTCTCAAGATTAAGAATAGCTTGCTGTTTTTCTGTTAATTCAAACTGTTTTGAAAATGCTTCTTTTTGCTTCTTTGTTGCTATAGCGAGATATTCACCTTTGTCAGTTTTCATCTTTTCAAGCATTGCTCTAGCAGCATCAATATTAGTCTTGTAAGTCTTCATCTGTACATCTACAGCTTTTTTAGACTCACCCTCTACTATAGAAGCCAAACCTTCCTGGCCAGTAAACGTTGATTTAAACTCTTTTACAGTGTTATCTGTTGCGCTCATCCATCCTATTCTAAATCTCTTTCCTATGTCTGATTCAGACTTTCCAAGAAGAGGCTTAAGCTTCTCAATCATTAGGTCTACAGCTTCACCCCATTTCTTCACCATTCCATCAAATGCTGATGAAACACCTGCTGACATGCTTTTTGCGGATCCAGGCCCAGCGACCTTGTCTATCGCTTTTCCGACCTCTTCACCAAGGTCAGAATCTTTCAGGTCCGTTCCAATGTCTCCAATTCCTTCTGCAAACTTATTTAATATCTCACCAAGCTTATCAAGTTGCGCTTCGTCGATAGACAAGAAGTCTTTTACTCCCTCTCCAAAGTACTTGATAGCTTCAGCAGCCTTGTTCGGTATTGCCTTTTCAAAACTTCTTGCTATTCTTACAGAATCTTGCTCAACCTCTATAGCCATATGCCTAAGAGGCTGTCTCATCTTTTCATTAATATTGTCAGCTATCCTATCAGAGCTATATGCTGTTATATCCTGGAGATCGATGATGTCATCTTTTAACATCTCCATTATTTCTTGTGTTTCTCCGATCCCCTTGTCTGTCTCTCCTGTAAGTGTTGTAATATCTGAAAGAACTGCATCTGGATCCAGCAGTCTCTCAACAGCTTGAATATCACTAAGGCCAGTAGCTTCTTTGATCATTCTCTTCTCAGCTAATGTCATATCATCAACTGACTTAGCTGTCATGAGAAACTGATCTCTAAACCTATGAAGAAACTGCTCCTGATCTTCGTTTGCAAGCATCATCATGTCCATTGCATCCATTTGGACACCGAACACTGTTGTTAGTTTTGATACGCTTTCTGCAGCTCCTTCAAATGATAGATACTGACCTACCATTCCTGAGAGCTCTCCATAGCCTAGACCAAGTTGTCTTAGTGTAACACTTATTCTTGCTGCTTCAGCAACTGTAACATTTCCAAAGTTTTGTGTGTCTCCAATGATCTTTGTAATGTTCTGAGAAATCATCTTTGCAGAGTCACCAGTTATTCCTGCAAGCCGCTTGGAGTAAACAGCTGCCTCTCTTACCATTCCAAGACTTGCTTTGCCAGTTCTAGATATCCCTCTGTGTATGAATTCTTGCATCTCATCAGTGCTAAGGTTCATGGCTTTTTGCAGAGCTCTAAACTCTAATATCATATCGCCAGTCACAGCCTTCGCTATCTTTAGACCATTTACCATTCCGTCGCCGCCTGACATCAGCTGACCAAACTCTTTCATTACTGTGTTTAAATCGCCCAAAGCTCTTGTGGGAAGAGACCCGAATGCGTCAGCAAATGCTCCCTTTGACGCGTATAGACCAACGTATGCATCGTCGATGGCTTTTCCAAATCTATTGACTTGTACATTAGTCCCTTCCATGGCGCCCGTTGCTGCGTTAAAGACACCATTCGGTCCTGAAAGTCCACCAACTAGTGTCTGAAGACTTCTAAGGTTTTCCATCAACTGTCTGGGGACCATCTCATTTAACATTACCCCAGCTTTATCAAATACTTCTGCTCCTTTTGTGGCAGCATTCTCGACATCCTTAAGCAAAATTTTCATTTTGCTGCCGCCATCAGCAGAAACTGCTGCAGACTTCTCTTTTAGCTTTATCTCTTCTTCAATCTTAGAGTTTACACTAGACTGGTCTGTCTGAGCTCCCTTCCTAGCAGCAGCTGCTTCAGCAGCTGCTTTTTCTGCATCAATAGCCTGACCCTCAGACTGCTGGCGAATCATTATTCTCTGTCTAAGCTCTGTCTCAAGATTATTATTAATCGCAACAAGATTGCTATTTATTGCTCTTGTTAGTTTTTCTTGTGAACTTAGTTCGTCAGAGCCTGGCACGGGGATGTCTCCTTACATTTTATATGTATTCAAAACTGGAGAGTACCTAGAATTTCTTTTCTTTAGAAAACTTAGGAACTGGCTTATTTGCCTCCCTCATCTGTTCGACCATTTGCTCGCTTACATGAATATCTCGAACTCTTCTACTAGAATCAGATTCAGACCTTGCAGTCTTTCTAGCCTCTTCTTTCCTATTAAAGTCTTCTATTATCCTGTCTATGAACCATCTTCTGTATGTTATAGGCAGTTTTCTTATCTCGGTGTAGCTCATCCCTAGATGATTCATAAGAATAAAAGACTCTTCTAGAAACTCTTCTCTCCAGTTAGTCATCGGGCCAAAAAAAATTGATCCCGATGGGAAGGGACACCCGGGATGATTCTCCGCAATGCGGGCAGCTCATCCATGCTGACATATCAATTCCAGGCTCATGCTCATCAATAAAGCCCCTTAGACGTCTGGAATCTAGGGCTGGCATATTTTTAACAAAGTGATTTATCTTGTTTTGATCTGATACTCCGTCTACAGATACTATTGTCTGCTCTAACCTAGATGTAACTAAGCTATCAACTTTCTTGCCAGGGAGCATCTTTTTCTTTCTCTCTGCAACAATAGTTCTCTCTCTTTCATCTTTACCTGTTGTAAATCTAAACTGAACTGTCTTCTTAGTTACAGGCAGTGTATAAGAGAATAGATTTTCTCCTGGAGAAACAGGTTCTAAGGTGAGTCTTTTAATCTCTAGCTCAGATAGATTGTAGTCTTGTGTGCTTTTTTCACTGCATTCGGGGCATGTTGACTCTGCTTTATATCTGCTTCCATACCCTGTTATCCTAACAGAAACCATTACAGCGTTTCTATCTCCTAAAAGCATGTCTTCAACTATAACACCATCATCAATTAGACACGACTGTATTAGGTGCGAAATAACAGTTCCTTGCTGAATAAGTGCTCTGGATGAAAGGATATCTTCTTCTTGCGCCGTCATAGCTTTTATATTTAGAAGTGTTTTTCCATGGAGAGCAGTTCCTTGCGGGTAAACTTTCCCTTCAGAAGGTACTGGGACTGATTCGACTGGAACCTCCCAGTCAAAATCATCTTTCATCACATTCTGTGTAGGTATATTAGTAGACAAACATAACTCCTGTTCGTTTTTTTAATTCTTCTATATTAATATGTAAATGTAAAATAAAAAAGCCCCTCTACAAGAGGGGCTTTTATAAAAATTAAAGAGAAAATTCTAGAACTGAAGAACAGCGTTATCGTATCTTAGTGTTAAAGAGATTTCAACAGGAGCTTCGTCATTGTCATAAGTGAGCGTATTAAAGTTTGCATCTGTAATAAATGCACCTTTTATATCCCAAAGCTCTACGACAGTTCCAATCGGATCAAGAAGCTTACACTGAATATCTCTCTTGTAAAAGTCTGCATATCCAGCTCTTCCTGAAACAGACTCATAATGAGTTCTAATCCATTCCATTACCTGTTGTGCTCCGGACGGCGCAATTGGATCATGAAGAGTTATACTCATATTACTGAATGTCATCCTTCCCGCAAGGTATCTCTTTGCGTTTATAAACGGAATCGTTGTCTCTGCTATTGCCATCTGGGGCCTAGCTGCTGTCTTCATCAAGAATGCATCTACACCCTCTATAGCGAAAACCCACCTAAATTGTCTTTTGGGTTCAAACTTGTTGGGTAGCATATCTGTAACGGAAAGTGTTTCAGCCATTTAAAGTCTCCTAATATTATCTATTCTCTAGTTATAACTATTGCATCACAAAGTTTTATGCCTGATCAAATGCGTCACCCGCATTTGTTAACACGAAGTCAAGAGCAACAAACTCTGCTGTTCTTGTGGGTTGAATGAATATCTTGCCACGTAATGTATTGTTCTCAACATCTGTCTGTGTTGTTGTTGTTGCATCGATAATAACTTTGTATCTATCAACACCACTTCTTTCTTGAACTGTTTGTAGAATTGGCTGAACAAGAGCATTAAACTTATCAAGCGTTTCCTGTCTGTTAGGTTCAAATATTATCCTGTTGGCAACATTTCTTACTTGTCTTCTAATGTAGATAAGAAGCCTTCTTACATTGACTCTATCAAGAGCAGAAGCAGCCTGTAGCAGTGTTTTCTGTCCAAATACAATTATTCCATTATTCGGTGTAGGAGTAATTGGATTAATATCAGAGTCATAAAGAAGATCTTTATTGTCCTTGTTAAGGCTTACTCTAGTCAGAAGAACATCACTCATTGCACCTCTTGTGAAACCAGCTGGTGCGAACCACTGATATCCAACCCTGTCATTCAAAGCGAATGCTCCGAGAACTCCGACTGATGGTGGTACTTGAACATTTGTTAAAGTAGTGGGATCAGTAAGTACTAGATCTGGGAAGTATGCTGCTGCAAAAGATGAGTCTAAAGCTCTGCTTCTAAACTGCTGGGATGTATACGTTACGTTAGGGAATACACTTTGCATCTCTCCTGAGGCTGTGTCAGCCCAGAATTCTCCTTCTGGTTTAGATGAAGTTATATATGAGTTAAGTGCATCCTTCTCCTCGATATCCATTATATACATCGCATCAAATCTACTTTCAACAGTATCAATAGCGTAGTCTGTCACTGTCGGATGTCTAAGCCCTGGCACTGCGAGAAGCTTTATCTCGACATCAGATTTAGTTCCCATAATATCAAGTGCTTTTCTATATGCAGATACAGTAGGTCCGGATGTTCCCCCTTGATTTGTAGAGTCATCTATTTCTCTTCTTGCAGCTGCATCAAGCATTCTTGACTTATCTTTGTCGAAGATGTTTGATCCGTCGAATCCACCCTGAACAATGAAAGTATACTTTCCAAACGTCCGATTTCCAGACACCTTAAAGTCGTCTACTTTTAATGCTCTAGTTTTAAGAGTAGCATCTGTTGCGATACCTCCTCCTCTATGATAAGAAGCACTGACCCAGTATGCTGGATCTGCTTTTCCATCTGATCCTGTTCTTACACTAATTCTCTCAAGAGTGAAGAAGTTATTATTGAATCTATCGCAGTCAAATATTATTCCACTGCTGTCTGCCTTTCCAGGGTTATTTCCAACTGAGAAGTCTGCATTTGACTTGCCATAGCTTGGGAAGAACTTCGTCAGCTGGGATATCGAAGGATTTTGTATAGAAGTTTTATTCGGTTCTGTGGCCGATATCTTTGCCATGAATTGAATTCCCCAATGCAGAGCAGTCTCAACTGTCTCGTTTGGAGAAGTTCCAACCTTTACATTCTCTCTAAACGGTACTGGCGGCTGGAGAGCGGCTGATGTATCGCTGGTGGTGAAAGGCGAAGACAAGCTTGCTGTATAGTATTTCGATAATGTTACATTCTGAAGAGTGCTTGACCCAGAAGTTACAAGGTGATCTATTCCTCTGTGACCCATTGGCATAGCACTGTTTGGCACCTTTCCTGCTTCTAGATTAGTACCCATCTCAACTCTTATGTAATTTGACTTAACCGGGTGATTTCCTTTTACAACTATTTTTTGTGAAGATAATGCTTGATCAAAGTCAAAGTAAGAGTCCATATCACCTATTGCTCTTGC
>TARA_R110002020_G_scaffold364_5_pt1 | contig 15107 bp, 22 predicted proteins | sample TARA_R110002020 | Tara Oceans TARA_R110002020 (sample SAMEA4396489) | marine metagenome | biome: Westerlies Biome; feature: [MES] marine water layer (ENVO:01000295) within the mesopelagic zone...; material: water (ENVO:00002006), including particulate matter (ENVO:01000060) such... | reverse complement strand
CACCTATTAGTAAATTTACAGTAGATAAAGTTTTTACTGCTGTGTCTAAAGAAGGAACAACACTAACTGAACTAGGTTTACAAAACCCTGAAGACAAAAGAAAAGCTATAACATTTTTAGGAGAATTTGTTGTTAATACTTTGGGAAACAAATTAAACCAAAAAGACCCAACTCAACAATCTAAAAACCAATTAGTTCCACAACACACAGCAGTTTTAAATGCAATGGGGCTTCTCAATGGTGTAGCTAATTCTATTAACCTTACAAGAGCAAAAAGTTTAGATAGTGTAACAAATATTTATGGAGAAAACGCTATTAAATTTTTAAACAAAACTAAAGTTAACCACCCAGAACAAACTGAAAGAGTTGCTGATCAAGCAAATGCTTTATTTTTTAAAAGTTTTAATATAAATGCAGCTGATGCTGTTGGTAAAGGGGGTATTGTATTTAACCAAGGTACAGGTAAGTATGAACCTAAAGAAATAAATCCTACTGGGTTATCTGCTAGTCAACAAGGAAAATACTCACAGGCAATGGGCAATGGAAGTACTCCATTAGAAGCTGGTTTAATATCACAAGGTCTTACTTTAGAAGATGTTCAAGGAAAAATTAAAACTCTTAACACTATTGTAGAAAAAATGTATCGCTTAAAAGATTTTAGCAATTCGTTAGGTGCGTTTACAGATATTAGAAATTTTGCTGATGGATTAAATCAAACGCTTGTTTTTTCTCCTATTCCTTACAAACAAGGACAAGCAGGAATTAGAAAAAATAATGAAATTTTTCTTAAACTTCCTGATACTGAGATAAGAATACAAGAAAGAAATAGTTATGCTGATTTATTTAAAAGAACTGCACAAGGAATAGCTCAAATAAACATTGATTTTAGGGGACAAAACGAAGGAACTAAAAAAATCTTAAAACCTACCAACAAAGAAACTCAATCTGACAACAGAGTAATTCGCTACAACCCAAAATAAGGTAAAATGTAATGGAAGTACAAGAAAATTTACAACTAGTTACTATTCAAGATCACCCTATACATGGTTCATTTGATGTTGAAGTACCAGAAACTTTTTCTGATGATCAAGTAAGAAATCATGTTGATGGTCTTGACCTTGACCTTTTGCTTGGGTTTAAAGATCAACAAACATTAGGAGAAACAGATGTGAAAAATATTCAAGAGTGGGAAAACTCTACAGGTGCGGGTAAACGAAATGGTTTATGGTTTAGCCATGCATCTTTAGAGGGTGGAACAGATACAATTGCTTATGGGCATAAACTAACATCAGAAGAAGTTGAAACAGGAGTTATTAAAGTAGGTGAAAATTCTTACAATTGGAGAGAAGGTTTAACTCAAGAGGCTGCAGATAGCATTTTAAATCAGGACGCAGGAGCAGCGAAAGGAGTTGCCTTAGCATCACTGACCAAGGCAGGTCTAGAGGACAACCAGGGGGCAATACAGGCTCTTACATCACTCATCTATAATGTAGGTAGTGGAGCTTGGGGTAAATCAAAAGCTAAAAAGTTCTTAGAAGCAGGACAAGTAGAAGATTTTCTACATGAAGCATTTGATCCTGAGATAGGATTTGTTAAAATTAATGGAGAAGTTTCTAGAGGTCTAGCACGTAGACGTAGTGAAGAAGCGGAGTTGTTTGCTTCAAATATAGATAAGGGGAGTAAGTTTGGTAAGATGGTTAGTGAGTTTGTCACTGCTTTGAACCCTATCAGCAGTGCTTCAGCAGCTGAGTTTACTCCCCCAACTTTATACACAGTGCAATCTGGGGATACTCTATCTAAAATTGCTAAAGATAATGGAATATCTTTAAATGGTTTAGTTAAATTAAATCCACAGATTAAAGATATAAATAAAATTGGCATTGGAGATCAAATTAATTTAACACCCCCAAGTGCAGAGCCTCAAGAAAGCTCTATACTTTCTAATCTGAACCCTATTAGTAGTGCAAATGCAGCTGTAATAGAACCAACTAAAATTAAAAAAACTTCAACATCATTTTGGCAAGACTTTAAAGATACTGTTGATGTTATACCTTCTAATTGGCAAGTATACGCAAATCATATATTAGGAGAAACAGGTGTTATTACAGAAAGTATTTTAAATAAAAAAGAAAAAGCTTTTATGAAAGATATAGCTCTTAAAGGAATTAAACAAGGTAAAACTGGAGTTTCTTATACTTCTAAAAAAGGATCAACTAATATTGCATATAAAGGAGGAAGTAAAGGGATAGGGTATCAATCTAAAATTAATTTATTTCCTACAGATGTAGATGTATTACGAACAACTGTTGGAAAAGCTGATTTAGTAGTACATAATAATAATGTTATGATGGTAGACGAGTATGATATGCCAATGGATAAAGGAGTTCTTAAACAATTAAAAACAACTGAAAAAAAATTAAGAAACAGTTCTTTAAATGAAAAATTAGATTACATTATGGGAGCGTCAGGAAGTCAAGGAAAAGCTCATAGATTTGGAGAATTATTTGCTGCTCAAGAAGGACATGCTTTATCCCAAAGGTATACATTAGGTACTCTAGAAGAATTAGGGTTAACTCCTAAAGATGTAAGCCATCTTTCTACTTTAGAAGATTACGAACAAGAAAAAGTTAGTCAGGGGAAGATGAACCCTGATAATATGATGACAAAGTTTTAACTTTACCTATTAAATAAGCCCAATGAATTGTAATAATAATAGTATATAAAGGCCAAATTATACACCATACTAATACAACAGTTTCTTCATAAGAAAGGTTAATAAATCTAGCAGTAGCAAACAAAATAACGTCACAAGCATTATAAACTTTTATAACCCAAGTAGAAAAATCCATAAGGGGTTCCTTTCAATGATACCATTTCTAGGTCCAATAATATCAGGTGTTGTAGGTCTTGGCAAGACTTATATGAATAATAAAGCTGAAGAAAAACAAGCCATACATAAACGTAAGATAACAGCTATTAAGCAAGAAGGTAACTGGGATGAGATACAAGCTCGTAACAGTAACAACTCTTGGAAGGATGAGTACTTAACTATCATCTTAACTTTACCATTTGTTGGTATGTTCTTAGCTGTAGTGTTTGACAATACTGAAATGGTTTTAAGATTTCAACAAGCGTTTATGGTATTGAAACAGGATGTGCCTCAAGAGTATTGGTATCTTCTTAGTGTAGTTGTTGCTGCATCTTTTGGTGTTAAGAAAATTATTGATGTTATTAAAGCAAAACGTGGTTAAATTTTATCTTTATTAATCTGTAATACGTGTTTGGTTTTTCTAGTGTATTTAGATTTATCTTTAACAATACGTTGTTTATATTTAGGACTACGTAGGTCTTTTGCTACGTAGTTTTTTTTAATCATTGTTATATCCCCAACGATAAAAGATGTGATCCTCTATCTCTATTGTTTTAGTCTTACTTAAAGACCATGAAGGTGTAACATAATCAGCATGATAGTGTGTAGCACCATCAGTGATATCTATAAATACATTAGAGTTTAACATAGTATATGCAAAATTGTAGATAATATCAAAATGTTTTTTCTCTAAAGGAGTATCTGATTTTCCATCACAATACCACGAGAACTGACATTTATTCCGTACTGGAATTAACTCGCCAGTTCCTTTCCATGATGGTCTGGTTGGACCTTGAGTAATTACATCACAAATATTATTTGGAAACCTTTCATCATTAACTCTGTTAACGACTACATTGGCAACAGCTAACTGTCCAGCAAACCCTTGGTTTCTAGCCTCATGGTATACATTTAAAGCTAAACAATATGCTTGAGGGTTAGGAGCTACAGTTAATTGGCTAACTAGTATCAATTCTTTTATCATCTATTAACTCCTTTATCTCTTGATTAGCTCCAACTCCATATTTATTTTGAATGTTTAACAACGATTCAATTAGTGCTTCTTTTTCTTTACGTAACGTAGCTATTATATACATAAGACTTTTATTTAATTCTCTTTCTTCTTTATACAAATTTAAAGCTTCGCTTCTACGTGCTTCCATTTTAAGGAAGTCTTCGTATATTTGTTCCATTAAATAACTCCTTATGGTAGTCTAATAAAAAATCAATGATCTGATTATTTTCTTTAACTTGATCTTCAAGACTTTTAAGTTGCATTTCTGATCTGATATACCCACCAGTTGAAGCAATTGGCATAATAGCAGCACACCCAGAAAGAATTAATAGTGATAACATAATTACTTTAAACATTTTATTTACTAATGTAGTGCTTTAAGTTCTTTTTCTAACCATTTAGGATAAGGCATATTTGCATAATCATATATCTCTTTGGTTACTTGATGCCATTCATTTTTTTCTTGAAGAGAAGGAAGGTTAGCACCTGGATATTTATGTAATGCATCAAGCCACATAGAATATACACGACAATATTTTATTAATAAGTTATGGGCTTTTAATTGCATTTTTAAGTACATCCCTTTTTAATCTTTCTAAATACACTGCAAAGTCTAATGCTTCTTCAATAGCGTGGTCTATCCATTCACTAGTTCCTAAGTCTGTACGCTCCATTGTACATCCATACTTTTTCATACCTTCTGCACTACGTACAGTCATACGTTCCATTACTTTTTGTACTATTGGGTCTTGATCTAACATTAAGAGCACTCCTTCTGTCCTGTTTCGGGGTCAAAAAAACAAGCTGTACCTTCTTCTTTTTCTTCTACTTTATTTAATATACCATACCTTTTGCCTGATAGTCTAAATGTAGTTACACCTTTTAACTTAGTTCTCCAAGCTTCTGAGTAAATTATTTTAAACTCATCAAAGCATACATCATCTCCAACATTAATAGTTTTAGATACTGCACTGTCTACCCAAGGCTGTACTGCATTTTGTATTTCTAAATGATCTACAATAGATAGACCCTCTGTTGTTTCAGATTTAATATCGTAGTAATTATATATGTAATCTTTTAACTTTACAGTTTGTGGACCTACTTCTGTAATTACAGTTCGGTTTAATTCATGAGCAAAGACAGGCTCTATACCTGATGATACATTATCTGCTGTAAAACTAATTGTACCTGTAGGTGCTATACTTGTCAAGTGACTGTTACGCATACCTTGTTTAGCTATTTTTAATTTTAATTCTTCAGGAAATTTTTTCATAAAATTATTTTGTAAATATTTTTCTTTATCATATAAAGGAAAAGAACCTTTCTCAACAGCAATATCAGAACTAGCTTCGTAAGCTGTTAGACATAATGTTCTCATTACCTGTCTGGTAAATCGTTTAGCGTTATACCCATACTTATACCCAAGTAAAGTAAGGACATTAGCTAACCCAGTAATTCCTAATCCCATGCGGCGTTTTGCTTGAGCTTCTTTCTCTTGAGCTTTAAGAGGGTAATGAGTACGATCTATAACATTATCCATTGCACGTACTACAGCAGGGATATCTTCTTTAAATAAATTAAAGTTAAAACTATACCCATCAGGTGAAGCAAAATGAGGTTGTATATATTTAACAAGGTTAAAAGACCCTAACAAACAAGCACCATAAGGGGGTAGTGGTTGTTCTCCACATGGGTTAGTAGCTTCAATAGTTTCACAGTAATGCAAAGGATTATCATTATTAATATGGTCTAAAAACAAAACTCCAGGTTCTGCCCAATCCCATGTTGATCGCATAATTTCATCCCATAACATTACAGCATCTATTTGTTTATATACTTTACCTTTGAACCTAAGACTAAAAGGTTTACCACCATGTACACAATTCATAAACTCATCTGTTACACCAACAGATATATTAAAGTTAGTTAAGTCATTCTCATTACGTTTAGCTCTTATAAACTCTTCAATATCAGGGTGATCAACCCTGAGTACACCCATCATAGCTCCTCGTCTGTGTCCTGCACTAACAATAGTTCTACATACTGCATCAAAAATTCGCATAAAAGAAACGGGACCAGAAGCACTACTATCAAGACTGACAATGCGGTCACCGGAAGGACGGATACGGCTAAAATCGTAACCGATACCACCACCACGCCGCATTGTTTCAGCAGCTTCTTTTGCTTTGTCCATGATGCTATCCATAGAGTCTTCGATAAATCCACTGACAAAGCAATTATATGCAGTAACATTTCTCGGACTACCCATTGCTGCCTGTACTCTGCCTGCTGGCATAAACCTCTGTTCTTTGAAAATGGATTTAAGTTGTTGACGATGTTCTTCATTGTCTGCCATAGACGCTGCATTACGTGTAGTACCTTCTTCAAAGGATTCATTAGGTAATCTGTATTTAGAAGCATGAAGTTCCTCACATTCTTTTACTTGTGGTCCATAATTTATTGTGTCAGTGGGTAATTGTTTGTACATCTACATTTTCCTCTTCAGTTCGACTATCTTTTAAACTTTGTAATGTAAGTTTAATACTATCATATAAAAGTTCTTTACTTAATTCAACATCAGTTGCTTCTAACTCTCTTGTTAATCTAATAACTAAATTTATTCTATTAACAAATGGATCAGGGTTATAAATTAATTCTATTTGATCTAATAAAGTATCAACATCTGATTTATTATTTTTAATAAACATTTTAATAATCCTTTAATAGACTTGATAACCTAATAAAAGTAGGATCAAAATCTCCATGTTCTACGTTACGTTTATGTACAATACCTCTCCAATGTTTATTTCCTTGTGGTCCTTTATATTTTTCATTATCTAAATAGCTTGATCCACAAGTTATAGACCACATCATACCTTTATCATCTGCCCAACTGGTACTGATATCTAAACAAGGTCTGTGTCCTTGTGTTACAGACATTTTAGTTTGTTCCATAGACACCTTAGAAGATGCTTTAGGGTTAGGTGTGTTTCTATTCTGTACAAAGTGTACATACTCAACACCATCAATAATAATTGGGTCTAAAAACTCATGTACTTTAAATCCAAAATCTTTTAACTTTAAATTATCATAACTTAGTATACCCTCTAACAAAGGATTAGCGTTAACATGCCGCATAATTCTTTCTTCATGGTTACCAATAGTAAAGTGCAACTCAGGAGAGTACTTTTTCTTTTTACTTTTAGTACAATATCTATTGTGTTCTTTAATATGTTTAAATAAATTTTGTAATGCTTTAACACCACACTTAATATCTTCAGTGTACCTAGCACCTTCTGCATTTTTAGTTCCTCTATCATAGCTACTTAAACTATGCATATCAAACCAATCACCAATAATAATTATAACTTCAGGTTGATGTCTAACTATGTACTTACCTATAGAATCAATATGTCTTATATCTGAATCAGGTTTAATTTGGGTATCAAATATTACTAAATGATCTCTCATTTGAACCATTCCTTTGGTATTATTTTATCTGCGTACAGATAATTATGTTTAATGCACCATGCACCATAAGTTGTTTTACTTCCTTTGTATAACTTAGCTTTAGAGTTAGAGAATACAAAACGAATATCTACTGTAGGGTTTTGTTCCTTTACAAGTAAGTGTTTACTTCTATCTTGTGAGGTAAATCTACCTTTAGCTTCTATAATAATTCCATTTGGTAATATAAAATCTGGAATGTAATTATGTTTAGAAACATAAGGTAGCTTTAAAGTTTCGTATTTAAACTTTATTTTATTATTTTTTAATTGTTGTGCAATTTTTAATTCTAATCCACTACGAAATTTCATGGACATTAGGTTCCTTTTCTACAGAAGTTAAGAACCTTGGTCCTGTACTATACAAAAAAGTACGCAAACCTTTACCATCATTAGCATCAGACCAACACTCATGTTTAAATGAACAATAAGAACAACCAAAATCAAGTTTGTAGTTGCCTGATTTACCATCAGCTACTGGTTCATAACACTTTTCAGGTGGTGGAGCTTCTTTAGCTATAACTTGTTTTATTTTCTTAATACGTTCAGGAACATTTATCATATTTTTAACAGGCATGTAAGTTATCTTACCTAACTGTTTATCCATAACTAAGAACCCAGCTTCCTTACATTTTTCAGCGTAAGCATACGCACTTACCTGTCCAATGTAACCAAAAGGATCATTGTCTGTTAATGTACCATCTTGAAATTTCTTAAAACTAAATGAAGACGCACTTTTAACGTCAACCATAACACCATTAACTTTACAGTCCATATGTCCCACAACATCATCAATTTCCACTTCAGCTTGCTCATGTGTTACCTCATAGTTAGCTTCTTTAGTTAAATAAATAAGTAAAGCTTCAATAATATCTCCAAAAAGAAATTTTAAACGCACTTGAGGTTGTAACTCTTCACGATTTTCACTATTTATTTCATACCAAAGTTGTCTATCTTTTTTACCTAAGTTTGACATGCGTAATTTGTCATTACGTTGACGTAAATCAGGATGTAATTGTTTAATAACAGCACGTTTAACATCTTCTCCTAATTTTTCTAGGTTACCAGAACCATTTCCTGGGTAAAAGCCTTTGTCTATTATATCATAGATATCATCTACTAAATTTTCTAAAGTATTTGTCATGTTAATATTCCTAAAAATGTGTTAGTCTACCACCTCTCACTAACCCCCAAGGCAATTACGCTACCCGTCAATCACAACCTTGGCCCAATTAAATACAAACTACGAAGCTATTTCAAAGTCTTTCATAACATCTTCAATTGTATCTTCTTCTTCATCGTCATCTTCACTGTTAGAATTATTATATTCTACTAACTGTGTTACCATAACTACACCTAGACCAGCAAAGGTACCGGGGTAGCTACCTGTGTAAGCTTGAACCTTTACATCTGCTTCACTACCATTACCCACAATATTACCATCAACTGGTTTACCTTTAGGGTTAACTACCATTGGCGGCTTGGCAGATTTACAAGTAATAAACATACCTCTGTCATCGTCTTTAGTTCTAACACGCTCACCAAGACCCATATCCTGTAGGGTTTTAATTTGTTTTTTATCTAAGTTAGATAAGTCACAAGTATACTTACCAGCCATTTCATTTTTCTTAGCTAAGAAAGGCCAGTATAAAGTTACACCTTTAATAATTTCACTGCTTGTAATAGCCATAACATCTTCCTTTCACATGTATCAATACATACTGTAGTATATATAATAGTACTTTAAGTGTCAACCTATTTAATGTGTCTCGTACCAATTCGTTCCTATCTTATACTCACCATCCATAGGACAGTTAAGTTTAAAATATTTTCCTGCATCTTGAATTGCTTCAACTATAATTTTACCTACTTCATTCGCATGTTCCTTTCGTACTTCAACTTGAAATTCATCGTGAACAACTGCTACTTGTCTAGCATCTAGATGTTTTTCTTGCACTCTTTTATGCCATAGCAACATAGCATACTTCATAATACATGACTCAGCACCTTGTAAGTAAGCAGACAGGGCAAAGTGTGCTGACTTTAATTCTATTTGTCTTCCATCTAATCCTGTAAGTCTTCCAGATTTAGCTGCATCTGCAGCTTTGAGTTTGAGTTTGGCGAGGGAAGGTAAAGCAGAAAGGAATTGGTCTTTAACCCGTCTTCCGAAAGCACTGTCACCCCCACAGATAAGTCCGATTTTTTCATCTCCTGCTCCGAGAAGCCAAGCGTATATAAAAGTTTTCGCAATATCTCTTGCTGACCATTTTCCCGTGTCCTCATTGTATACTCCTTTATCTATACCCATAGCTTCTAAATTTTTAGAATGAATATCTCCCTCTACTACTTCTTTAGTATAATCTTTGTCGTTCATATAATGAGCAAGTATACGTAACTGTATACCAGAAGCATCACAACCTAACAAAACATGGGTATCTGGATTGCTTACTGTATAACACTCTCTACATTCTTTACCAAAGGGAGAAGCAATTCCTGGGATGTTCGCCATGTTTGGTGAATTATGTGCCATCCTGTGTGTAATAGCACCAATAGAAAACACATTTCCATGTACCCTGTTGTCATCACCAAGAGCATCCAGCCATCCCTCTACTTCTTTATATCTAGATATATACATAGCATAATCCCCTAATTTTTTTAAAGATTGAGGAGCATGGTTTTTAATTGTGTTAAAATTTTCTTCACAAAGTTGCCACATATACTTTTGTTTATCTTCAAATTGTTCTTGCGTTATCTCTTTATCTTTTAGTTTTTGTGTAAGTTTTCTGTATCCTTTAGTTCGTACAGTAGGTTTCCAATAAGGTTCTAACCTTTGAACTTTTTGTTTAGGGGATTTTAAATCAAAATCCTGCCATTCAATTAAACTAAAACAACCCCCAACAGTAGTGTATTGATCTCCATACATTCTTAATCCTACTTTAGAAAGTATTCCTTGCTTGGTAAGTTTAGGAGTTATCTCTTTAATAAATTTAACCTTTGGTTTTATTTCAGCTAATACTTCTCGTTCTAATTCATTAGCTTTGTTATGAAACATGACAAAAAGTTGATGAGCTTTACGCACATCTAAAGCAAACCCATACTCTGATTGTTCTTCTAACAAGTACTGACTGTAATGTTCAATCTTGTTTGCTCTTTCGCTTCCTAACTCTTTGCCCTCTAACTTTAGGTAACATGCTACCTTATACGTTAACTCAACATCGTTGATACAATACTCTAACATTTCTTCTGAATACTCAGAGAAATCTTTATACTCTAACTTAGGGTATTGTAGTCTATGCCCCCATGCGGCCAGAGAATGTCCACCTTGACGGGAGTAAGACTGTAATCGAGATACTAACAGTGTATCTGTAATACGACTAGGTTTAATTTTTAAACCTAATAATTTTTTAATTACTTTGGCATCATACGCTACAAAATTGTGACCTATCCATTGGTCTACAGTTAAAACAAAATCACTAAACTCATGCAGTGTATCAGGAGTCCAAGTAAATATTTCACCTGTATTATAATCTTTACAGACTATGCACCAGATTTGAGTTACAGTAGATAGCAGACCATCAGCTTCGATGTCGCATATTACTGTGCGTTTAGACATTTTCTTCCTTTTCTTCTACCTCACTAAGTCTACCAGTAAACTGATCATAGTGCAAGTATGAGGTTGGTCCTGTTAAACCACTATACCTATTCTTTAACACTCGTAAGAGAGTAGTGTGCCTCTCACGTTCATCGTCTGCCTGTCCATTTCTTTCCAATCCGACAACGATGTTTGCAAGTTGTCCAATCCCTGCTGTTCCTCGTAAATCTGAGAGGCTTGTTTGGCCGCCCTCTTCAAGAGGTTTTGTGTTTTGTCTCTTGGTATGTGAGACTGCGAGTAAGCATATATCAAGTTCGACTGTAAGTGCTTTGAGATTATGTGCAATTTCATCTAACATTTTCCTTTCATCGCCCTTCTGGTTAGAAACCATAAAGCTTATGTGATCAAGAACAATTAGTTTACAGTCTAATCCTTTAGCAAAGTACCTTATCTTATCACTAATGTAATCAAGACTGTTGTCTCTCCAACTATCATTCAGTGTATGAAGTCTATCTGTACCCCATGTCTTTAGAAATGCATCACGCTTTTCATTCTCAGTACAGTGTACATCAGGCAAGTGAAGAGGCTTATCACATTCAACAGAAGCTACGCCATGTGCAGTTTCCCATGCAGTTTCTTCTAAGTAGATTACCCCTACATTTTTATCTGTAGATTTTAGACAGTGGTGTACTATCTCCCTTGTAACCTGTGTCTTACCCATACCAGAGCCAGCAGTAATAACTACAAACTCAGAGCTACGAATACCATAGGTTAGTTTATTAACTTTACTCCAAGGGTATTCAAATACAGCAGTAGCTCTTGGTTGTTGAGCTATCTCCCACATCTTTGTAAACCCAGATAAAATATCATCAGGTTTATATTGTTCTGCTCCCCACCATGCACTACTAAACTCTTGTGATTTATCTTTAGTCAGATACTCTCCTGCATCTTTATATTTAAGTTTAATAATCTTAGACTTCTTAGGAAACAAAGAAGCTATGGCTTTGGCAGCTTTTTTTCCAGGTTCATCATTATCCATACAGATAACTATCTGATCATAACTATCTAACCACTCAAAGTTTTTCTTACAATCTTTATAGGCAGAAGTAGCAGATCGTACACCAACAGTAGGAAACTTAGAGCCATTCATCTGAAACACAGACAACGTATCTATCTCACCTTCACAAATAGTTATGTACTTACCACTGGATGTAAACTTATCTTGCCCAAAAAGAACTGCATTTTTTATATTACCCTCAGTAATAAAAGCCTTCTCTGATACATTACGTATCTTATGTGCTATCTTATTACCTTCAGAGGTACAGTATGGATAGTAGTGTTTCACTACAACGCCATTAGTAACAGCTAACTTAACATCAAAGTGTGCAACTGTATCTTTAGATAACTTCCTATCATTAAGAGGACCAACGTATGTTCCTTCAATGTCAGATAGGGTAGGGTCTTGTACATGTTTGACAATATCAACAACATTCATATCATCACTATCCTTTCGTATATAAGTTTCACAACTGTAACAGTAATAACTATGTTCATATTCAGCGTTAGCATCTGAGCTACCACAATGATCACAGGCCATATGTTTAATAAACTTCTCTTTAGAATATCGTGGATGTTCCATCACTCATCATCCTTTATCCTTGTCATTAACCAATCATTATAAACATCTTCCGCAATTGTATAGTGTATTTCATCTAAACATGTAGAGCATGGTTTATACTTATTTGTTTTTTTATCTAAGATAATTTCACCTAAACTTAATGCTCTATTACAGATGTAGCAACGCATGGTTTATCTCCTGCCCCTACTATTAGGGGCTTTCCATTCTTCTTTGTACGCATACTTATTGTTAGCATTAATAATAAATGCTCTGGATTTACTAACGGCCGCAAGTACCCACACAGGGGTAGAAAACTCAGGGTTTTTAACGTGATGTAACTTAGAGTTGTCTATCATATTTAATTTACGAGTACTCATTTGTACCCATAACCTGTATGTACCATCTTTACCTTTATCAATTTCTCTTGTTCGTTTATTATAAATTTTAACCATAGTATTATCCTAATAGTTTTAGCTCCACTGTTCGTAAGCTTCTTCAAAAGCAAGTTGGCATATGTCATCATACACAGATGTATAATATTTACCACATGAACTTCTAGTATAGAGATCATCTATGTCAAATGCAACAGAATAGATATCATGCTTTTCATCATATTCACTTGTTAAGATAAGCTCAACTGAATTTATTTCAACATCTCCTGAATCGCTATCTGGATCATTGGTATACCTGTTACAAGGAAGATCAACATCAGCATTAACAACTATACGTTGATCTTGGTTTAAAGTAGTTTCAAATTCTATCTCAGGCATTTGGTTTTACTCCTTCTATAACTTTATTTATAATTTTTTCTTTTAAAAGCTTCTCTGTTTTTTTATCTGGACCCATTACAATTATTCTATCATTTAGAATTTGCTCTGGGGTCTGCGTATTCTTTTTAGTTTTACTCATGGTCTTCTCCTTTTTTAAGTTGGTTTAATATGTGTGTTATAGTCATAACATTGAACGCATTACCCAACATCTTATAACGCTGAGTATTTGATACACCTTCTGTGTAATTGTCAGGAAAACCTTGCAGTCTTTCACACTCTAAAGGCAAGAGTTTTCGGTAGTTGTATGGTTCGACAAAGACTTTGGGTTGGCGATTACCCCCTTGTACTGTGGTTAGTGTCGGAGCTTTTCCGTTGGCATGATACACTCGTTTAACAGAGTCAAATCCATTGATGTTATCGGCATCTCCTACATGACATAAGCCATCTTTTGAAAAGACTAATTGCCTACGATGCTTTTCAAAGTAAGATTTTAAATTACCCCCTTTGAAATAGTTTGCATCTAGACAATGACTTTTCTGACGATCAGTTAACCCATCAATTAAAATATCTTTTAACATAATACCGGTATCTTTAGGAACACCTACATTTTTTAGGTTAGTCCAATACAAACGATACCTATTCTGAGCAGACACTAAGTTAGAATTAATAGAGATAGGTTCTACACCTAGAGCATCTGACATTTTTTGTATATTATCTTTGGACATTCTTACATTTTCCAGTAAGAATTTTAGATTAGGATTAATGTCTCTTAACTCTTTGAGTATACGAACATACTCATAGAACAAATTAGATCGAGTGCCATCGACTAACCCCTTCTGGTGACCAGCAAACGACAAATCCTGGCATGGGCTGCCACCGATTAGTAAATCTATAGGTGGTTGCAAATGACTATGAAGATGTTTGTCTTCCCACACTACATCTTTAACATCTCCTAATTGGATTGTATTGGGAAAATTTTTCTGAGTAATTTTCACTGCATACTTATCTACTTCACTAGCATAGTACTGTTTAACTTTAATCCCTGCATCACACAAAGCTTGTTGTGCTCCTGAACAACCATCAAACAGTGACAATACATTAATTGAATTACTAATGTTATTCATAATATTAATATATCCTTTATGTTAATTATAATAATTATATTAATATAGTACTTATATTATATAAGACATATACTATAATCTATAATTAGTCAACTACAAAACCTGACTTGTCCTTTTTAGCTGGTCCTTTTGCTTTTAACCCTACAATTCCACCAGTTTTTGATGACTTAAACTTATCTAAAAATCTTAGATCACTGTCATCGCCATCAATAACTTCATATCCTTTGTAGGATTTAGGTATCTTATCTCTGAATACAACAGCAACATTACACATGTTCTTTAATGCTACTACACAATCAGACCAGTTATCTTCTGATCTACTAAATGTCAAGTGATAATTTTTTGGTAGCTTTCCTTGCCCAAATAGTATAGCACGTTTAAGTATCTTCGTATAATCATACCACTGTATGTCAGGCTCAGCCTCAATTACCCCTGTTTTTTCCCAAGGGTAATCACTCGTACCATTAGGTCTTGCCACTGGAATTAACCCTTCACGTTTTGCTTTACGTCTTAATCTTCCTATGTCAACCCTCATAAAATTCATGTGTTCTTTTTTATGTTCTATGAAGTGTTTGGTTTTACGTATACGTGAGTCTTGTACTGTGGTAAACCC
>TARA_R110002020_G_scaffold73888_3_pt1 | contig 15122 bp, 18 predicted proteins | sample TARA_R110002020 | Tara Oceans TARA_R110002020 (sample SAMEA4396489) | marine metagenome | biome: Westerlies Biome; feature: [MES] marine water layer (ENVO:01000295) within the mesopelagic zone...; material: water (ENVO:00002006), including particulate matter (ENVO:01000060) such... | reverse complement strand
AGGGTAGTTATCGGTTTCTGGGACTTGTTTGATGCGGTCCAAGGCAGACTTGAGCGCATCCCGTTCTGCAACAAGAGCATCGTGGATGTCCTTGCGGACGTATTCGACTTGCGGCGCTTGATACTGGCCCCGCTTGTCGCCTTGTGGCTCTGCATAAGACATATGCCCGTAAGCAGTTCCAGAGTCTCGCCATACCTTTTCCGGTGCATCACTCATGTGTCACCGCCTTTCATTCCGGCCAATGGTTTCTTACCCAAGTGCAATCTTTGCGCTTGCAGTCTCGTCGGCCATGCCCACAGGAAAAACCCCAACAGTCCGAGGCTGTAGGATACTCATCGCCCCAACGATGGAAGCCGATTTTGCAGAGAAATCTTCCTATCGCATCTTCAATAATACTACTCATGCGTCACCTTCCTCAACCCGCTGGTCGCTGGCCGCAATCAGCTTCTCCAAATGCTCCAACTCAACAGGTTTGAGCGTGCCCCGCAGAAACGTTATCCGCTTCTTCAACGCAGCAATATTCGCCTCGACACCTTCGATATCAGCCCCAATCGACCGGTTCTCAGGCGTGTCCAGAATGAACTCAGACAACCGCTTCTGTCTCCGCGTGACTTTTTTGGTAGAATGATGTTTAGGGGTCATGGCCCAGACATAGTGGTCCGCAGGCTCCTTCGTTTTATCTACGTCTTGCGTGTACATGCGCCTTTGCATTATTGGGGCGATATACTCCACAACGGCCACATCACTTAAAACACCGTTCCGTTCCATCAGACAATCGAACTTACCCGCCTTGCGCAGTGCAGCCTGCTTCCGGCTGATGTGGTCCTTCACCTTCTTCAACGACACATTCGAATAACTGAAATCACTCACAGTCCATTCGTCCATGTTGTCCGCGTACCGGATTTCGTAGCCCATATGCTCCGTCTTAATCTGTTCAGTCATGCGTCACCGCCTTTAATTTCCCAATTGTAATGGTGCCTTCATCCTCAACCGGAAGGTCAGGGTAGTTATCGGTTTCTGGGACTTGTTTGATGCGGTCCAAGGCGTCGTCAGTGTTTTTCGGTGCGTCAGTCATTTTTCGGCCCGCAGATCGCCACGGCCTCTGCGTAGAGTTCTGCGCCCCTAGACCGCTCAAAGTCTTTGAACTGAACGACCCCCAACTTTTCGACCAGCGCGGCCACGGCGGCTTTTTCTTCGTCGCCTTTGCCGTAGTGGTTGGTCAGCATGGTCAGGGCTTTGTCCCACAAAACACCGGGGTCTTCTTCAGTTTTCGGTTCTTCCGCCGGGGTTTCCGCCACGGGTTTTTTCTTCGGGGCCGCTTTCTTTTTCTTCTTCGGCCCCACCGGGGCTTCTTCGACTTCCTCAACTTCTTTGGGGGCTACACCCTCAAGAAGTTTCAGCGTTGCCTTTACGTCGGAAATCAGTTGCTCAATGTTGTCGCCGTAGAATTTTAGTTCGATACTCATTTTTTTTACCTTTCGGGGTTATCCAAATAGTTCTGAAATTTCACGGGCCTTTCGGGCCAATGTCTTAGCGATTACGTCGTCAATACTACCCGCGACCGATATAAATCGGGCATTAACGGCGTTGTTTTGGCCTATTCTGTGCGCCCTACACGCGGCCTGATAATTCTCGCTCGGAGTCCAAGAAAACTCCGCGAAAATTACCTCTGAAGCAGCCGTCAGCGTAAGGGCTTCGCCACACGCTGAAATCTGCCCCAAGAATACTCTTACGCTGTCGTCAGTCTGAAACCGCGTAACGGCGGTGTCCCTGTCGTCAGCCGAGACTTGTCCGTCAATTCGGACAGTGTTGTAGTTTGCTAAACCTTGCTCCAATAGGTCTAGTACGTCGCGGTGGTGCGCGAACACAATTACTTTCGGTTGCCCATCGTTTAGTGCGTCGTTCACTACGTCGATAACGCCGGGGGCCTTCGCGGCACCAGTTAGCCGCCGCTCAGAACTAAGAGGCACTTCCTCGGATCGCAACCATGCAAGAACATCTTCGCCATTTTCCGCGCTCAAATTGGGCGGTAGGTCGGTCCCAAGGGGGGTTGACGCCCCCAAAATCGGGTAGTTCGAAAACCGTAAAGCGGGCATATCGGGCAGGACTTCCGCCTTCCGGCGGCGCAACACCCAAGGGGCGATACGTTCTTTTAAAGCCTTGGTGTTTTTGTTCCCTATGATCCGGCGACCGAACTGCGGGTGGTCGTCCACTTTGCAATATTCGTCTTCGAACTCGGTCTTTGACATAGGTTCGCCAAGGGCGTTTTTGATGTTACTTGGGGCGGTGGCTCTTAGGTGTGACCAGAGTTCGCCGTTGTGGTTCGGTGTCGGGGTCCCCGAGAGTAACCAAACCCGCTTTGCGTTTTTGATAACTTTTCCATAGATTGCTTTGGTGCGGTTTGCGCCGGGGGTTTTCAGCCTGTGGGCTTCGTCGATCAGCACCACGTCCCAACTTTCGGCGATGATTTCTTTGACTTTGTGTTTAAGGGGCTTCTGCGAAAACAGATCAAAGTTTACGACAGTAAGTCTTCCCGTCCCTTCACGTTCCGGCCACCACATGGCAAATTCGCGCATCCAGTTAGCTATGGGGGATTTAGGGCAGATCACTAGGATGTTAACCGCCCCGACTTCTTTCGCGGCCATGATAGCCTGCCCGGTTTTTCCCAACCCCGGTTCGTCGGCCAATAAGGCCGACTTCCGAATTTTGAGAAAGTCGATACCGACTTTTTGGTAGTCAAACGGCTCCATCAATCACACCGCGACGATAGGGGCCGACATGGCCTTTTGCGCGACGTGCAGGTTCAAGTCCTGTTCCAGAACAGACAATTCGTTCTCGGGGTCTATGTTATCGTGCGCGTCGAGAATGTCCCCGAGGGCTTCACGCGCCCGCAGGATCAGCATGAAGGTTTTGTCTTCGTAAGGGTGAATAGGCGTATGCGCTGCGCGCGGTACGGGTGCAATGTTGGTCATGTCGGTTATTGTTCTCTTTCGGATAGTCGCATTAAAGACAAACCCGCCATTGCGATTAAGCAACTTTCGGCGCGTCCATCGTCTTTCGCACGGGCGAACTGCCCTGCAAGTTTGGGTTGAAGTTGGGCAGCAAGGGCGCGAGACGCCCCCTTGCCACCGCGCACCCCGATTAACTTCCGCCATTTCTGGGGCGTAATCGTTTGGGTCGGTGTTTTCCGCGCGGCAAGAATACCAAGAATAGTCCCGTAGCTTGCCCCGAAATAGAAGGAACTCGACACGCCCTGTTTGGGCATAGCGTGAACTTCCTCTACGAAAGCGCAATCAGGGGCGAACGGAAAATCTTCAATCAAAGCAGACAACATGGCCGGGGAAAGTCGGTTCTTAACAGAACGGCCCACTTTTACCGGAACAACTGGCATATCTATGACCCCAAGGGGTCCGTTTTCACTGCATAGAAAACACAGCGCGCCGGTGTTGCCGGGGTCTACTCCGAGTACAATCATTCCATGCGCCCTTTTTCTCGGGCAACACATTCGGCGGTAATTCCGACGTAAGCCATGTCGTCAACATAGTTGTCGGCTTTTGTCGGGGACGTTTTCCGACGGGCAAGTTTAATCGCCTCTTGCACTGTGGAGATTTCCGACGCGGAAAGGTCCCGCCCCGTAATGGCGTTAAAGACATCCGCCGCGCGTTTCATGTTCTCGTAGGGTTCGCCGTAGCTTTCGTTGCGGTCCCCCATTGTGAGTTCTTTAGCTTTGTCCAGCATCCGACCCCGGAGCCCCGGCGCAGGTTGCGCCTTGGTGGCTTGCGCGGCCCCCGCGTATCCGTCTGTGTTTAGTTTGTGCATTAGGTAGGTAATCCTTCGAATAAGTCCAGTTGGTTGTTGTCGGCCGGGGGTTCTTCGTCTTCAATGACAAAATCCCAAATATCTTTTCCCTCAACTTTGAGGCCGTACAGGATTGGCAGAACCCAACCGCCGGGGGCTCCACCACGAAACCGCCATGTGCGTATCGTTGAGGGCGCAAGACTGCCGTTTTCACCTTCGGTAAAACCGTGCTTTTTCAGCAGCCTATACAGTTCAACAGTGCCCCCAACGGTCTTTAGTGTTTTATCAAAATCAAGAGAAAGCTTTTTGCCCGCCATGTTCCTATCCTTTTGTAGGTTTGTCGGTTGTTGTCGCAATATGAAACATACTGTGGTTTACACGTCAATACAAAAATGTTGCAATATGAAACAAAACTGTTATGTTTCATATTGCAACGCTGGTATTGCAGGCTATACCGCATAAAACGGAGACCGAAATGTCAAAGCAACCGACAAGGAGATTACCGCCTATGCAGGGAAGAACGCACACTGACCGATTAGAAATCGAAAATTTTTCACGGAAGCTTTACGAACTAATGACCAACAAAGGTTACTCGCAGTCGGACCTAGCCCGAGAAATTTGGGGCGTAGTCAGAGACAAACGCGGGTACGAAGTCGCAAAAAATCGGGATAGGATATCTGCCTACCTGCGCGGCAAGGCGGTTCCAGACCCCGCGAACATGAAAAAACTAGCCGACGTATTAGGAGTAACCCCGGAAGATTTAGCCCCCGAAATAACCGCCGGGACGATTGACCGAGAAAACCCCGAAATCGCACTAACGGCGGTTTCAGGTCACGCCGACAAAACCCACCTTGTAGTAAACAAAATCGTGCCAATGACCACCGCCATTAAAGTGTTGGGTCTTTTAGATGATACCCCATGACACGCTTTTGGTGACGCAAGACGAAGCCGCCGTTCTTTTAAGATGCAGCCCCCGTACCGTGGCGCGGCTGCGGAAAAGCGGCGAAATACCCTACCTAGCGGGACGACCCGTGAAAATCCGAACGAAAGACCTTTTGGAGTACATAGACAAATGCCAAACAAACCAAAATTCACCCTCGGCGCAACGCGGTCGGGCAATTGGGAAATCCGCTGGTCAGAAAAGGGCGTCGGAAGAACTATCTCTAAGAGCCAATCGACAGGCACAAAAGATCGCGCTGAAGCTGAAGTTTACTTGAGCCATTGGGTTAAGGCCCGTGACCAAATCGCGCAACAAATTGCCGGGGTCCCCAACGTGGAGACTTTGGCCCGGAAGTACGAAACCCAAGCGTCGCGCCGCCGGGTCGGGAAAACGCAGGCTATTGTACTTAAACATCTTGTGGGTTTTTTCGGCAAACTCAAACCGACAGAAATACACGACGAAGATATCGCGGACTATTGCGCGTTTCGGAAAGTGTCAGATAGCACTTTGCGCCGGGAATTAAACGCATTGGTCGCGGTGTTTAATTTTGCGGTCCGAAAACGGCTCATATCTTTCGCCGACGTACCCCCGATTGATCTGCCCCCCGAAGGCCAGCGCCGCGAGGTGTATTTGACGGAAGCAGAAGAAAAAGAGTTCATGGCGGAAATCACAAAGGCTGACCCCAAACTTGCGCTGTTTTGCATGATCGCTTTGCGCACAGGCGCGCGGAAATCTGCGGTCGAAACGCTCTCTTGGGATCGTGTCGATCTGAAAGGTCGGTTTGTGGACTTCAGGGACCCGAGTATTTCCAAAACGAAAAAGCGCCGGGTTCCCGTCCCGGTGGACGATGTTCTGTTTTCGCTCCTAGACGCTGCACCCCGAACATCCGCGCAAGTGATTGAGGGTTCTGTGCGGAAGCGTCTTGAGACTTGGCGCAAGAACAATCCGAAGTTTGCGAAAGTAACCCCGCATGTTCTGCGCCACACCGCCGCGACACGTTGGTTACGCAACGGTCTTTCGCTTTGGGACGTGGCGGGGTTGCTCGGGGATACGGTTGAGACGACAACCCGCGTTTACGGCCACCACTCCAAACAAGACCTTCAAAAAGCTATGTCAGGAATTGCAGGATAATCCTGATTTTCAGGACGGAAAAGTGTCAGTAATGTCGGTCTACAAAAACGAGTTAAGAGCGGATCAAGAAAAAATAGCTGATATTTTTCGGACTGTTAGCCGACCCCTCGGGGTCCCCAAGTGTAGGTTTTTGTAGACAGACGAACCCCCGTGTTCCCTTGGTAAGGGGTGAACTATTGTTGAAAAACAGTAACTTAGCTGACCTACAATCCTGAAAATCAGGATTAGAATGCTGCAATGGCTCAGGGGTAGAGCGCATCCTTGGTAAGGATGAGGTCGGGGGTTCGATTCCCCCTTGCAGCACCAGACCCCGCGAGAGACACAGGTTTATAGGTGAGGGTCCGCTTCCCGGAGAAAAAAAAAGGGGGGCGTCTAAGCCCCCCGGGGGGCGCGGTGTCAAGGTTAACTTGGGGTGCGGTCTAAGATCGAAGCAATGGTTTCAATCTTCCCGTTGGCGCATTCGGCACTGCGTAAGTGTTCCGTCGTAAGCGCCGCCAACTCTTTCACGGTTTTCACCCTGCGATCCGAAATAGCGCATTTAGTTAATGTTTGTTCGGGGATTTCAGGCTCTAAATAGACATATTCAACGCGGGTGCATGCGCCCGCTGATAGCGTCAATATAAGCAATAATCCGAGGGTCCAACGGTACATCGGGGATTTCTCCTGTAAAAAGACTTTCAATCGAAGCGTCTAATTCGGCGGCGCGTGCTTGCCACCTTTTTGCACGGGCGGCTTCCACCGCGCGGGCTTCTTTCGCCCGGGCGCTTTGCTCTTTCAACGCAGAAACCGTGCGGGTTAGGTATTGGTTTTGTTGCTCTAATTTAGCTTTATCCGCCTCTAAAAGGGCTACCCAAAACCCAAGAACAGCCACGGTCAAAACGGCGAATACGATTATGTATTTCGTAAACATTACTTGTTCGGGTCCAATACGGGGTCGGGCATTTTCGGGGCCACATCAGGGGGCGGGGGTTTTGCCCAAGGGCTTTGCCTCCCCACCCAATCTAGCCCTAACGCGGATAAACAAGCCCCAACGGAAATAGTAAAAATGGTCTTCCCGAAATCCACTAAATCGCGGTGTTCCATGCCGGGGTTGTTTTGGATGATGTGGAACACGTACCCCACGGTTACTAGCGCCACGAACGCACAACCAAAACCAAATTCTCTTTTGTAGGTTTTCTGTCCCGTCTCTTTGCCCACGTCAATACCCGTAGAGTTCGTAATGAGGCCCGTCGTTGAAAGCTTTCTTGCCTGCGGCAAGTTTGCGCTGGACATACGCCTGCACCCAAGCTTCGGGGTCCCCGTCGCGCTTTTGGGATATTTCTTCCCAACAACCGCCCCAACGGATTTTGACCCCGTGCGTCCGGGCAGCGGTTTGAACGGCTTTCGCGATTTCATAAATCGGGGGCCATTCCCAACGCATACGCCCGCCGACATAGGGGACTAAATCTACTGCGTGGCCGAACCCGTCGGCTTGGGGTTGGTGTTTGCCTATCTTCCGGTATCCGTCTATTTGCGACGCCCCCCTGCGGTACAGTGAGTTTTGCTCCACCGGGGTTCTGATGCCGTCATGTATCGAGAAATCTTGTTCGGTGATTTTTATCGCCGCTTTGACGACCCCGATAAGATCAGGGTGTACGCCCCGCAGTTCTTCAAGGGACCTTTTGCCAAGTCTATACTCGTTCATCTGTTTGCTCCTTAGTTTACGGCCAAAACGGCGTTATGGTGTCCCATAGGGGGTGGCAACGGTGCGTGGAGTGGGCCGAGGTCCCGGCCAACTGCGTTTCGCCTATTAACTCCCACGGACCCACAACATGGTCCCCTTTGGGGCGGGTCTGCGGCGCTTTCTCGAAATCGGGCTCAAAAACAACAGTGAGCCGCCTTCCGTCTCGGGCGAACCAAGAGAGACCTTTGAACTCACAGGACCTTTTCTTATCAAAAGTGGCGTACACGACCACCCGGTCCTCGTATTCAACTTCTCGGGTCACAACGACGTTATCGACCACCGGAAGAAGTCGGGGTTCCATCGCTCTAAGGACTTCATACTTGACCGGGATGATCAGCATAAAAAGTAAAATCAGGTAGCCCACCCGCGCAAGGCTTCGGTTAATTTGCAATTTGGAGCCCCCCGTTTAGTGCGAACGTGAGGAACGCGCCCACTACCGAAAAAATTACAATCTTTATTAACTGGCCAAGGTGCCCTTCAATGCCCCCCAACCTTTTTTCTATTTTGTCAAATCGCTCATCAACGTGTTTGCGCTGTTCGGCCTCGACCGCGATGCGCGTATTCTGCTTCGCGATCCATCCGTGGACGTCTTTGATAGAGTTTTCCAAAGCGGTAACTCGATTTTCTAGGTCAACCATTCCAGTTCCGTTCAGTGTGGTGTTACAGTCACCGCCGAGTTTGTTATTTCTTATCACGAGCGCCCGACACGCCAGCCCCGGGGGGCGTCGATCTTAATAATTACTAACTTTTTGGACGTAGCCCCGGGTTTCCGCGGGGAACGCAGAAAACCCGCCGTTGCGGACCGCCTTATCAATCGTGCCCGGGCCCGCGTTGTATGCAGCAATCGCAAGCATTGGGTTTTCGTATTTCCGGTGCATGGCGGCTAGGTACTGCGACGCCCAAGCCCGAGACTTTGTTGGGTCCCAAACGTCGTCTCTTGAGATCGGGGGGACCCCGTAGCCCGGTTGCCCGCCTGTGAGGGGCATAATCTGGTAAGGCCCTTCCGCGCCCACTGGGGACACTGCCCGGTCGTTTCCGCCGCTTTCAACGAAACGGATGCGGGACATTAGTTCTTCCGTCGGCACCCCGTTGGCGTCAAACGCGCCGTCGAGGTTCACAGCATCGAAGCCCCCTCGCGCGTTCTCTTGTTGCCCAAGGTTTTCGTAGCCTTGCCCCGGCGGCAACATGCCCTGAAAATCTACCCCCGGCGCGCCTTGGGACTGCACCGCGAGTTCAAAAGTTTCGCGGGGGGTTCGGGGGGTTTCCCCGGGTTCCGCGAAAATGTCGGCCAATGTGTATTCAGGCATGTTATTGCGGCCCTTGTTCTATTTGTTTTCTGCGTCGGTCCCATTCCCCGTCTTCGCGCGGTTCAGCCCCCACGGCTTCTTTAACCCCGCGCACCCCGACGCTTCGGGCGGTACGCGCCGCGTAAGATGGGATTTCTTTGCTCATTATGTCGGCGAAATACTCGGACAAGAACGCACGGCCCCCTAACGCCGCGCCACTGACGGCGGCGGCGGTCTTTGCGGGCTTGGTGAAGAACCCGGCGGCTAAACCAAACGGCACGGCGACCCCGGCGTTCGCGGCACCCGCACCCGCGCCACGGTAGGCCCCGGTTTCGGCGGCTATGCGGGCCAGATTATCCAACTGTCGGATTGTGCTTTCATCGAACAAAACGGCTTTTGAACGAGCGGGCAGGTTTTCCCAAGATGTGATAAACTGCGCGGGTGAGAAACTATTGGTGGCCATATCGGTGTTCCGCTGGTTAGCCGAATTTGGCAGAACCATTGCGTCGATGAAGTCACCCCGAAGTTGGTTCCATTCCGCTTCCGGCATGTTTCGTTTGAGGTTTACCAACTGCCCGGTGTTTTGACCCCCGGACTTTCCGAAGAACCTATCATATATGGCTTTAGGCTTGTTTACGCTGTCTGACAGGGTTTTCATAAGGGGCACGTCCCCGCCTTCAGCGTAGGGAAGTTTATCATTAAGCAGGCGCGCTTTTTCGGCGTTCGCGGCGTTAAACTCCGGGAGGTTTCCGTTGGCATTCGCTACCGAACGTTGGGCGTCGCGCACGTCACGGTAAATCCCCTTCGCGGTGGTCTTATCCGCTGCGCGGCCCCCGTTAGCTGTAGCTTTGCCCACCCCCGAACGGAAATCATCTAACCGTTCGGCTGTTACCCCGAGGTTAGCCAATATTTGGTCTTCAAGGTCGGCGGCGTGTGCCCGCAGCACTCGAAGTTGTTCGTTCGCCCCCGGCGTACCTTGGGCGGCTTGGTCGGTTAACTTGGCCATAGCCGTTGCGGCCTGTTCTTGTTGGGCCAACAAAGCAGTGTGTTTTTGGGGGTCGATAGGTGTCATACGGTCTTTGGATAGTGCGTTTGACAGGGGGTCCACCGTGTCATGGCTCAAGGACGAAAGTTCTCCCCGGCGGGTGGCAATACCGTCGTGGGCATTTTGCACAGGAATAGCAGCCTTACGGCCCCCGAGTGCGTCAAACTCCTTGTTTGTCAGCCCGCCTAAGACCCCATCTAATCGGTCCCCGGCGCGCGTAGCGGCACGGGCTATTGTTTCGCCTATAGCCCCTGTAGACACACCTTCGTCGTCGTCGCCGTAGGCTCGGGAATACTGTTTACCTTGGCCCAAAGGAACTTCGCGTGCGGTGTCCGCTGTCCGGTGTACCGCGTCCCCGAGTTCTTCGGCCAAACGAATTTGCTGCCCCTGTGCCGTGCCGGAAGACCCCGGGATAGCCGCCGTCAGTTTGGTTAAGTTCTTGCCCATGTTGTTGCCCAAAACAATCGTGTTCGGGGTTATGGCGTTGTCCCGCATGATTTCAGCCAACCGGGGGGCGTCGGGGTTACTCGCTAGGCTCTGTACGGCCCGGGACCCTACGCCCCCGACGGCGGCGGTAGACAGGGGCGCGGCGACTGCGCCGACCCCGCTCCCTATGTCTTCTCCGAGGTCCCCGTACCCATAGTTTTCGCCTATATCACGGCCAAGTTCGCCGCCTAGTTCGCGGCCTTGGTACTCTAGGGTTCCGTCTACGATTGCAGCAGGGGCCGCGACCGTCACAGGGTTTTGCGCGACCTTTGCGGCCCCGTTTAGGACCTGTTCTATGGGCTTGGCCAACGTAGACACGGGCTTGGTCGCTTGCTTGGCCAAGACGCCCGAGGCCCCCGCGCCCATAGTGAGAATGGCCCCGAGGCTATCGCCGACGATTTCGCCCGTGTCGTAGTACCCGGGGGCGCGCACGTCCCGAGGCTCCACAAGGCCGATATCTTGGGCGGATTGGGCGAAAGAGCGTCTTTCGGGTAACTCATAATCAGTCCCCGCGACGTGGTTCATGCCAGAGAGGGCCGCGCCCCCGATTGTATCAGTCAGGTAGTTTATCGGGCCCATAGTTAGGTCATGGGCCGTGTCCAACATCCCGAGGGCAGCGTTAGACGCCCCCGCCCCGACTTGCACTGTTTTATCCAAAAACGAGGGTTCTTTTTCAAGATATGCCGTCATCATCTGACGTGCAGTTTGTTCTTTTTCCGCAGGGCCCAAAGCCGCCCACTCGGCGCGGTTAACTTCGAATTTTTTCTTAAACTGGTCGTCGCCAATCTCGATGGTTTGGAACTCTTGGTCAGCCATATCAATCTACCTCGCGGAAGGTGACGCCGGATTGGGTTCGTTGGGGCCCCCCGGGGGTTGTCTGCTCGGTGTTTTCTCCTGAGAGATCGGGCTCGTTGGCTTTCAGTTCTTCTTCAATACCCTGCACCTGTTGTTGTACGAACTTAGCGTCTTCGGTCGCGGTGCCGTCGGGGTTTTTAGCCATTGAGCGTTCTGTGAGTTCGGCAATACTCATATCAAGTTGTTCCGAGAGTATGTCGGCGGCTTTTGCCAAGCGGTTCAGGTTCCGCATTTTGATAGTTGCGCTGTCCGGGTCTTCGCCGGGGTTCGGGAAATAGTTTGTGTCGTAACGGTCAACTTCAGCGTCGGGAGTGGCGGCCCCAGAGCGCAGACGCAACAGGGGTTCGACCACTGAAAACTTAACAGTGTTGTAAACTTCTAGGTCTCTCGGGGCGAATTTGTTGGCTAACCAGCCCCCGGCGTGTTTCCCAAGCACCGATCTAGCCATTTCGCCCGCTTGAAGCTGAAGGGCTGACATTCCGTCGGGGGTGAACCCTTCACCCGTAAATTTCTGAGCCGCCGGGTCGTATCCGAGCAGTTTGTTCGCGTCTATGACACCGGAAAACACCGCCGAGTTAAGGTCCATCGTCCGGTATTCGGCTTCAGTCATTGAGCCAGCCCCCGGCGCTTCTTGCCCCGGGATTTCCGTCATAGAGACCGCGCTTTGTGGGGTGATAGCGAACCCGGGGGTCCCGGCAAAACTCGCGACCTGCGCAGGGCTAGGTTGGCCCCCGGCGACCCTAGCGCGCACGTCCACGGGGCTTGGCAAGTAGCTTACGTCCTGCCCCGGGATTATAATCTCTTGCAGCACCCCGTTGACTTCTTTGGTCGTGCGGGTGTCTTGCGAAATGCTGTTAATCGCCAGCGCGTAAAGGTCTGCGTCCGTCGCGCTTATCGGTAGCCCCTCGCGGAAGTCATTAGCGATTTTGGTTATGTTGTTAAAGTGGGTCCCGGGAACCGAAGTACCCCCGAACGGTTTGACTACCTCTGTCGGGGCGTTGGGGTCGGGGTTCGTTATCGCAAGACCTTCGGCCTGTGTTTTCGTAAGCACAGGCTGTTGCCCTAGGGCGTCTGCGCCGGAGGCCACTGTTGGCTCATTGGTCAACGGGTCGATTACGTCAACAAGTTGGTTTCCGTACCCGGAAACGATTGCGTCCCGGTCTCCTGTACCCATCCCCCCAAAGTGGTTCGATTTCGCTTCATCGAATGAAATTTGCGGGCGGATATTGTTGTTGCTGAACTCCCCACGGGGGATGAAAGTTGGACGGCCCATCGCGTCCACCCCTGCCACTAATTCAAGCGCGTTTTGTCCGGCTTCAAACTCCTGTGCGTCGTTTTGAAGAAGGGTTTCGTGGTCTAGGGTGTCGTTGAACCCGCCGAAGGTGTTCTTGTAGTCCTCGCCGTTTGCGACCAAATAGTTAGTCATGTCCGGGAGTTCCATGCCGAAAGCAGGCATTGCGGGGACGTAATTTCCGAGGTCCGCGCCCGTAACAGCTAGGTACGGAACAGACGCCCGGTATCGGTCTTCGAAACTCACGAAGTCCGGGTTATCCGGGGACCAAATGCTTTCGAGCGCGGCCAACCCCGCAGTCTCGTTGTCCACCAACCCTTGTCGGGCTGCGGTCAATGCTGCGCGGGCGTTCGAGGCGTTGGCCGACGCATAGGCGCTTTCAGTGGCCGCTTTGTTGCGCCGGGCTTCCATTTCCATGTCGAACTGTTGTTGGGGGACCCCGGCAATCGCGTTCGCTAGGCTCTGCATCCCTTGGTTCGTCCCGTTTGAATTCACCACCGGGTTTATTTTGTACTGTGCCATTCGTTGGTCCTGCTTAAATCCCGGTCGGGCGTGGTCTTGGGCGTGGGCTGGTTTTCGGGGCGTTTGCTGTTCCGCCGCCCAAACCTGTTCCGCCGCCCATCATGTACGAGCCGACCCCCATCAAAAGGTCCCCGAAACCCGTCGGGCTTGCTTCGTAGACTTCAGGGGTTAAGGTCTGCCACCGCTTCAAGGTGTTGAGGTTAGAGCCGCGTTCGAGGTTGGCTAGGGACAGGTTTTGCGCGGTGTTGGCGTTTCCTTCAGCCAAAACGTTACTCATAGCCCCCGAGGTTCCGCCGTAGGAACTGACTTGAGCCAAGGATTTCATGCGCTCGCGGGCGTCTTTCGTGGCTTCGGCCAAGGCGCGACCCATGTATTCTTTATGATGTGACCCGGCAGAAGCGGACCCCGAAAGAAGATCGTCGGCGGTCGCGGTCGGGGCCCCGGCTTCGATAAAAGCGGTTTCCAGCCTAGAAGCTTCGTCGTCCACAAGGTCTTGCCTGTTTTCTACCGAATGATCGTCTAGGTTTGCGTAAAGTTCGGTTTGGGCGTCATCCCGGAGACGGTTTTCTTTTTCGTCGGCGTTGGCTTGGGCGCGGTGCTGGAAATCAACCCACTGCTTGTTTAGGTTTTCTTGCTTTTTGTACGCGCGCTTTTGTTCGTACTTGTTGGCCAACATGCCCGCGCCGCTGACCGCGAGCCCTGAAAGGAGAGAAGCCCCGAGGCCCCCGGCGGCTGCGCCACCGACCCCGACCCCGAGTGCGGGCAATACTGCGGCTAGTTTGGTCATCCTTGGTGCGCCTTTCCTGCCCCGCGATAGGGGTTAGACGTGGGTACTTGGTTAGCGTACCGCGAACGCGCGTTGGCGGCAGCGGCGTTCCCTACCCCAAGTGCGGCCAACTCAAAAACCTGCCCCAAAGGCGACGTGTTGGGCGTCTCTGTCTGGATGTTGTTAACTTCGGTTAGCGCGGCGTTCACCGCCTGCGTCGGGTCATCAAGCGTTTGTACCGCGCGGATCGCGTTGGCTTTTTCGTCTGCGACCCGGGACCGCATTCGCGCGACTTCGCTTTCTGCGTTTTGGACGATTTGGCCTTGCTGCATACTTTTCTGGCGTGAAAGGTCCGCAACGCTGTCTGCGTAGGCTTTCGACTGCGCGTTCCCGTTTCTCACGAAATTATAGAAGTTTGCCTCGGCGGCGTCGCCGTACCGTTCTTCTAGCTGCGGGTTATAGTAGTCGGTGTACGCCTTCTTGTATCCGTCGTAAAAACTATTCCCAATCCCGCCGTAAGAAGTTGTGGCTCCTGCAACATTTTTGTCCACGGTGCGCGTCGCGTTCCGGGTAAGGTATCGGTCCCCGGACGCGGGGGTGTGTACCCACCGCCCTTCGTTGTCTTCCCCTCGGGGTTGGTCGGCCCTCTTGGACCGCATGTATTCGGTGTACGCGGGGTTTATGTTGTTGTCCCGGCCTATATACATGCTCGGGGGGCCGGGCCAATCCCTATTCGCGGACCGATAGTTTGGGTTGGCGTATCGTTCTTGGTAACGCTCTGTCACCCGTTTTGTCGTTGACGGCGCGGTGTACGAACCCCCATCGTAAATAGCGTTGATACGGGCCATGCCGTCTTTGACCCGGGCGACCCGTTCAGCCTCTTTTTGCTCTGCGAGAGCGGCTTGGCGTTTTTGTTCGTCTAGGTAAGCGTCGGCCATAGGATTTTCCTTCCCCAAAAGTCGGTGCTTTCAAAACCGAGTTTTTGGTACATATTTGCGATTGATTTTGTGGTGCCGGGGACCCCGGACATTGCGCCCGCATAGAAAGCGACTGCGCCGTTGTCGCGGGCCACCGCTTCCGCCGCGTCTACCAACAACCTGCCAGCGGGCGTTTTTCGTTGCCCCGGGGTGACGTAAAGCAAAAACAAGAGTGCGAGCGGGTCTTTGGTGTACGCGCTATCCAACGAAAACGCGATAAAACCCTCAACCTCGTCCACGGGGGCGAAAGTTAGCAGAAAGTAGGACGGGTCGTTGATTAGCTTTTTTACGGTTAATTCAAA
>TARA_R110002020_G_scaffold99837_2_pt1 | contig 15125 bp, 20 predicted proteins | sample TARA_R110002020 | Tara Oceans TARA_R110002020 (sample SAMEA4396489) | marine metagenome | biome: Westerlies Biome; feature: [MES] marine water layer (ENVO:01000295) within the mesopelagic zone...; material: water (ENVO:00002006), including particulate matter (ENVO:01000060) such... | reverse complement strand
CTGTATTTGGTAAGACTGGTCAGATATATAGTGCTTCACTATACGATACTGATAATCCAAATAGATTAGTTAATTTACTACCAGAACACATAGGTGATGATAGTGATAACTCACAATTTTTAAATTTTATGGATATGATTGGTCAACACTTTGATGAGTTGTGGGCTTACACAAAAGGGTTATCTGATATAACTGATAGACAATCTGATTTGTCAGAGGGGTTTTCTAAAGATTTAATTTATAATTTAGCTAAGTCTTTAGGTTGGAATTCAAACGATGGTAAAGATTTATTAGATTTAAGTCAAGCAGGATTTGGTCAGAAATTAGAGGGAGCTGGTTATTCATTATATAGTTCTGGTTCATTAGACTCACCACCTGAAGTTGATGTTTCAAAAGAAATTACTAAAAGATTAATTGCAAGTATGCCATATCTTTTGAAAACAAAAGGTACTATAAATTCATTGAAAGGTTTATTAAATATTTATGGTGTACCATCAACAATATTGAGAGTTAGAGAATTTGGTGGATTACAAGAACCTAAACAAAGAGATGCTTTTGAAATATCAAGAAGGTTTACTAAAGCATTAGGATTTAGAGGAGCACAATATGTTTCTAGTAGTTGGGCTAATGATTCTACCACTAGTAGAAAACCTGAAACTGTTGAATTAAGATTTAGGTCTGTTAGTGGTTCAAATCAAACTCTTATACAAAAAGATGACCGATGGGCTGTTAGACTAAAAGACAATGGTTCTGCAGACAACTATGGTACAGTTTCATTTATACTATCTGGTTCAACTGGACAAAAAGAAGTTAGTTCATCTTTACTACCAGTATTTGATGGTGATTATTATTCTCTTATGTTGAGAAAAAAGAAAGTAGAGACTAATCTATTTCCAAATCCTTCATTTGAAGTTAGTGCATTATTCAATCCACCATTTGTAACACAATCGTTTAGTGATAACGCTGCTGGTGGTGAGGTAAAAATTGTTAGTAGTTCAAATGTAGCAAGAACTGGAACAAAAAGTTTAGAACATAAAAATGTTTTAGAGAGTGGTGCATCTCATACTTTATTCTTTAAAAATCCATCAACTGCTTTCGGTACAGCTGCTGGTTCAATTACAAGTGCTACTCGTGGTCAAACCTTTACCTTTACAGCATTTGCTAAAGTGTCTGCAAGTGTTGTTGATTCTGTTGGTAGACTTCGTATATTTGAATTAGATTCAAATGAAGAGGTTGTAAATTGGGATGAGGACGATCCTAAAATGGCACCAAATTCGGTTAGAGGACAAGGTGGTATTGCGACCTCACAAGATGTTGGATTAAACGAAACAGAATGGAAACAGATATCAGTAACAAAAAATATAAAATTTCCACAAACCGCTAAGTTAGGTGTTCGATTGGAAAATGTAAAACCAGGTTCTACAATTTATTGGGATGATGTTAATGTGTTTAGAAACCCTTCCAATACAGATGCTATTGGTGATACTTTTAATTATGAGTTGTTTGTTAAAAAATATGAAGCAGGATTAGACAGAGTAATATATGCATCTGAGACATCAATGCTTATATCTGGTTCTAATAGTGCTTCACAATCATTTAATGCTTCTTGGACTGGTAGTGGAGATTTATTCATAGGTGGTAATCCGAGTGACCAATATGGAAATCAATTAACTGGTTCTATAATGGAATTTAGGTTATGGAATGAACCACTAGAAGAACAACATTTTGATACACACGTTGCTAATCCAAAATCTTATGTAGGTAATTCACCATCATCATCTTACTATTCTCTGGTAACAAGATACTCATTTGACGATAACACTGCTTTATCAAATGGAACTACCATAAGAGATGTAAGTTCAAACCAAACCACGACTTCAGCTGGTTCTGCATTTGGGTTTGCTGGTGCTAATACATTTGAAAATGTTGAAGATAAAACAAAAACAATGGTGCCTAACTATGGGCCTAACAGAAGAAGCTCTACCAAGATAAGAATAGAAAACAATATACTTAGTGGTAGTGCAGCGTTATTGAGTGTTAATGAAAGATATGACCAAAGTTCAAACGACTTTGCTCCACTTGATTCACCAAAAGTTGGTATATACTTTTCACCAACAGATGTGGTGAACGAAGATATTATATTATCTTTTGCTAATTTAGATTTTAATCAGTATCTTGGAGATCCAAGGGATAATTTTAAATTACACTATCCTGAATTAAAAGATACTGCAAATCAATACTTTCAAAAATACACAGGTAAAAATGATTTTTGGGATTACATGAGATTGATAAAATATTATGACCAATCACTTTTTAAACAAATAAAAAAATTAATACCAGCAAGGTCAAAACCACATTTAGGAACTGTAATTGAACCTAATATTTTTGAAAGGCCAAAGTCACCAGTTCAAAGAAATAATCCTTCGTTTACTTTACCACAATATGAACAAACAATTAATTTGACTAATTTTCACTATAATGACGATCCTAATACTGAAGCAAGTCAATCTGTTTTAAAAATACAAACAGAGTATCCAACATATGAAGGTACAATTGATTCTTCAGATACTTTTGAAAAACCATCATTATATAAATTTGATTTTAATGATAATTTTGATGATAGAGCAACTTATGTAAGTGCTTCGGTGAAATTTGGAGTGGACAGAGTTTACCAAGAAGTTACTGGTTCTGTTGTGTTAGACCAAAGATTATCACAATACAACCAAGAATATAAGTTTTTCTACACAAGTTCTGTAGATTTTGATAATAGTCAAAAGTACTCCCTTGATAATTTTATACATTTATATAGTTCAAAGTCTTTACACGATACTGATTTGGATGCTTTGTATCAACATACAACCGCTACAAGAAGATTATTTTATGAGGGATGTAAGAATACTAAATTAACAACACCTGATGGTGATTTACCAATAGTAATAAGAACAACATCACCTACTATTGCTGTTCCAACTGATGCGGCAGATTCAAATTTGAAAGTAGTTAGTGATAAACTAAAATAATAAAATGATAAAAAATATATATTATAGATATTTATTTTTAGAAAAGTTATATCAATTTATAAGCCTTTGGAGACAACAATATGGGATTTTTAGATAATTCAAGTATTACAGTTGATGCAATACTAACCAAGAGAGGTAGAGAAATTCTATCTGAGGGTGGTGATTTAAACATTGTAAAATTTGCTTTAAGTGATGAAGAAGTAGATTACACGTTATATGATGTTACCCATCCAAACGGAACTGATTCGTATGGTGCCGTGATAGAAAATATGTCATTACTAGAAGCTACACCAGCTAGAACAAACTTTAGAAGTTTTCTTGTAAATCAATCATTAGCAGGAGCTCAAGTACAAGTGGATAGTTTAAATTATAGTAGTGTAGATACAAATGCAAACATAGCTCTCAACCCAACAACAGTTGGAGCACCAGCAGAACAATATCAGTTTACTATTGAAAACACAAATGTTGTCAAATTTTCTGGAACTCCAAATAGTGTGAGTACCACTGCTAACTCAGTAAATTTAGTGGCACAATCTATAAGTACTGCAGCAACAACTACAGTAACAATAATAGGTTCTACATCTGGAATAGTTAACGTAGTAACTGTTTCGGTCAAAGCAGATCCTGCTTCGAACACAGATCCAACTGGCCCAAAGAGAGATAGAATGGGTAGGTTAAACGCTACATCTCAAGGTACTACAACAGCACCTACAGGTGGTGGCGGTGGTGCATATTAATAAAAGGATAATAAATTATGTATAAAGATTTAGGAAACAACGATGTAAGCTCAGACATAGGAATTGTTACTTCTGGTGTTTGGCAAGATGGAGCATCAAATATAACAACTTTTTTTACTTCGTCTACACAATACACAAATACTGGTGACTATAATGTTGATGTTTATCGATATAATCCAGCAACTAATGCTTCAGCATCTGTTCAGTTCGGTTTAGTATATGGTCATAGAGAGGGTAGTGGTTCTTTAGGAACTAAAGGTGCTACTGGAGATAGAACAACTGCAGCTGTATTTGGACAGCTTAATAATTTAATAAATCCACCTGAAACAACTACTTTTACTTTTCAAGACAATACTACAGCTAAACAATGTTTTGCTATAGTTTTGAATAGAGCTAGAATACGAGAAGCAATAGAACCTGGTGGTTGGGAACTTCATTTAAGTGCAAGTCGTCAAGGTATCATCGCTGGTGTTACTGGTTCAGTTTTAAAATTGATAGATGATTCCTCTACAAATAATGGTGGTAATAGTTTTCAAAGAAATTTTGCACCAGAGTATAATATTGTTAGTGGAAGTCTAATTGGTGGTACTACTATAAAAACTGCAGCTTCTGCAGAAGGTGCTAATGGTTCTTATGGAACTTTTTATCCATCACTCGGTGTCTTGTTATTAAATCCAGAAAAATTAAGTCAAGATGGAGCTTTACAATTGATTGTTGCAAGTGGTTCAAATAGTGATGATAGAAATAATAGAAAACTATATAATGCTATTGATGATGCTAATTATTTTCAAATGAAAAGAAAAGAAGAAATTACTTCAACACATTATTTTGTAAGAGCAACTGCAAATGAGTTTAACTCTACTACTAATGAAACTTTTTACACTATGTCTGCTGCTGGTACTAAACAAATTATTGCCGGACTCTCAACAGATCCTAAAACTTATATAACTACTGTAGGTTTGTATAATAACAATAGTGAATTATTAGCTGTAGCAAAACTAAGTCAACCAATTTTAAAATCAACATCGAGAGAAGCTCTTATCAAAGTAAAACTCGATTTTTAATAAGGTTCTAAAATGCCATTCAAGAATCTTGAATCTTCAGACATACTACTCTCTTCATTTGAGGTACATAAAACATTTACTGTTACAAATGAAGATACTGGTAGTGGTGTATATGCCTTTCAAATAGCAAAGGGTACAGATAGTACACAGTATGGTTGGAATACAACTGAAGGAGCTAGTACTACATTATCAGGTAGTACGTTTTATAGTATACCAAATTATTATGTAATCAACAATATGTTTTACAGAGACTTAAAACAAATGTATGATATCAATCCAGGCTCTTATACTGTAAATGTTGATAATTCTGTAGATTACATTGGAGCTGTTCCAACATCATCTGAAGCAGTAATATCATATAATGAAACAAGAAATTTATATGACATAGTAGACAAACCATCTAAATTAATTTTACGTAGACCACATACAAGACAATTACGAGACACAGCTAATGTAATTTCTATACCACAAGAGTTGTATGGGGAGTATGTTAAAATTGAATCGGTGAGACTAACTGATGATAGTACTGATTCCACGATTATACTACAAGACGATGGTAGAGGTAATTTGTATGATGTAGCTTATAGTGCTAGTTACGCCCGTAGACATCCAGATAGTAACAATAGTGGTAGTGTTGTTGGTAATGTTTTTTATGAACATGGACTACTTGTTATAACTGATACTGGTTCATATAGTAATGTTGGAATAGATACTGGTTCAAATGGATTTAGTTTACAATTTGATTCTACACAGACAATCTATGAACGTGAATATGTTTGTGGTGTCGGAGAAGGTGAGTTTCAGTTTACTAATAACAGAAGTTTAAAAATAGGACAAAGTGGTAGTGTAGCTTTTTCAGGTAGTGCTTATAATGATGAGATATATAAAAATTCAATTTATGATGATTATCCATACGATTTAACTGGTTTTTCAACTGGTTCTTTTAAAAACAGAAAATACGAAATTGGTACTGAATTAATTGGTGAGGCCACACATTCACACTTTGCTACTTACGTTACTACTATTGGTTTATATAATAATTCAAATGAATTAGTTGCTATTGGTAAAACTGCTAAACCAATTAAAAATGAAAAAGAAATGATACTTAATTTTGTAGTAAGATTTGATACTAACTAATATTTATAATTGTAAAAAACTTTTTAGGAGAAAACAGATGTTAAAGAAAATTATATTAGGTTTATTATTGACCTCATCTTTGTTCAGTCAGGAATTTTTATCAAACTTCTTTAAGTATTCCACAGCTTATTCAAGTTTTAGTTTAAATGCTCCTCGCTATCAAGACGATAGGTTTGCTATTGTTGGTGGTTTATCTACAGGAGATTTACTAGTGGAACGAACAGAGGGTGAATTGAAACCAGATTTTCAAACTTCATTTGGACTTCGTAAAATTGGTAGATTTCAATACGAACCCAAGAGAGGTATAAAGGGTGCTGGTAAAGGTGGTACTTGGTATGATGGTTCAGAACAGAATGCTAATGAAAGTGCAACTTTCGGGCCTGTAAAAGGTTGGGAGTATTTAATAAAACATTCTCAAGGTAGACAATGGGGTAATGATTATGTTAATCAAGAATATTGGTTAAGATACATTGGTGATTGGATGATGGTAAAAGTTGGTGTTACTGAATTAGGATTAGAAGATATTAAATATGCACAAGGTGATATTAGATTACACTTAACACCTGAAGCACTTAACGACAAATTTCATCTATCAATTGGATTAAAACATAGAAATCATCCTGTATATGGATTTGATGCTATGGTATTGGATACAACTTGGTACAGAGGTTCTTGGTGGGCATTTGCTGAGGGAGCGTTTGGTATTGATGATAATATGTGGTATGATGAGGATATGTTAGAGGGATATGATGAAAATGGTAATCCTATTTGGAAACATAATGAATTATTAGAACTTGTAAATGGTGAGTGGCAACGAGTTGAAGGAGATGGGCCGTTTTGGAATGGTCAAGGTGAATATTGGGGGCATGATTGGTTGTGGAGAGATGAAGCTGGAAACATATTTGCATACACAGATAGGGAGTATTTTATATATCATTTTCCTGGTATGTTAGAAGAATACATAGATGGAGTTAAGAAAAACTTAGGTAATCAAAACGAAACATCATTAGTATTGGGTGTGGACTTTTATCACTATGGTGAGAATTGGTGGTTACACACTTGGGGTAACTGGTTACCAATACACTATGGTCACGACCTACACGCTTACCACAATGCTACTCATTATGGAGATCATTTAGAACAAAATGGTAAACCACATGAGTTTAAATTTAAAGATGCAATGTGGATGGATTGGAATGATTATGATATGGGAGCAATATTCGGAGTAAAACTCAAAGATAATCTTGGAGTGTTTGCTGAAGGTAGATATTTGTATTATTGGGAACGACCAGCATACGATATCAAGTTAGGAGTCAACTATCAATTTATGGGATTTTAAAATGAAGAAATTGTTTTTATTATTAACAATATTATTTTTTAGTTGTGATGATACTAGAGTAGAAGAAGAATTATCAGAACCATTAATGCAGATGTGGGTAAATGGTGACCCGATAGATCCGTTTAGTTACTATGGTCAGATAAATACTTATGGAGAAAAAACAATAAGTGATGATGGTAAAGTAAAGAAACTACTTGTACTTCACTTTCAAAGAGAGGTTGGTAGAGTGTTACCTGAATTAGAGCATTACGCTACTATATGGTATGATGAGGATGGTTCGGACAATAGTGATTTAATCGATGCAGGTTTGTATTTGAATTATGGGCCCGAGGATACTCTTGATAGGGAACAATCAATTAACTTGGAAATTATAGGTAGTTTTGATTATACACAATTTGGACAATCAGAAATAACAGAAGTCAAAGACAACAAAGTCTCAGGTATGGTAAATGGTCAATTCTATAATCCATATAGAGATGAATTACAAATAGCGTTATTGATTTTTGAAAACATTGAAATTGGAACAGATTCAGAAGCAACATTTTATACTGGTGAAAATTAATGCCCAACAAATCAGCAAAATTAAGAAAACAAAAAAAAACTAAACTTAATAAAAAATTAGCAACAGAGGGTAGAACTGCTAAACAATATAAAAAATGGCTGTCAAAACAAAGTGGACAAACCACTAATAAATATGGTAAGAGATGAACGGTGATATTAAAATAGGTAAGTTACTATGTGATGAGGATATCATTACAAAACGACAATTGAACAAAGCTTTGCAGGTTCAAGTAAAGGGTGATAAACGCACTTTAGGTGAAATACTTGTAAACTTAAACTATTGTGATTTTGATGATATTACTAATGCATTGTTAGACCACGATTCTGATACTCAAAAGCACGAAGAGAAACACGAAGAGATTCATAACGAACCAATTCAACCCGAAATGGTTACAGGACTTCCTCCAAACAAACCTGAACCTGTAAAAGAAGAACCAAAGAAAAAAGAACCAATAGAATTAAGTGAAGATAAGGTCTTAGACACAAAATTTACATTATCCGTACAGACAATGGTAGCAGCTGGTACTGGTCTTGCTTCCTTAATAGGGATGTGGTATACCCTACAAGGTGAAATCGAAGAAGCAAAACAACTTCCAAGTTTAGAAAGTTTATATGAAGCAGAATATCCATCTAAACCTGAAGGTCATAATTGGCCTAGGTCTTATGAACAATATAAAACACAAGTAGGTTCACTTCAAGAAGATATGGATGATGTTTTTACGTTAATGGAAGAAATGGAAGAAGCCATTAAAGAATTAGAAAAGGAAATAAAAGGCCTTGAACGAAGAAAAAGGGATAAGTAGGAGTTTACTATGAAAGATATATTGAAGCTATTATTATTTCTTTCCGTTACATTCAGTCAGGGTGTAAATGATAAGAATTTTAAAGAAAAAGTAAATGGTGGTGTAGTCGTAGCTATATTTACATCAGAGTGGCAAGAGCAAGAATTAGATAGTAAGGTATTAAAAGGTGTTGATGGATATCAAGATGCTGAAATTATTTATGTAAAAAGTGAACAAGCAAAAAAGGTTGTTAAAAAATTAAGATTCAGAAACTTCCCCTCAATTGCCCTATTCTTCGATGGAAGTAAAAAGGAAACATGGAAAGCCGATATGGATGGTGAGGTAGATTGTTCTTCTAAAGATATTAAAGATGCTATAGATGATATGATGGCTGGAGATGTATTCTAATGAGTGAAACAATAAAAAAACCAAGTGAATACAAGTGTCCTGTTTGTGAAGCAAAGAAAAAGAAACAAATGGAATGGGCTACTGGCCCAGATAGTTTGCATGGTGGCGATGGTTTACCTGATTGGATGCAGTTTACAATTACAGGTGGTATGTTTGCAATATTATATTGGGTGCTTTATTTACTATTTCACCCTACATTAGAATTAGATGAAACCCACAGAGATTTATTAAATATTATATTAGGAACATTTATTGCTACCTTTGGTAAGACAATAGATTTTTGGTTTAGGCATTCCAAGAAAAAAGATAAGTAATGAATATTGCCGTAATAGCTGGACACCTAGCTTTTGGGTTGATTGCTTTTTCTTTTTTAGTAAAAGATATTCTTTGGTTACGTATAGTATCAATTCTTGCTAGTTTATTTTCAGTACTGTATAATTGGGTAATACCCGTAGAACCCATGTGGATTCCAATAGGTTGGAATTTTGTTTTTGTAGCATTAAACTTATATCACATATCAGTTATCATATATGAAAAACGACCAATCAAAATGGAGCCAAAAGACAAAGAGTTATATGAAACAATGTTTAAAGATTTAAGTCCTGTTGAATATTTAAAAATTACAAAAGTAGCAAAGTGGAGACAATATAAATCTCGTGAAAAAATAATACGACAAAATACACCAGTAACGGATTTAATTTTGATATATAATGGAACGGTAGATGTAGCAGTTGATGGGAAAAAAGTAGCTGAACTTAGAGATGGGCAATTTGTTGGAGAAATGTCCTTTCTTACAGAGAAACCAGCGACTGCTACTTGTACTGTAAAACATAATACTGAATGTTTAGTTTGGAAACAGCCAGAATTCAAAGATTTATTAAAACGTAACCCATCACTTTATTACACAATCCAAAGTTTACTAAGTAATCAACTTGTTAGTTACAGTAATAAATAAAAAACAAAACAATCTTATATTTATATGTAAGTACTGGAGAATATTATGATTAAACTAAAAAAATTATTAATGGAAGGATTTAATTACAACAGAAAATTTGGTGAACCATTACCAACTTTAGAAGATTTTGCTAAAAAGAAACAAGTAAAAGAAAATATTTATAGAGAACAGGCTAGTGATGTTTCAAAAATAATGAGAAAGATGAAAATAACAAAAGTCAGAGAAGATAGTGCAAGAAGTTGGAAAACCCAATCAAATAATATTTGGTACAAATACGATTTAAAAGACAATCAAGAATTCGCATACTCAATAAAACCAACTATGTCTTATATATATTTATATCAGAAAGATGCTGATAGAAGAAAAACAGATAAAAAATTAAAAGAAATTGCAAAAGAATTGAAAAAAATAGGTTACCTTGCACACCCATCCAGAAGTAGTGCTGGGTATATGGAATATGTAGGGCCTTATTTTCAAGGTAAAAAATAAAATAACTAATAGGAGTTAATTATGAAATCAATATTAAAAGGTATTCTTTCTTTAGTAATATTTTTTGGAGCTGTTCCAACAGCACAAGCTTCAGACATGAATATGGCTGGTATGGAAGAAATCAAAAAGAAGAAAAAGAAGAAAGGTAAGAAGATTGGTAAAAAAGGAAAGAAAGCTAAAAAAGGTTTCTTCTCAAAAATCTTTGGTTCAAAATAAAATATGACTACTTCAGAGATGAGAAAAATAATCTCTGATAACACTTGTGTATTTTGTGGAAGTCTTACAAATGAGGACTTGAGAAAATGGTTTGGTAAAGGCCCAACAGGTACTGCATCAGGTGGTGGTTGGGATAGATATGGTTCTGATGGGCAGAAACTTGGAAAGTGTGGAGATGGAAAAGAAGGTGGAGCGTATGCAGCTTGTCTATCAAAAGAAAAGGCAGCTAAATTAGGCCCTAAGGGTAGAGCGTCTTTTGTTCGTAGAAAAAGAAAAGACCAAAAGAAAGCAGGAGATTCTAAGAAAGGTAGACAAAAAAGTAAAGGTAAAAAGCCAGTATATAGTAAAACCAAAACAGAAGCATTTTTGAGGGCAATAGTAAAACAAAGTTTAAAAGAAGTCACGGATGAGAAACGACAAATTTTACCTCGGACTAATAAAACAGAAATCTTCAAAAATGTTGATGCTGATAAATATTTACAGGAACTAGTGGATTTACTTGGTAAACCATCTTATAAAAGTGAAAAAGAATGGGGGTGGCATCGACCAAATATACCTGAGACTTATGGCAAGTATATGATGAAAGTTAGAAAGGTTGATAAAGTTTATATAATGGATGAATCAATACCACACTCTTTTCCAAAAGACCATAGAGATTTTGTGTACACCACATATAGTGTACCAGAGTGGAAACCTAAAGATGGTAAACACACAATAGATGTAGATTTATTTAAACAATTTGCTGGAGTGACTGGTTCAATAATTATAGATGGTTTAAAAGGTACAGTTACTGCTAGATGTGGAGATTTAGTGGCTAATGATATTACAATTAATTTCGTATTGGATGTTGTTAAGGGTAAAGTAAAACCTGAAAAAGAAGAATATGCTAAACGTATTTTAGGGAGTAAATAAAATGAGTAATATAGGATATAAAAGAGATACTTATAATAAATCAATAGCACATCAATGATTTCATCATGCTACTTGGGGGGCCCCTAAGTATAAAAATGAAGGAGTTGGTAAAGTGTTGTGGCACTCTCTAACTGAGAATGGAAAAGTTGAATTTGTAAATATAAAATTTAAAAACAAAGTTTATGAAAATGTAAGTATTAAAGATTTGAAACCAATTAATTTAGTAGAACATCAACACGAAACAGATGATGATAGTAGAAAAAAGAAAAAAGTTAAGGAAACAATTATGACTAAAAAGATAGCTGAACAAAAATTAGGTCTTTTTTTAGAAAAAAATGTTCCTACTAATCCAGGTAAATGGAATTATTACAAAAGTCAAGCCAAGAAGAAATTTGATGTTTATCCATCAGCATATGCAAATGCATGGGCTGCTAAACAATACAAAGCAGCTGGTGGTGGTTGGAAAAAAGGATGATAGTGAAAGAAGAAAAAGAAGGTAAAATGGCTAAGTTCGATGCAAAGGAGATTGCAGAGGACGCAGCTGCTGTTTTTAAAATGATAGATAGTGATATGGATTTACCTGAATGGTTGGAAGCAAAGATTACAAAAGCTGCTGACTATATGAATTCAGTAAAAGATTATTTAACTCATCATATGCAAGTAAATGAAAAAAGAGGAACTTGTTGGGTAGGATACAAACAAGTTGGTATGAAAAAGAAAGGTGATAGACTAGTACCAAATTGTGTAGCTGAAGTTTATTGGGAAAACAATTTAGGGGAAAGTTGTGGTTATACAATTGAACTTGATAATAGTATTGCTTTACAAGAAGCAGAGTATCAAGGAAGAAAAGTAAAACTTGGTAAGATAATGCAAGGTGATGTAAAGAAATTTAAAGTATATGTAAAGAATCCAAAAGGTAATGTTGTTAAAGTAAACTTTGGACAAGGTGGTGATGCCAAAGGTGGTACAATGAGAATTAGAAAATCAAATCCTAAAGCTCGTAAAGCATTCAGAGCAAGACATAATTGTGATAGCCCAGGGCCGAGACATAAGGCTCGTTATTGGAGTTGTAGAAAATGGTAAAATTAAAAGATTTATTAAACGAAGGAAAGTACACAGTTTATTTTGATGTTGGTTCACCTGGCTTAATGTCTAAAACTGTTAGTGCGAAGAATGAAAAGGAAGCTGCTAAACAAGTTGCTAGTGGATTAAAGGGTGGTGCAAAACTAATTAAAAAAGTGGTAGCTGAGGCAGTGTATCAATTTAAAGGATACACTAATTCAAAAATGGATGAGCTGGATGCTATGTTAAGTAGAGCTGGAATTCAAGGTACACCTGATTTCAACAAAATGACTTATACTACATCAGGCAAACAGTCACCTGCGGTAATCAACAAAATAATGAAAAAGTTAGGTGGGAAAAAAATTAGAGAATCAGTTAAAGAAGCTGATTTAGGACTCACATATAAAAGAGGTAAAACAGTAAAAGTCAAACATAAGAAATCTGGTAAAACAATTGTCATTATAGATAAACCAGTCGTAAGAAAAGAATATGAAAAAATAGGATATTTTGCTGAGTCTGTAAATGAAGCACCAGGTAAAAATCGTAAAGACCAATATTATGGTCAGGCTATGGTCAAAGTAGAACCTTATACTTACAAAAATCAAAAAAGAAATTTTCACGATGTATCAATGTATCGTGACCATAAAAAACCATATAATTATTATTTATCAATCAGACTTGCACACACTAACCCTCCTAAAATTGACATGATAGTTGATACTGGCACACATATTCTGAAAAAAGCTGGTAAGTGGGCTCAAGGTTGGATAAAAAGGAGAATGTCTGGTACTGGTCAAGAAAGATTTTCATAATGATTAAACTAATGGATATCTTAAAAGAAATTTCTAGTAATAATACCACTTATGTCAATGCAGATGGTGGAGAACCCGATACTGGATATACTGCAGTAGGACAAGATAGAGTTTTAGGTGTTGATGTTGGTAAACCAGAACCGTGGTTTTTAAAAGGTGGTTACAGTCAATTAAATTATCCAACAGCTGACGATCCGTATGGTGGTATCAAAGAAAAAAAGGTTCAACAAGTTCAAGTAATAAAAAGAATTATAAATACTGGTGAAAAATATGAGGGGTTGAATCAAGATGTTGCTAGTTGGGATAAATATGGGAGTAAAGATTATTCTGTAGATTTTTCTGAGGATGATTTGGATTATACAAAATGAGTAAATTTAATGATTTTATGCTACAATGGGGTGAAGATAAATTTTTACATTTTATGGCAGGTGCCGCTGGATTCGCTATAACAGAATCGTGGATAGTTTTAGGTATACTTGCATTCGGAAAAGAACTATATGACAAATATTATGCAACAAGTGGATGGAGTAATAAAGATGCCTTTGCTACTGTATTAGGTGGCGTCGCTGCATTTGTTAGTAGTTTTTGTTGGGATTTAATTACAAACAAATTAACTTTTGAGGTTTATTAATATGATAAAATTAAAAAAAATAATTAACGAGTCTAATGCTTGGGATAGAAAATTTGGTGAACCTTTACCCACTCTTAAACTAGAACAAGATAAACCAGACCATTTTGGTGGTGGTGAGAATATTGATATATTTGGTTTTCAAACTAAACATTTTGATATTTGTAAGTCTGCAGTAATCTTATATGAAAAATTAAAAAAACATGAAGATGCAAAAGAATTAATCGTATCTTCAGCAAAAGAATTAGACCATTTATTTGAAATGGAAAAACAAGTTGTCAATGGAGATAAAATAGACCACGATCCTATTGAACACGGTGTTGAGATTGTTAACATAGTTTCTTTTCAATTAGGAAGAGTTGCTGAAATGATAAATGATGATTTTGAAAGAGATACAAATTTTATAAAAAGTCATGTGATGGAAATCATTAATAGAAGTAAACAATGATTAAGTTAAAAGATTTGATAGAAGTCAGTCCTACTGGTAATATAAAAGGATTAAAAGGAGCAACTGGTTTCATAAAACCAGAGGAGTGGGATGCTAAGAAAAAATCTTTAAAAAAATCAATTGAAAAAACTACAGGTTATTTATTATTAGAAAGAGTAGATTATATGCAAATAGCAAAAACACTTATAGACCAATATGGTTTAAAATCCAAAATAAAAATGGGCACTGGTAAAAATTATGGTGAGTATATACCAGAGACAGACACTATAACAATAAGACCAAGTTACAAATCTGTAAAGGATTTTTTAATGACTGTGTTACACGAAATAAAACATGCTCTTGATGCTAAAAGATTAGGTAAGAAAAAATTTATAAAGAAGTATACTCAAGCAGGAACAATGGCTGCTTATGATGGATTAGATCCTCACGATGATAATAGGTGGGAAAAGAAAGCAGAGATGTTTGCTAAAAAAGAATTGCATAAATGGTTGTAAAAAATAAAATGTAATTTGGGATTTTTTTTTACTAGTTATAAAAGGTTACTTTAATTTCCAT
>TARA_R110002020_G_scaffold6352_6_pt1 | contig 15151 bp, 10 predicted proteins | sample TARA_R110002020 | Tara Oceans TARA_R110002020 (sample SAMEA4396489) | marine metagenome | biome: Westerlies Biome; feature: [MES] marine water layer (ENVO:01000295) within the mesopelagic zone...; material: water (ENVO:00002006), including particulate matter (ENVO:01000060) such... | reverse complement strand
CACCGCGATCAGCGCCACGCCGATGACGATGTTCCACACGCCGCCGCGGCCGCCGCGCAACGGAATGCCGCCGAGCACGACCACAAGGATCACCTCGAACAGCAGCGTGCCGTTGGTGACGGTGCGGAAATCGACTGCCCCGCTCGCCGCCGAGGTCACCAGCCCGGCGCAGAGCGCTGCCATGGCGGCGAAGACATAGACGACGATGGTGGTGGTGCGGACCGGCAGGCCGGTCAGCCGCGCCGCCTGGAAATTGTCGCCCATCGCGTAGATCGTCCGGCCCGCCGCCGTCCCGCGCAGCAGAAACCAGGTGATGAGCAGCGACGCCACCATCAGCGCGACCGGCGTCGGGAGGCCCGGCACCATATCGCCCGACAGGAAGATCACCGCCGGATTGTCTTTCGACAAGAGCAGCAGGAACTCGCCGCGCAGGATGGCGAAGCGGAAGAACCCGGTGACGGCCATCGCCGAGGCGAGCGTCGCCAGCATCGCGGGGATTTCGACGTAGGCGATCAGCCAAGCATTGGCGAGGCCCACCATGGCCATGGCCACCACGGTCAGCGCCAGCGCCGTCAGGACGTGGATGTCGGCATTGATGAAGATGCTGAAGGTGGTCGCGCCGGCGACCATCACCGCGATCAGCGACAGGTCCAGCCCGCGCGAAATGATGACCACGGCCATGCCGCATCCCAGGATCACCAGCGACGCCGAGTTCGACAGGATGATCTCGAGGTTGCCGAGCGTGGCGAATCCGTCGACCGCGATGGAAAACGCCACCACGAGCGCCACCGTGACCGCCATCACAACGATCTCGAGCAACCTGCCCTTGCTCTTGGCTGTCTTGAGCATGGATAACACTTCAGCCATTGGCCCCGACTTCCCTTCTGGCGAGGCCGGGCCGGCCGCCGCCCTGGATTTCAAGGATGTCCCGCGCTTCATCCGGACTTGCGATTTCGAAGGACAGCTCCTCCAGGATCCTGCGGATCTTGAGCACCTGCGCGGCGCTGGAGGCAGCCAGCAGCCCCTTGCCCAGCACCAGGCTGTCGCCGAGCCCGACGCGCACATGGCCGCCCATGATGGCGCCCATGGTCGCAAGCGGGATCTGGTGGCGGCCGGCGGCCTGGACCGAGAATTCGTAATGGCCGCGCCCGAACAGCCGGTCCGCGGTGGTCCGGATCAGGAAGAGATTCTCGGGATCGGCATTCAGGCCGCCGGCGATTCCGAGACCGCATTGCAGGAACAGCGGCCCCTTGATCAGCCCCTCGTCGACCAGTTGCGCCAGATTGTGAAGGTGACCGAGGTCATGACAGACGAAGGCGCAGCGCGGCGCGTTTGCGTCGCCGAACCGGGCGCCAAACCTTGCGAGGGCGGACTTGATGTCGCGGAAGCTCATGCGCAGAACCCCGTCCTCCGAGGCTTCGAGATAGGGCTTTTCCCAGGCGAACTTCCAGTCGGAGACGCCGCGGGCGGCCCTGCCGAAGGTGCGGTTGGTCGAGCCCATGTCGATCGAGCAGAAGTCCGGGGTCACGGCGCGTGGCCATGACCTGTCGTCGCCGGGCGACGGGATCTCGATCAGCGCGTCGGTCTCAGCCGCGATGTCGGCAAGGAACAGGTCGAACACCGCCGGATCGTCGGTCGGGCTGCCATCGGAGGGGTCGCGCGCATCGAGATGCAGGATCGAGGCGCCGGCGCGTGCGGCTTCGACGGCCTGCCGGGCGATCTGGTCGGGCGTGAACGGCAGACTGTCGGACATCGACGGGGTGTGGACCCGGCCGGTCACCGTGCAGGAAATGATCACCTTGCGCCTGACCGGCTTCATCGGTCGCGCCCCGGCACGGCGGGCGACCCGCAGTGATGTGAATGCGCGGCCGCTGACGCACCGCTTTGCCCGGAATATCGCATCGTCCTCCCCCACCGCACTCTCCCTGCGCGGATGGACAAACACTAGTCCGGGCGCTCAAAGCCGTATATGTGCTCTTCCTACAGTCGATCAGCTATTTTATGTCTTTGTCGGCCATAGTTGGAGCCGGATGACTGCGCCTCGTGCTCGGGCACGGGTCCGGTCACAAGCGGGAGGGAAGTTTGGTGAAGGACGCGCTGACGGGGGTGATGGACATCCTCCAGAAGATCAATCGCGAGGAGGACGAGGCCGAAATCGCGTCTGCGGTGGACCGGCTCGCAGTGCTTGCGTCGCCCGCCCTGCGTTCCGATGATCTCCGCCAGCTGCAATCGACGATCACGCAGATCAGCCAGTCGCGCCGGGAGTCGATCCTGTCCGAAAACGGGCTCAACCTTCTGATCGAAACGACCCACGACCTGTCCAGGACGCTCGAACTGCCGAGCCTGTTTCGAACCATCGTCTCGCGGGCTCGCAGCCTTGTCGGCGCCAATCTCGCCTGGGTGACGATCCTCGACGAGGACAGCGGGCTGTTCCGCTCCGTGGCCTCGGAAGGATATCTCTCGCCCTCCGCCGCGGTGATGACCAGCAATTTCGAATATGGCGCCGTCAGCCTGATCATGCAGTCTAAAAGCTTCTTCGACACCCAGGACTATCTCAACGACACGCGCTTCAAGCACTTGCCCGAACTCGACCGGGCCTTCCGCATCGAGAACATCGTGTCGCTCGCGGGCTTTCCGATCATGGCGGACGGCGAGGTTCACGGCTTCCTGTTCGTGGCCGACCGCTACGCCCGCAAGCTGAGCGGCCGCAACATGTCGGTGCTCGGCTCCTTCGCGCTGCATGCGGGGGTGGCAATGCGCAACGCTAATGCCTTCAGGCTGCTGTCGGAAGCGCTTGCCGAGGCGCAGCGAAACCGCAACGCGCTGATCGAACACATCCAGCGCGTCGAGGCGTCGGCCGCGGTTCACGACGAGATGACGTCGCTGCTGGCCGCCGGCGGCGAGATGCAGACATTCCTGCAGCGGATGGCCAACCAGATAAGTGGCGCGATCTTCCTGTTCGATGACGAGCTCAGGATCCGCGACGAATATGTCGCCAGCGCCTATCGCGGCCGGTTCGCTGCCGACCTCAAGTCCGGCGAGTTCGAGACCACGCCGCTGATCCGCTCGACCTCGCAATCACGGCATACCGGCCGGTCGGTGGTGATGCACAACTCCGCCGAGGAACAGTGCCGGGTGATAGCGCTTCACGGCTGGATCGGCAGCGGCGAGTGCCTGGTCGTCTGCCACCAGGGCGAACTCGACGCGATCGAGATCCGCAACCTGGAACGCAGCGCCGTCGCCCTGTCGATCGCGAAGCTGTGGAACGAGAAGCGGGAAACCGAGAAGCTGATCGCCTCTTCGACACTGCTGCGCCATCTGGTCGCCGTCACGCCGGCCGACCCGTCGACGGTGTCCGCCGTCCGCGACCGGCTGGGTCTTTCGTCCGACGAGCCGGTCATGCTGGCGCTGATCGCGGTGCCCCGGCTCGACCGGGTGGCGCACTCGGCCGCCATCCAGGACTGCGCGTCGCGAGCCAATGTGCTGGTCGACCTCCTGGACGACGCCTATGTGGCACTGGGCTCGGAAGCCGCGCTGCGCGCCTTCCTGCAGCTGCTTGCCAAAGCCGCAAAGACCTGGAAGCCGGGCGGCATCCTGTCGGATCCGTTCGCCGACCTGACGGCGGCATCCCTTCGCTACGCGCAATTGAGCAAGGCGCTCAAGGTGATGATGAAAATGAAGCCGCTCGACCATTTCATCGCCCAGTCCGAGATCAACTTCTTCGCCCGGATCTTCGAAACCGGGGACCCTGCGAGCCTTGCGCGATACATGGACCAGATCCTCCGCCCGATCGACGCCAGGGGGCCGCGGCAGGCCACGGAGCTGAAGAAGACGCTGCTGTGCTACCTGGAGGTCCAGTACAACATCAGGCGAACCGCCGACGGCCTGGGCGTCCACATCAACACGGTGCGCCAGCGGCTCGACACGCTGCGCCAGATCACCGGCGGCTGGGACGACCCGGTGCGGGCGCTGGAGCTGCACATCGCGCTGCGGCTCGCAGACCTTCTCGAGGCGGGACCAACGGAAACCGTCAAGGCCGGCTGATCAGGCCCGCGCGCCGCCGCGAACCGGCTCTGGAACGAAATGCCATCATTGGGGGACGAAATCGCGGTTGAGGCTCATATCGCCCATCCCGGCCTTCGCTTATACACTTGACGCATGGCCCTGGCCGAAAGGCAGATCCGATCGACATTTTCCGTCCTTCCCGGCTGTTTCATGCATCACTTGCCCATGAAAGCCGTTCGCAGCGTCGCTTGCGGAATGGATGCGCGTGTCGATGCGGGCATGACGGGGACGCCATTTCAAGACGAACGAGGACATTCCATGGCCACTCCCGCAGCTCACACCGTCGGCCGGCGCATCAGCCGGCGGCGCCCGATCGGTCTCCTGGCGGCGCTTCTCGCCTCCACCTCGCTGGTCGCCGATGCGGTGATGGCGGCGGACAATCCCGGGAAGCCGGCTGCGGTGCAATCGGCCCTGGCAACCGCGGGTGCCCAGGTCGTTACCTGGGAACTGGCCGAGGCGCTGAAGCTGGCCGCCTCCACGGGCCAGTCCTCGCTGATCGCCTCGGTCTACGAGAATGCCCGCCTCACGCCGTTCCGGGCGGAGGCAGTGCGTGAGCAGGCGCTGCTCCTGGCGCCGCAGCTCTCGCGGCAGATCGGCCTTGCCACCGACATGGCGCTGGGCCACGCCAGGGCCGCCGCCGGCGCCGGCGCAGCCTTCGACAGCCGGGATGCGGCAACGGCGTTGCCGCCCGGCGCGGATCCCACGGTCGATCTCAACACCATCCCGGAATTCCAGCGCAACTGGGGGCTTGGCGCCATCGGCGCGCAGGACGCCGTCGCCCGCAATCTCACCGGCAAGGGCGTGGTCGTCGGCGTCGTCGATAGCGGGATCGACAGGATCGCCGACGGCACGCCGCATCCGGAGTTCCTGGGCCGTATCGATGAGCGCTCGACCTCGCTGTTCCACTGGTATGATCCCAATCTGGCGGTCGCCGCCGGCGACGTGGACGCCGGGTTCGCGCGGCCGGACGACGCGTCGGAGGACGGCAACGGGCACGGAACCCATGTCGCGGGCATCATCGGCGCGGCCGCGGATGGCAACGGCATGCAGGGCGTGGCGCCCGGGGCCACGATCCTCGCCATCCAGGCACTGCCTTCCGTCCAGGAGTCCGAGTTCGTCGACGAGAACGGCGAATTCGAGATCAACGGCACGACCTACAACGCGGCGGCGCTGAGCTATTGCGGCAGCGACATCTATCTCACGGACGAGGACCAGTGCCGCCAGGCCAATCCGCTGGGCGTCGGCACCGATGAGGCCATCGCCTATCTGGCCACCCAGAAGGATGTCCGGGTGATCAACGGCTCGTTCGGTCCCGATCCGGAGGAGGGCGCGGTCACCTGGGACACCGGCGACCTCACCGACGAGGCCAACGCCGTGCGCGCCTCGCTGAAAGCCGGGCAGATCCTGACGATCGCGGCCGGAAACGAAAGGGCCAAGGCGCCGGTCTATGGCGAGAACCCCTCGGGCATAGGTCTGTTTCCGTTCATCGCGCCGTCCAACGCCTCCAAGACCAACTCCGCCGGCGAACGGATCTACACGGGCTCGGAGACCGCCGATTTCAGCGACATGACCGATGCCGCGCTGGCCGCAGCCGAGGCGGCGGACGGCATCCAGCGCGGCCGCATCATCGTGGTCGTGGCCACCGACGCGAGCAAGGTCCTCGCCGAATATTCCAATCATTGCGGCGTCACAGCCGAATGGTGCATCGCCGCGCCGGGCGGCGCCTATGACGACGAGGTGGAGCGGCCGATCGTGTCGACCTACAAGGGCGGCGGTTACGAGGCGCTGCAGGGCACGTCGATGGCGGCGCCGCATGTCGCAGGCGCGGTGGCGGTGCTGATCGAGGCGTTTCCGACCTACACGCCGGCGCAGATCACCAACATCCTGCTGGAGACGGCCGAGGATCTCGGCGCGGCCGGCACCGACACCGTCTACGGCCGTGGCTTCCTGCGGCTTGACCTGGCATTGCAGTCCGGCCCGGCCGGGCTCGACCCGGCTGACGAGGGCCTGTATGTCGCCGGCGCCGGCGGGCTTGCGGGCCAGAAGATGGTCTGGACCCGGATGATCGACAGTTCCGGCTCGTTCGGCAAGCAGGGCCAGGGCACGGTGGTGCTGGCCGGCAATGCCAGTTTCGCCAGGGGCGTGGTCGTCGAGGGCGGCGAACTCAGGGTCGACGGCAATCTGACCGGCGCCTTCGTCGATGTCGGCCCGGACGGGCTGATTTCGGGCAATGGCACGATCAATGCCGACGTCACCAATTTCGGCGTCCTGTCGCCGGGCCAGTCCCCCGGCCTGCTCACCATCAACGGCAACCTGACCCTGGCTGCGGGCAGCCAGACCACGATCGAGGTCGATGGCGCCGCGGCGCAGGTCGGCGCCGGCGGTTTCGACCGGATCCTGGTCGCCGGAGACAGCCGGACCGCCGCGGTGGGCGGGGTGCTTGCGCCGGTCCTGCGGGGAATCTCCGGTTCCGCCAGCAACAGCTTCACGCCCTCGCTCGGCGCCGCGTTCCGGTTTCTCGATGTGGCCGACGGCCGCGTCACGGGCTCGTTTTCGAGCCTCGCGCAGCCCACGGCCGGTCTTGCCCCCAACACCCGCTTCGACGTCATCTACGGCGCCAGCGATCTGACGCTGGCGGCGACGCCCACGAGCTACGCCAATCTTGCAGCCTTCGGCGTGACGCAGAGCGGCGCGGCGCGGGAGGTCGGCGGCGCGATCGATGCGTCCCGCCCCACCGCCGGGGTGCGCCCCGGCGATGACCTCTCCGCTCTCTATGCAAGCCTCTATCTCGGCACCGCGCAGAGCCTGGCTCTCGGTCTGGAGCAGGCGGCGGGGCGGATCTACGTCGACAGCGGCCAATCCGCGGTGCTCTCCGTCGGCCGCTTCGCCGATATGCTCTGGCAGCACCAGACCGGACTGGCGCTTGCGGGCGGGCCGACGGGCGACAGCGTCCGCGTCTGGACGCAAGGCGACCGGTGGACCGGCGATTTCAGCGGCTATGAGACGGACAGCGCGTCGGCGACGTTCGGCGTGGATGTTCCGCTTGATCGCGGCTGGCTCGGCGGCGTGGTTCGCTACGAGGGCACCAGCCTTGCCGCCGGCGGCAATGGCCAGGCAGATCTCAAGGCCTATCACGCCGCGGCCATCGGGCAGATCGGGCTTGGCGGCGTCGATTTCGCCGGCCGCGCCGGCCTGAGTTTCGGCCGGCTCGACGTCTCGCGGCGGATCAGCTTCAGCGCCGGCAATGCATCCGCGCTCATCGGCGCCGATGACGGCTTCGGCGGCTTTGCCGAGGCCACGCTGCAGAAGACAATCGAGCTTGGCGGCGCGCAGGCCATTCCGGCGCTCACCTTCGGCTACCGCGCCTTCGGCTTTGACGGAACCACCGAGAGCGGCGCGGTGCTGCCGCTGTCGACCCCCGGCCAGACCTTCGAGGAAGGCCATATGACCGCCGCGGTCAGCTTCTCGCGCCGGTTCGATCTGGAGAATGATCTGCATGTCACCCCCCAGGCCACGCTCGGATACCGGCGCGACCTGATGGAGATCACCGATCATGCCTCCGCCTCGGTGCTCGGCGCCGGCTTCACGAGCCTTGGCGCTGAGATCGGCCGGGACGCCTTCGTCGGCGGCATCCGGCTGGAGGCCGGCAAGGGCGAAAGACTGTCCTTCGCCGCCGGCTACGATGTCGACCTCCGCGAGAACGCCCAGCAGCATCGCGTGTCCGGATCGCTCTCCCTGCGGTGGTAGGCGACAGCCGAGCCGCCTCTGCCAGACAGATTGAAAAAGCCTCCGCGCGGATCATCTGGTCCGCGCGGACCGCATGAAGGAGGGGGCGGGCGCAGGCGGCGCCGTACCGGTGCTTGAGCACCAGACCCTCGCCCACTCCCGGCTCAACGGGACGCCGGGCCCTCCCGTGAGAACCGGCCGGGGCGGGCCTGCTGATAAATCCAATAATGAGATTTCGCATTTTGCAAAGCTGCAAGCGTTAACCACGGCGGCTTAATCCGGGAGCATGGCGCTCCTCCATCTTCCCCCTGCACAGTCCAAAGCGACCGTCCCGACCCCCAGAGGTCGGAGCTCGGCTGTTTCGAAGATGCGGCGCAACCGGCTGGCACCGCAGGGTGACGAGACCCGGCTCCGCCTCGATTCGCGCGCGGGACCCGTAGCGCCGCCATGATCGATCATCGCCGCACGGAAGTGCGCCTTCGCCCCACAGCGGGCCATAGTCCCCACACAGGCCATGATTTCTTGGAGTCGGTCGCGACCGCCCTAGATGACTTTGTGACATAACCGAGGAGTTGGACCCTAATGGCTTCCCGAGCGCGACCCACTACAAGACCCAGAACCGGCGACAGGACCCGCGGCGTGTCGGACGTGATGCTGCAGAATGCCGGGCAGGCGAGCGAATTCGCCAAATCGCTGACCCACCCGCTCAGGCTGGTGATCCTGTGCAGGCTGCTTGAAGACGAGGCCAATGTCGGCGAGCTGGAATATGTCTCGGGCTTCCCGCAGGCCGTCGTCTCCAAGCAACTGGCCAATCTGCGCGCCGCCGGCCTGGTCGACTTCCGTCGCGACGGTCGGGAGATCTATTATTCCCTGACCGATGAGCGCACGCGCCGGATCCTGCTGGTGCTCTACGACGAGTTTTGCGAGGATTGCTGACGCCGTCGGCCGGACACCCATGTATCCGATGCTGGCTTGAGCGCGGACGCCAGCCTGATCGCGATCAGTGGGTGGCCGATCCCGACAGAAGGTTGAGCACGGCGACGCCCGAGACGATCAGGGCGATGCCGAGATAGCCGAAGACATCCAGCTTCTGGCCGAAGACGACGATGCCGATGAGCGTGACGAAGGCCACGCCGACGCCGGACCAGATGGCGTAGGCCACGCCCACCGACATGGTCTTGAGCACGATCGACAACAGATAGAAGGCGATCGCATAGGCGAGTATGGAAATGCCGCCATAGCCCCATTTGGAAAAGCCGTCCGAGGCCTTGAGCGCGGTCGTGCCGACCACTTCGCCGATGATCGCGAGAATGAGATAAAGCCAGGTCATGGGCGTCCGCGTCCTTCGTCCGGCAGCTCCGCCGGGCACGAGCTCTGATGTCTGTTGTTGCAAAGCGACCCTTGCGCATCCGGCAGGATGCGCGGCGCTCCGGGCATCACCGATGGCCTCTCGGTCCGGGATTACTCCGCCCGACGGGCCGTGTCAAAGCGCTTCGCCGGCCGGCCATCCACGGCATGGAGCCGGGGGCAAACGGAAAGCGGCCCGCCCGGTGAGGGCGAGCCGCGGCATCTCGTGAACTCCGCTCCAGGCCTATTCGGCGTCGCTGGCCCAGCCCGAGATCGCCTTGGCCTCGAGGAACTCCTCGATGCCCCAGACGCCGCCTTCGCGGGCGCGGCCGGAGGCCTTGACGCCGCCGAAGGGCGATCCGGCGCCGCGCGACTTGCCGTTCATCTCGACCATGCCGGAGCGCAACCGCCGCGCCATGCGGTTGCGCTTGGCGCCGTCTTGGCTCTGCACGTAGTTGGTGAGACCATAGATCGTGTCATTGGCGATCCGGACCGCATCCTCCTCGTCCTCGAAGGGAATGATCGACAGCACCGGCCCGAAGATCTCCTCGCGCGCGATGGTCATGTCGTTGCTGACGTCGGCGAAGATGGTGGGGCGGACGAAGTAGCCGCGGTTGAAGCCTTCCGGACGGCCGGTGCCGCCGGCGACCAGACGCGCGCCCTCGTCGATGCCCTTCTGGATCAGGCCCTGGATCTTGTCGTACTGCGCGGCGGAGACCACCGGGCCGATGTGGTTGCCGGACTGGTCGGCGGCGCCGACCTTGACGGTCGCCGCCACCTCGATGGCCTTCTCCACGGCCTGGTCGTAGAAGGTACGCTCGACCAGCATGCGCGAGGGCGCATTGCAGCTCTGGCCGGTGTTGTTGAAGCAGCGGCGCACGCCGCGCTCGACCGCCTTGGCGTCGGCATCGGCGAAGATCACATTGGCGCCCTTGCCGCCGAGTTCCAGGCAGACGCGCTTGAAGGTGTCCGCGGCGGCCTTGGAGATGGCGGCGCCGGCGCGCGCCGAGCCGGTGAAGCTGATCATCTCGACATCCTTGTGGGTGGAGAGATCGGTTCCCACGCCCACGCCGTCGCCATTGACCAGGTTGAACACGCCCTTGGGCAGGCCGGCTGCATGGATGATCTCGGCGAAGACGATCGAGGACAGCGGCGCGATTTCCGACGGCTTGAGCACCATGGTGCAGCCGGCGAGAAGCGCCGGAATGACCTTCAGCGTCACCTGGTTCATCGGCCAGTTCCACGGCGTGATCAGTCCGACGACGCCGATCGGCTCCATGGCGATGCGGTCGTTGGGCGCGTGCGGCCCAAGCGGGCGGATGAATTCGATCGCGTCGAAGGCCTTGATGAAATTGTCGATGTGCCAGGTGCCCGAAGTGACCTGGTCATTGCGCGACATGTCGATCGGCGCGCCCATTTCCAGGCTGATCGCCTGCGCCATGTCCTCGGCGCGCTCGACATAGATCTCGCGGATCTTCTTGACGTAGCCGAGGCGGACCTCGGGATCGGTCTGCGACCAGAATTCGAACGCGGCCTTGGCGGCGCTCACGGCGGCATTGGTGTCGTCGGTCGACCCCAGCGAGATCACGGCGCAGGGTTCCTCGGTCGAGGGATTGATGACCTCGCAGTCCCGGGCGACCATCGGCGCCACCCAGGCGCCATTGATGTAGAACTCGCGCTTCTCGATCATTTCATTCTCCAATATGGGCTGACACGGACGCCGCCCCGGGGGCGGGCCGCAAAAAGGCGTTTCACGTTCCAGATATGCAGTTCTCCGGCGCGTGCAAGGTCCAAAACGAAAGGCATTCTAGGGCCAATCGCCCCCGCGGCTCTATCGCGAGCAGATGTTTAGGGCCGGAGCGGGCGCGATGGCAAGCTCCGGCGGGCACATTTCACCGGTCGCGGGGGCGGTCCGATGGGACGGGCAGGCTCTCCATCAGGCTGCCGGGATCAGCGCAGCGCCTTGAGCAAGGCCGGCGACGGGAAGCAGGTGGGTTTCTCACCGTTTCTGGCCTGCCATTCACCGATCGAGCGCCTGGTCTTGTAGCCCGGCAGTCCGTCGGCGCCACCGACATCGTAGCCCTGGCTTTCGAGCGACGACTGCAGGCGGGCGATGTCGGAGCGCAGCATCGCGCCGGTGTTGGCCCAGGGCGTGACGAAGGCGCCGCCGCCATGGGCGATGCGGTCGGCGAGGTTGCCGATGAACAGCGCGTAGAGATCGGAGTTGTTGTACTCCTTGATGACATAGAAATTGGGCGTCACCACGAATTCCGGGCCGAAGGTGCCGGCCGGTACCAGCACCATGCCCGGCGCCCGGCGCTCATGATCGGGGAACGGCCGGCCGGAGATACGGATGATGCCCATGTCGGTGAGCGCGGCGATCGGCTTTGCCCGGTCGGGGCCTTCGAGCGCACAGGTGACGCCCTCCGGGATCACCGCCTCGAAGCCCCAGTCACGGCCGCGCACCCAGCCCTTTTGGGCGAGGTAATTGGCGATCGAGGCCAGTGAATCGGCCGTGGAATTCCAGATGTCGCGCTTGCCGTCGCCGTCGAAATCGACCGCATGCTCGAGATAGCTCGAGGGCAGGAACTGCGGCTGGCCCATGGCGCCGGCCCAGGAACTCTTCATCGCCGACGCTGGAACGTCGCCGCGCTCGAGGATCTGCAGCGCCGCCAGGATCTCCCTGCGGAACAGCTCGGGCCGGGTCGACATGAAGGCCTTGGTGGCCAGCACCCGGACCGCCGAATGGGGGATCTTGGCTCGGCCGAAGCCCGACTCCCTGCCCCAGATCGCGACGATGATGGAGGCCGGAACGCCATAGCGCTGTTCGATCCTGCCGAGAACGCCTGCGTGCTGCTGCATCAGCGACCGGCCCGAGGCCGCCAGGCCCTGCAGGCTCTTTTCGCTGAAATAGGCGCCGGGGCTCTTGAATTCGGCCTGGCTCTGGGCGCGGCTCTTGGGCTTGGGAAAGCCGGGCGGCGCCAGGTCGGGCAGGTCCCAGTCGAGGCTGACCCCCGAAAAGGCGCGCTCGAACACCGGCTTGGAGACGCCCGAACGGCTGGCCTCGGGCCAGAGATCGGCCTCAAGCCATTGCCGGAACTGGGCGTCGACGCCCGCCTTGGTCGCGGCATGGGAGGGCTCAGGCCCCGCTGCGACGGCGACGACAAGGCTAAGGGCGAACAGGATCAGGGTGCGAATCATGCCTGAGACTAACCCGGGCGGCGTGGCAGGAAAACGGCGCATGCCCGGCTTTCAGCGCCGCGCATCCGCAAAGGACCTGCATCGCCTTGAATCAAGGCAGGTGCATTGGCGCAGCTCAGCTCTCGCGGAAGGCTTCGATCTCGATTTCGGTGAGGAGGTTCGGATGGGCGAGGCCGGCGACGATGACATAGGTGGATGCCGGCGCATGGCCTTCGAGCATCCGGTCGCGGGTCTCGCGATAGGCTGCGACGTCGCCCGGCGCCACATCGTAGACCCGGAGCGAGACCACATCAGAGATGGTCATGCCGGATGCGGCAAGGGCTGCGAGCGCATTGCGCCAGGCCTGCTCGGCCTGGGCCCGGTAGCCTTCGAGCATCTCACCATCGGGCGTCACGCCGATCTGGCCCGAGACGACGAGGCGGCGGCCGGGACCGGTGATCTCGACGGCCTGGACATAGTTGGACGCCGGTTTCGGCATGGCGTCGGGATTGAAGAAGCGCGGCATGTCTATCCCCTCAGAACGCGGTGCGGGCGCGAATGGCCGCGGCCAGCGTGCCTTCGTCGAGATAATCAAGCTCGCCGCCGACCGGCACGCCATGGGCGAGCCGGGTGATCTTGACCTCGAAACCCGACAGCTGGTCGGTGATGTAGTGCGCCGTGGTCTGGCCCTCGACGGTGGCGTTGACGGCGATCAGGATCTCGCGGACGCCGCCCTTGGCGACGCGGTCGACCAGCTTGGAGATCGCCAGATCATCGGGGCCGACGCCATCGAGCGGCGACAGCGTGCCGCCCAGCACGTGATAGCCGGCATTCATCGCCGCGGCGCGCTCGAGCGCCCAGAGATCGGCCACGTCCTCGACAACGATGATGACGCTCTGGTCGCGGGTCGGGTCGGTGCAGACCGCGCAGGGATCGGACGTGTCGGCATTGCCGCAGGTCGAGCAGATGCGGACCTTGTCGAATGCCTCGTTCATCGCCAGCGCCAACGGACCCATCAGCTGGTCCTTTTTCTTGATCAGGTGCAGCGCGGCGCGGCGCGCCGACCGCGGCCCCAGCCCCGGGACACGGGCCAGCAGCTGGATCAGGCGCTCGATCTCCGGCCCGGTTACACGTTTTTGCATCTGGATCTCCGGTAGACGGCTCTGCTCAAAACGGCAGTTTCATGCCGGGGGGAATCGGCAGGCCGGCGGTCAGTTCCTTGGTGCGCTCGGCGACCATTGTCTCGACCTTGGCCTTGGCATCGTTATGGGCGGCGACTACCAGATCCTCGAGAATCTCGACGTCGTCTTCCTTGAACATCGACGGATCGACGCGCATGCCCAGCATGGCGCCCTTGCCGGACAGCCGCACGGTGACCATACCGCCGCCCGCGGTTCCCTCGCATTCAAGTTCGGCGATCTCTTCCTGCATGCGCTCCATCTTGGCCTGCATGTCCTTGATCTTGCCCATCATGCCCATGATGTCTTTCATCGCGGTGTCTCCTTCTGCGGTGTTGAGTTGCGGCCGTGGCCGGCCTGCGTCCGTCCTGGCGGCGGGCTAGTCCGTTTCGTCGCCCGGTTCGGTGTCGTCGGGAAGGATGTCGCCCTCCTCGGACGGCGTCAGCGCGACGTCCGCCAGGCTCTCCTCGGTGACGGCGATGCGCACGTCGGTGATCCGGGCGCCGGGGAACCGCGCCAGAATGGCCGCGACATCGGGGTCCTGGCGGGCGTCGCTGACCAGCGCGTCGCGCTTGGCGGTCTCGCGCTCGGCAATCGTCGGCGCGCCCTCTTCGCGGCTCAGCGCCACGCTCCATTTGGTCCCGGTCCAGTCGGTGAGCTTCTTGATCAGTTCGCCCGGCAGGCTGGCGCTCGCGTCCGGCGTCAGGCTGATCTCGAGCCGGCCCGGCTCGATCCGGACGAGGCGGACATTGGTGCGGATCTGCACCTTCATGGCGATGTCGCGGTACTTCTCGGCGAGCGCCACCATGTCCTCGAGCGAGCCGATGGCGACCTGTTCGACCGGCTCGGCGACCGCAGGCGCGGCGATGGTGGGTTCGGCGGAATGGGCGAGCCGCATCGAGGGCTGCCCTCCGCCCCCGCTCTGCAGCATCCGCCGGTCGCCGACCGCACGCGCCGTGGCGCCGCCGCCGGACGGGCCATTGCCCGCCGGCGTACCCGCTGCGCCAATTGGTGCGCCGCCGGCATTCTGAAATGCCTTCACCGCGTCCTCGGGCGAAGGCAGGCTCGCGGCATGGGCGATCCGTATCAGCGACATCTCGGCGGCAGCGGCAGGCCGGCTCGCGGTGTCGGTCTCGGTGATGCCCTTGAGCAGCATCTGCCAGACGCGCGAGAGAACGACGGTCGACAGCTTGCCGGCATAGTCGGCGCCGCTCTCGCGCTCGGTCTGGGTCAGCGACGGATCCTCACCCGCCTCCGGCACGAATTTGAGCCGTGTGACGAGATGGGTGAAATCAGCGAGGTCGGTGAGGATCACCGCGGGGCTTGCGCCCGAATCATACTGGTCGCGGAAATTGGCGAGCGCTCCGGCGACATCGCCACCCATCAGCGCGCCGAACAGGCCGACGATGCGCGACCGGTCGGCGAGACCCAGCATCGAGCGCACGGCTTCCGCATTGACGGCGCCGCCGCCATGGGCGATCGCCTGGTCGAGCAGCGACAGCCCGTCGCGCACCGAGCCTTCGGCGGCGCGGGCGATCATGGCGAGCGACTCGTCATCGATGGCGATGCCTTCCTGGGCGGAGACATTGCGGAAATGATTGACCAGCAGGCCCGAATCGATGCGGCGCAGGTCGAAGCGCTGGCAGCGCGACAGC
>TARA_R110002020_G_scaffold9539_2_pt1 | contig 15154 bp, 42 predicted proteins | sample TARA_R110002020 | Tara Oceans TARA_R110002020 (sample SAMEA4396489) | marine metagenome | biome: Westerlies Biome; feature: [MES] marine water layer (ENVO:01000295) within the mesopelagic zone...; material: water (ENVO:00002006), including particulate matter (ENVO:01000060) such... | reverse complement strand
TCATTAACTTTAAACCTAGAAACTATGAAGTATTATTTCTTTTACCAAACAGACTGTAATAGTCAACCGATTATCTTAGCAACTAGAGAAGGCATTAAGAGACCTCAACAGACTAAAGAGTATAAGACCTTAATGACTATGTTTAATGAAGGTAATGTCGTTGAAATAGGCTTTACTGACAACCCTAAAGCAATATAACTTATGAACTACACAAAGACAACATTCTACTTCGCACTAGACGAGGATAATCCTTCTAATGTTTGTACAGTATTTACTCAAATGTTTGGAGGATATACCTTATCAACTAAGCAAGGAGGATGGATTAATGGTAACGGTAATATAGTAGAGGAAGTTAGTTACACCTTAGAGGCTATTACTACCAAACCTTTAGACCCTACACAAATATCTACCTTCTGTACACATATCAAGGAAGTATACAACCAATCGGAAGTGTGGGTCACGGAACAAGATATTCAGAACACAATCTATTAAACCAAAATACCTAGAAATTATGAGGCAACAATGGCTATCAAACTATACAGAAGTTCTTCTACATGACTTAAATGTAGATGAAGTTTCACTATCATCTGTCCGAGCAGAACTTATCTTTGAGTTTGCAGGATACGAGACATTACTAGAAAACTTTTTAACTAATCTAACCTAAGTACAATGGGAAATTACATAACAATAGGATACGCTCAATCAAAATTGATACGTACACCTTTACACCTAAATGCAGAATGGAACGACTTAGTTAACTCTAAGGATAATTTTGCAGACTTATTTCAATTAACAGCTAACCTAGGTACGCTAGAAGAGTACAGAACTTTCCTAGCAGCTACCAATAAAACTATAAATAATTATGAAGGATGATAGATTCAGAGTCTTAATGGCTTTTCAGTATCCTATCATAGAGGATACAGAGACCTTTTCCTTTGCTCCGATAATGGATTTAAGTTCAGCATTCCAATGCTGCGAGGAGTTAAATGAAGAGACTAAAGACCCCGATAAGGGACTACTATGGTTAACACAAAAAGAAGTTGAATTTTATAGGGATGCTAACTTTTAAACAAAACACAACTATGGCTACATACATTTGTCTAACTTTGTCGGCTATTGTATCCTCATTACGTGCTAGAGCTTTTCCGAGTTTCAGCGTCGGCATAGTGACCATAATACCTGCGTTCTTCCCGACTCTAAACTCTGATGTGTGTTTTTTAAAAGGGTTTTACAAGTGTACTATACTTAAAGAAGTGTAGCAGTTAGGTTTATATCCTTAGTATAAGACGAAGTTACAGTTTATTTAGGATATAATCCATAGACTTTAATTAACATTATATAAACAATTGTAATTATGGGCGAAATTATAGCAATATCCGTACCTTTAGTAATTTTATTACTAGTAATTGGGCTAAGTATTAATGAAAATTATATAAGCAAGCGATGAAAAAAGATAAACTTAGAGTCAATCAGAATCCTAAAACTAAGAGCGATGTTGATTTGTTCACTATCACCTTTGTAGGGACAGAAAACCAAGTAGAAAACCTTAAAGCCTTAATCAATTGGGGGGATTATGATTTGCCTCAGCTATTAGAGGTTTTACGTCTAGAAATTGATGAATCTATTAAAGAAATATAAGTATGAGAGACCACTACGTAACAAAGAAACAAGTCGCATCCTTTATTCAGAGGAAGACTAGAGCAATAGGAGCTACAGAAGAGACCCTATTAAAAGATGTGAGACGAACACTAAGGGAATTGAAAATATTCCCAAACGACAATCGAAACCAAATAGCATTCTACACTAAGGTAGAAGAGTATCTAGTTAAAAATTTAACACCTAAACAATAAAGTTATGGCAAAGTATACATCATTAAAAGATTGTATGTCTTTAATAGACAAATACGTTAACGAGTTTGGAGGTGAGTGTAAAGTTATAAAAGAAGGAGTCTTAGGATTAGGGATAGTAGTATTACGCTACGCATTAGATAAGAAGACTATAGTAATTAAAGAGGAAAGACAGAATGAATGGTCTAGCATCCACACAATCCGTATGTATAACAAACTACCTAAAAAATATTCATTATGAAAAAGCACGAATGTAATAAACTGATAGCAGAATTTATGGAGTATGAGGTGCATCCTATATATGAAGACGAAAGATTCGACCTTCACTACCACACCTCTTGGGATTGGCTTATGCCAGTAGCGAATGAGATTATAAAATCAAGAGATGAACAGAATGCTGATTGGGATTTGACTGATTTAAAATACGCTTTGCAGACCACAAATATTGAGTTAGTATATAATGCGGTAGTAGAATTTATTAAAGAATATAACAACTAGAAATTATGACAACCTTAATAGAAATTAGAAAAGACTACAAGGAGCACAAAGAAGAATGGGATAAAATGCTTGAAGAACAGACTAAAGCTAAGTACGAAAAGTGCAAAGTAAAAGATAAGTTCGGAAAAGGAAAGCATGGATTTGATTATTTAAAAATGGCTGAAATGTACCATAGCGGTGAATGGTAACTAAACGGAAAAAACTAAGATTATGAAAGAGCAGAGCAAACTGATAGCAGAATTTATGGGTTACAAAACCTACGAATTAAATGGCTACGATATGGTAGAGTATTCTGAATGTAATGTAAGGACATTGCAAGATATTCACTACCACACCTCTTGGGATTGGTTGATGCCCGTACTTAAGAATATTAATCTTAAACTACATCCCGATACTTATGGTTTTTGGAGAATGATTAACAGACCTACGGAGTATCACATAGAGCAAGTGTACACCCAAGCAGTAGAATTTATTAAAAATTATAATGATGGAAGACAATAAAATTGTAGCAGAGGTTATAGGGCTGAAGCCTCACACCTTAGATGAAATGGTGAAAGTAAATCCTTTTGGTGAGGATTTTATCTATAGCCTGAAAGAAGTAGAAAACCTTATCAACTTAGAATTAAAAGACTAGAACTTATGAAACAGATTATATACCCAACATGGAACGTGTCAGCAGTAATACTAAACGCTACATTAATTTGTAGTATATCTCTTAACTAAAAAAAAATTATAGCTATGCTAACATTAAAAGAAATAACCGCATTGCAAGATGCAAATGGAGCTTCTGAGATACAATCTATGATAAATGATGGTACAGCTTGGAAGATGGAGGGAAGTATAGGTAGATACGCTATGGATTGCCTTGAACAAGGTATTTGCTTTCTACCTAACAAACCTCAGAAGGACATCTATGGGAATACTATACCTAGCCTCAGTATGGTAAAGGAAGGTAGTATAGGCAGTCGTTCACTGTCATCTATGTATTGGAGCGATGTAACTAATTTTGAAGAATTGGATTAGGAAGTGTAAAATAACTTCACTATATTTGTATAACCTTAAAACCAAGACCTATTATGAGTATGACCCATGCGACTTTTTACGGAGAAAATTATACGGTAACTGCGGTAGGTAGTGTGACCGATGGTGACTTTGATGGTATAGTAAACATCATGTACATAGAAGGGGATGAAGCTACAGATATTACTGACTTTATTTATGACCACCTACCTATAGGATTCATCAACGAATTAGAGCAAACACTTATTGATAACATCGAAAACTAAGATTATGGAGCATTTATTTGAGACCGCAGGGCAATCAGAATGTTGTAACGCAGTAGTACTAGAGGGTATGCCTATATGTACCGAATGCGGAGAAGCAACTAACCTATTAGAAGACTAAATTATGGGACACATGAAAGAATTATTCGCCTCTATGCAGGAATCACTATTAGAAGGTAAAGAGATAGAGAGAGAAGCTAGAGAGAGAGCTTTAGCCGAAGAAGAACAGTTTGTTCTTTACAGTAAAGAAATTAAAAGAATCAAAGAACTAAAACAAGACTAAGATGAAAGACAAGGTGACAGAAGCATTAGACTTCCTAGAGAGTGAAGGGTATTTCGTTTACAATCTATGGCACGTTCAAGACGTTCAGAATAACTTTGAGTGTACAAACGAAGAAGCACAAGAGGTTTTGGAAGGAGTATTAACTAACGATTGGCTAATGGGGCAGATAAACGCAGGTATTAATCAAGAAGCGGAAGTGTTAAACTTAAAACATATAGATGATGAGTAAACTAAAAGACCAAGCTATTAAAGAGCTTAATGAAATTAGAGAGAAGAAGGGAGCTAGAGTGTGGGTTTACGTAAACTGCCTAGCGTACCTAAGCCTATCAGTCGGAGTTACTGTATTAGTAATTTTAATGGCTCGGATATAACGAAGAAACAATTATTAATTTTAATAAACACTATACCAATGACTAGGATTTTAATACCAACCGAAGAATTTATTGAATTTACTAGTACTATAGCAGGTCGAATGACAGAAGAGAGATTCGCATCCTCTATGGGAGGTTCTGATTGTTTTGAAGAAGATGAAGATGGTACTGTAAGATTTACAGAGGAAGCACAAGACTTCTTTAATGATACCTACGACACCGTTGAGGACTTAATGAATGATATACTCGGAGTATATCGAAAAACTAACTTACCAAACGAATGATAGTGGACTACAACAATCCTATTAGGGTGAATTACTGCAACCTTAACCAACCTGAATACCTTATGTCAGAATTAGAAGATTACTATTACATTAGAATTAAAGCTTTAGAAAAAGAGGTGGAGCGATTACAAGCTAAAATTGATTCAACTATCAAGGTAGGAGAAGAAGTATTAACCAATAATTAAATAGATATGCAGAATCAAGTAAAAACAATTAATGTTGACGAGCTATGGATGACTGGCTCTAAGAATGTTTGCTCTGAGTACGTCCTCCTAGCTAAGATTAGAAGGAAGTACATTAACAACATTGAAGAAAACATTAAATTCCTATCTAGGAATATGAAGGGGACAAATGTATTTGATGATACTACCTATAAAACTAAACAAAAAATTTTGTATCTTGTTGATGCTCTAGAAGGGTTTGATTGTGAAGAACTTCGACCTTTAGCTGAGAGTAACGTATCAATGGAACAATTTATAATGCTAGTGTATGAAGCCCGAAAACAAAAAAATAAAGGAATTACTGAGGAATGCAGGGATTAACGACAAGCTTAAGGGCGGCATTAAACCATCCAAGCATCCTACCCTCAAGTTAGTAGAGGATAGCCTTATGTGCTATAATCTGGCCTATGAGTACTTCATAGACTCAGATTGTATAGTAATTATGTCAGGGGAAGGAGAGAAGTTTGAGAGTATTCACAATACTATGATAATGCCTTCAAGTAATGGTATCAATATACTTATAGTGTGTAATGAAGAACAAGCAGACGAGGATAAGGATAGGATGATTGATATAGCATCAGTAATGGATGAAATACTGCCTAGTAAGTTAAACTTCTCAATCATAGGAGTGCTATAAAAAAACTAAAAACACTTGTACAAGTAAAAAGTATTTACGTTATTTGTAAAAGAAAGTTAACTAAATCAAAAAACCGAAACATGGAAAAGTCAGAAAACATTGGCAATCTAACTCTTGCCTTATCTAAAGTGCAGGCTCAACTTCGACCTGCAAAAGAGAACTCAAAGAACCCATTCTTTAAATCTAATTATGCCGACCTTGGCGCAGTATGGGATGCTGTTCGCACACTTCTAGCTGAGAATGAATTAGCTATAGTCCAAATGCCAGTAGATATAGGAGGTGTTACAACTATCTTATCTCATTCTAGTGGAGAGTTTTTAGCCTCAACTTGTTATGTACCTTCTAAGGAGGATGCTCATGGAGTTGGTAGTGCTATATCATACGCTCGTAGATATGCCTTAGCAGCCTTTGTAGGTGTGGTAACTGGTGATGATGATGGTAACGGAGCAGTAAAAGGAGATTCACGTTCTTCTAAGCCAAAGAGTAAGCCTAAGTTAACTCCTAGACAATTTGAGGCTATGAGTACCGCTATCAAAGAAGGTAAGGGTGCAGTAGTATCTCAGAAGATGAAAGGATACGAGTTATCTAAATCTCAGAAAGAAGGTTTAACCTCATTACTTGAAGCGTAATGCACAATTTAAAAAGTTTTATAAAAAAAATAGAGGACGATTCCTTTTATTATTCTGACTACGAGTTTGTAACGAACTCGCAGTTAGGATTGATTAAGAGAGATGTTCGTACCTATAAATTCTTGAGGGACAACCCCCAATATAGAGTTAATACTGGAGCTATGACCTTCGGGAGAGCTTACCATGTGTCGATGTTAGAGCCTAACGAATTTAATGAAAAGGTTTTAATATTTGATGGTAGCTCTAGAAATACTAAAGGTTATAAAGCGTTTGTGCAGGACAATCCTAACGCACCTACTATTATACTATCTAAAGAGTATGAAAGGATAATGAGGATGCAGGATGTTTTATTCTCTTATCCTGAGGTCGGAGAGTTATTATCTTCGGATGGTGAGACAGAGATTGCAAACGCTTGGCAAGACGATGATAGTGGTGTCTTCTGCAAAGGGAAGGCTGATTATCGAAAAGGAACAACATTAGTAGACCTTAAAACGACTGGAGATTCTAGTTTGTATGGATTTAGTGGTTCATGTAGAAAGTACGGTTACGACAGACAAGCAGCATTCTATTCAGATGGTTTTGGATGTACTGATTTTGTATTTATATGCCAAGAGAAGGAAGCACCATATAACGTATCAATAATGTATGCAGGTGATGATTTCTTAGAAAGAGGCAGAGAAGAGTATAAGTATTTACTACATGAATACAAGAGATACTTTATAGATAACGAAGAGGAGGCTGAGAATCACCTCGAAATAGCTACTCTACAATGACATTAAAAGAAAAATTAAAAGAGCAGCGCATCAGTTTGATGTGGTTAGCTGAAAGAATAGGGGTGAGCCGACCTACCCTATATAAATACCTAGAGAAACCAGACGAGTTTAAAATTAAACACGTAAGGAGAATCGCAAAGTATTTAGATATAACAGAAAGGGAAGCATTAGTTAATTATTTTAAACAAACAGAAAGTTATGAGTAACGAAAAGATTTATTTAGGAAACGGAACAGAAAAATTTGATGGAGATTTAGTAGAATTTTCTCTAAACTTATCAAAAATGACTGCCGATGCAGGTGAGCATATCTTCGAATACAATGGAGAGAAGTACATCAAACTAAAAGTAGTAAAGAAGCGAGACGGTGAAGACCAATATGGTAAGACGCATTACGTGGAGGTGAACACATTTAAGCCTCAAGAAAAGGGTTCAACTACAACTAAGGCTACTTCATCAAGTTCAGATGATTTACCATTCTAAGGACGGTAATTAAGTAAGTAAGTGAGTGAGAGTAGAGAGGAGGTTTTAGTATATCCTCTTCTCTATTCTTTTTTTAGACAGACTAAACCAAACTAATTATGAAGATAAGAGTATCAGATACAGACATCCTTGAAACTAACAGTATAGATTTTATTGAGCTTGATGGTCGCTCTATTTCTTTTCATATAAAGGGTAGAGTTTATCAGTCTATATATAACAATGCTATGGAGTCTATGTGTGTATTTAACAATATACAGAAGTTAATAACTCCTAAAGATGTTAGATTCAGTACAGAAGATAAGCCAGCAACAACATCAGAGAGAAGGGAAGCAGGATGGAATATGTTTTGGAACTTATACGATAAAAAGGTCGATATGAAATCGGCTAAATCATCCTTTATGAATTTAACTATCGCAGAGATGGGAGAAGCTATCAAAGGAGTTAAAGCATACGTTGATACCACACCTAACAAGAAGTATAGAAAAAATGCGAGCAGTTGGATTAATCAAAAGGGGTGGAAGAATGAACTTAAATTAGATAAAGACAATAAAGAAACCAACCGATACGTGAAACCAAAATACATAACCGATGAAAGATAATGTAGAGATGGAGAAAAAACTCTTAGGGCGCATAATGCAGTACCCTAGAGACTACTATGACAATCATAGTTTAATATCAGAAGACATCTTTTCAGACCCTTTGAATAGGAAAATATATAAGGTAGTATCAAGTAGATTAGATGTTGGTGAGAAGGTAGATATGTTGATAGTATCTACAGAAGTTAAGGATAGTCTAGCAGACTATAGGGTTGCTGAGTGTTACACTAGTGACTTCCATAACTATATAACAGAACACATGATTCTTTTCCTATCGCAGGAAGAGAAGAAGGTAAGATTGAAGAGGCTATTAGAGCTTACAGATAAGAAGATGAAGAATGGGACAGACCTATTCGAGGTTCTAGACTTTATGGAGTCTGAATTACAACCTATATCTGACATTAAGGGTAATGAAATGCCCGACATTAAAAAGCAATTAAAGGTGCTACATGATGATATTCGTAAAAGGATGGATTCAGATTCCTTCTTAGGTGTACCTACTGGATTTCAATCAGTGGATAAATTCACGGGAGGGTGGCAAGAGACTGACCTTATTATTATTGGTGGTGCTTCCTCTATGGGGAAGACATCTTTAGGTCTAGGATTCTGTTATAATTGTGCGACAATGGGTGTGCCTGCTGCTGTTTTCTCTTACGAGATGGGTGATACTCAACTACTACAAAGGTTAGTATCCTTAGAGAGTGAGGTCAACAACCGATACATTATGAAGGGTACATTAGAATCTGAGGAATTAAAGAGAGTCGATAGAGCTATAGGTAAGCTTGAAGGTACTCAACTTTATGTAGATGAATGTAAGGATTCTTCCCTTAGATACCTACTGAATAAGATTAGACAGTACGTTATAACGAAGGGTGTTAAGTTTGTCCTAGTGGATTACCTACAACTCGTTAAGGGTAGTGGTCATTCTAGAGAGCAGGAAGTAGCCTTAGTAGCTAGGGAGCTTAAGAATATAGCCAAGGAGCTTAAGATAACCATAGCAGCCTTATCACAACTTAGTAGAGGTGTTGACAGAAGAGAGGGTAGTAGACCTACTCTATCAGACCTAAGAGAGAGTGGTGAGATTGAACAAGCTGCCGATATTGTTATGTTGGTTTACCGTCCAGAATATTACGGCATTATGACTGATGACAGTGGTCAATCAACAGAAGGCTTAGTAGACTTAATATTCGCTAAAGGTCGTAACATAGGGACAGGTACTTTACCTCTTAAATTCAAGAAGGAGTTTACTAAATTTACCGACCCAACCGATTTTGAACAAAAATTAAACACAGAAGTAAACACAAGAGGAGGGCTAGATGATGCTTTCTAGTATAATTACTCCCTTAATTGTTTTATATATTTTAATAACCATAACCACTAAAGACTTTGAAAAATGAGAAAAACTGAAACACAATTCCTACCTTGGTCAGCAGCCACTAAGAACTTAGAGAGCTTAAACCTCAAGCCAGAAGATAAAGTTATTATTGCTGAGGTAATTAAAACTGCCTACATTAATCAAGGTATCGAATATGATTGGGTAGGAACAAGAAAGAGAAGTATGGTGGAGACTAACGCTGTATTAACAGCGGTACTCCTAGAGAACTTTAGAATATCTTTAATGAATGTGGGTAAAATCTTCGGTAAACACCACTCTACAGTACTTCACTATAGGTCTTTATATGAGGAGCAACTATGTATGTATAATGATTTAGTCGAGTTACACGCAGAGCTTAGTACCATGTGCTTCGCTACAAAGCACAGCTTTAGTAAAGAGATAGCTGAAGCTTTAGGGTCTAACGAGGCAAGCACCTTGAAGAAAGTTATTAGAGCGTTGAAGTCTGAGAACGCAAAGCTTTTTCGAAAGTTAGAGACAATTAAAAAGATAGTCGATGTATCAGAAGCCGATTTTCCTGAGTCAAATAACGTATAGCGTTAGGAGATACGCAAGTAGAAAGGGTGAGATAGTACTTCAAAAGAAGACTGAGACATTTACTTCAGGTGAAGTTTGTATTGGTGGGACTCTGGAAGATTGCCAGAATAAAAAATACAATTCATATCTTATCGGACGGTTAAGAATTAGACACTCAAAGACCTACAGTTGTGAAGTCGAAATTTTAAATGCCGTGCCAATAGTACAATGTGGTATGACAACTAATAGATTTAAGGATGAGTCACGACCTGACTCTTAATCTGTAGCAAGTCGGCTGCAATCCAAACGACCACTCGTAGTACGTGATGCTGCAACTAAAATTATCGTTTGGTCGAGTACGTGAGCAAGCTGCGAGAATGCTGCAAGACATACGCTGTTCTCTGGTGGTTTAACCCAGATTAGTTCGATGAGAACGGTGAAAGTCTCCCTTGAATCGTATGTAAAAATAACGGTTCGTGATTGGTCTCATTTGAGGGAGCACAGTACGTGAGCAAGCTACGAGAGTGCTGCGCATCAGAAGGTGGCGGAATGGTAGACGCTATAAACTGACGTAGGTATGTACGCTGTAAACATATCGTGCAGGTTCGAGTCCTGCCCTTCTGACAACGAGAGCTTCCTTCGTGAGTGGAGCATATAGTGAAAGTCCTCTTAGACTACTAAACCGAGAGGCAAGAAATCCTACCCGTGGGAAGGTAGGTAAATCAGCGTTGAAGGTAAACCTGTAGGGGACAGTGGGAACGAGTCCTCTACATCTTCAACTAACTAAAACAAGAGAGATGAAAGCGTTTAAAAAAGAACTAACAGAATTAATTAACAAGCATTCTTTAGAGAATAATAGCGGTACACCTGATTATATTATTGCCGACTACCTAATGTTGGCTTTAGAAAACCTTAATAGAACTATCGCCACACGAAAATGTTGGTATGGTGCTGAGGGTAGGGTTACCAAAATAGAAATTACTGAAGAACTAAAACAGACCCAATGAAGGCAGAGGAAATGATAAAGCAGTATAAAAGTAAGATTGCTGCTGACTGTAAAGAAGCTTTAGATATTGAATTTCTGGCTGACTTATATAAGTATCACACTAATGAAGTAGTGATAAAAGAGCTTCAACATATATTAGATGTAGGTAGAGCTAAGCAAGTAACTTCTGGAGTGCTTAACTTCTTAATACAGTCAAGAATTGATGAATTAAAACTAAAACAAGAGTAATATGTACCAAGGAGTTTTAACGGATAAATCAAGCGGTGAGTCTATTAGATTTAGAGATAAGTCTGTGTTTGAAGTTATGACTCACTTCAGTATGCTTATAGAGGACTGCAACCTTAATAAGGTTCAGGTAAAAATAACTAAGAGTAACGAGAGTACCAAGCGTGAGTTGGACGATAAATAAAAATCCTCACCTTCTTAATCGGGTGAGGTAGAATTAATACTAGAGAATCAAAGGGGTAATGGAGCGTACAGTAACATAGAGGAGGTTCATCGCCTTTTCTATGGCTCTATTACGAAAATAATCTAATGCTATGAAGAATATAATTTACACTTTAAATTGTCCTATTACAGGTGAAGTACATTATGTAGGAAGGTCTACCAATGGATTAATAAGACCCACAACACATTTACGTAAGAGTCATTCTAAGAAGATACAGGAGTGGGTTGAGGATTTAAGTATGTTAGGGCATAGACCCGATATAAAGATAGTAGAAGAACTTCCAGAGGTATTAGGTATAGCCGCTAGAGAGAGATTCTGGGTAAACAAATACCTAAACAAAGGATGCAACCTACTTAACTGTAATCTAGTTACAGCAGCAGCTATACATAAGGATTTGAATTCTGTAGACATAGATAGCCATTCATTTGAAGCTGTCGGGGAGTTCGTTAGGATAGCAAGGAAACAATCTGGGTTAACTCAGGTAGAGTTATCTGAGAAGTCGGGGGTAGCTTTGTCTACGTTAAGAAAAATAGAAAAAGGTAAGGTTGATATTAATGTAAGAGGTCTTATGACTATATTGTTAATGTTCGGAGCTACATTGCAGCCTACAAGAATCAAAGAACTAAAACAATAGGGATGAAGCGTTAGTCATACCCTAACGGGTATAAAATGACTTAATGAGGGACTAATCATACCCGAACGGGTGTAATAAAGCTCACCAATACCACAAGTAAAGCTCATAATCAAAGAGGTTTGAGCTACAATTAACCAAAAAATAAGCCAAATGAAAAAGTTATTATTATTAATTGCAGTACTATCTTTAAGTTTAACGCTTAAAGCTCAGCAAGACGTTCTCCAAGCTCGGTACGTTCAAACTTATGACTGGAACTACGATACTAAAGAGTACGATAATAAAGCAGAGTTATGGGATAAAATATCTTTCACTTACAACAGAGAGTTTATCCAAATAGAACTTAAACCTGACACAATTTCTAAGTTTTGGTGGGTAGCCTACCCCGAAGGTAGTACAGATAATATCGAATGCCATATTACCGAGGGTGATGAAATGAAGATTTGTATAGACCTTGAAAACAACCTATTAGCTTTTTACTTTAACGCTATGGATGGAGTGTACTCGTCTGTGGTGATTCTATCAAAAATCCACAAAATAGGGGAAGTTGATTAACCAATTAAATTGAAAGTTATGAGATACAGACTGTACGAGTGCCAAGAGTGTAAGGATAAATTCATCACAGATAACAGAGCAAGGTGGAAACCTAATTTCTGTAAGGAAGGATGCTCAATGGTAGATGCTGAGGAACATTACATAAGAGTAAGCGGTAGGGTTAAACTTATCAAGGAGGCTGAAAATTTAGATGAATTCACTGAAGATAGCAATAATCAGTGATTACATTCACCAAAACAAGTAAAGATTTATTAATAATTTTAAATTAATCGCTATGACGGTAAATGAGATTTACGTTAGATTAAAGGGGGCATACAGCTTCGATGATGGTATATACTTAAGCAACCGAGACTTTATGGAGATAGCACATTCCATTTATGGGTATTCTGAGACAGGATATTTACTGTCAACCGAAGCTAATAAAGAGCGCCTAGAGAGTGCTATAGAAGAGTATAAAGACGCTTTAAAGGGGAGTGATAAGATAACTCCTAAAGCTTTACTAGGGTTAGGGTTTAGAGAAGAGTATCAAAAACCTGACTGTGGAGATGCAGGGTTTATCTACTACGCTTTAAATGCAGACTCTATGCTTCTACTATCGACAGCAAGCAACGAGTCCGAGTTCTTCGTCTACACGGATGAAGATACTAAGATAACGAGTTTAGAGAAGTTAACTAATTTAGTTAACGTACTACAATCGCTATAGTATACACTACAATCATCAGTAGTGAGTATATAAGTTTAGTTGCTTTATTCATAATGTAAAGCTAGTGATTATAGGCTCGTAATAGGTTGATTCAGTATTAATTAAATGTTAAGTTATGATTAATAATTCACCTTTAACTACGATAATCTGCGTTGGAATTGTTATATTTGTTTACGACCTTATATTGAAAAGGGTTAATAACAAACGAACAATATGTATGAAATTCCATTGTAGTAAGTGCAATAACACCGTGGAGGTAACGAAGACAACCATGACAGTGAAAGACGGTAAGATAGTGTACCCAGAGACTGTATGTAACTGTGGCTACCTAATGAAGGATGTGACTGAGTTTGAGGGCTTCGGGGGGATTATTAAGAGAGCAGGAGGAAAAGTAAGAGGAAAGAGATGATAGATTAATATGCAATTATGTTTAACCAAAAACCATTCAATTATGACTATTTCAGAATTATCAATTACTGTTTTTGTAACTCAGTTAATATTCGTAGGTCTACGAACTTGGAATGTTATTTCTATAGCTGAGAAAAATCTAATGAGGACAGTCATAAGCGGAACATTATGTCATATAGCTTGGCTTGCTAGTATAGCAATCGGCTCAGTTAGTATGTATGAGGTCATGAATAACGGAGACCTTAGATATATACCTGTAGTTGTTTCAAGTGTATTTGGAGGAACTATTGGTGGAGCTATAGGATTAACTATAGCTAAGAAATACGAGAAATACAAAGAGAATAGATGAAAGAATTAGATTTGTTTGTAGGGTTAATGTCCCTACTTATTGTTGGATTAGTACTAACCTCAAGAAGAGAAAGAAATGAAAAACTTAGGGCTAATAAACCAGAAATTGAAGGAATTTATAATGGACGGAAGAAGCATAAAGGAAGTTCAGGTGTATCTAAAACTAAAGTACAAGATAAAAATAGGCTTAAACCCCTTAAAGAAAAGATTGTTAAACTTAATAAACTAAACTAAGATGCAAGAACAAATCAAGAAAAAATGTGACGAGTTAAGAGACTTATTACTTAGAAAGAATAACTCCTATGGTAACTCAGTATTTGAAAGAGGTGTAGTCTTTGATGTAGACCCCATCTATGCGGTTCAAGCTAGGATTAACGACAAGTTAAACCGACTTAAGAATAATGATAGTACCTTCGCATCAGAGAATGACTTACAAGACTTGACAGGATACCTTATCCTACTTCAGGTTATGATAGAAGACAAGTCTAAATTAATCCACCAACATCCTGTAACTCCTAACGAATCTTGGAGTGAAGAAGAAAGGAATGTAGCGGAGGCTATAACCTCTGAGTGGACTGAGACATCGACATCAGATGGGGACTAGAGAGAATTTTAGAACAGACTTATCTTGGGGCGAGAAATGGGAGAGAGTAGTAGGACTTTACTTAAGCATGAATGGGTTAAGCTCTATATCGTATAACAACGATTACAAGTACGATATTAAAGGAACTCAGGTAGGTGGGGAATACACTTACGAGATTAAGTCTGATAGATACCCTAATACAGGGAACATGGCTATCGAAATTAGAGACGCAGGGAGACCTTCAGGCATCTCTAAGACCGAAGCTGATGTGTTCATATACAACTACACCAATCTGGATGATAGAGCTGTGTATCTATGCTTTATACCTGTCAAAGATTTAAAACAGTTAATAAGGGATAACTTCGATAAACTTAAAATAATTAAAGGAGGAGATAATAAGGAAGCAGAAATAATCCTACTCCCTATGAAGAAGTTTAAATCATACTTTAAGGTGAAGACCCTAAAGAGAAAGAGCTGGGACTTACCAGAGTAATTACTAACGTTAATTAAATTAATCAAGATGAACGCAAAACAAAAGAATTCCGAGCAGCACATTCGACTAATGAAGTTCGACTGCGAAATGAGATTAGAATGTCTTAAGGTAGCAGCTTCTGTAGCTCAAAACCCAGGAGAGTTGAAAGAACTGACGGGCGATATTGCC
>TARA_R110002020_G_scaffold378618_1_pt1 | contig 15164 bp, 10 predicted proteins | sample TARA_R110002020 | Tara Oceans TARA_R110002020 (sample SAMEA4396489) | marine metagenome | biome: Westerlies Biome; feature: [MES] marine water layer (ENVO:01000295) within the mesopelagic zone...; material: water (ENVO:00002006), including particulate matter (ENVO:01000060) such... | reverse complement strand
ACGTTGTTCTGCGGTCTGTGATAATTGCTGGATAATCCGCTCATTTGCCGCAATACTAGCATTCTCGCTAAGTGTTTGGAAATAGCTTGCGAAAGCTGGAGAACTTTCCAATAAGGTGTCAAGAGAGGATTTGGATATTTTAAGCAGAATTGCGTCCTCAAGGGCTTCTATTCTCATGACAGAAGGGGTCTTGGAAGAGAAACTTTTGAAGTCTCCTACCCACCAATCTTCGTGAGGAAAATTCAGTGTGTGAGTTTTTCCAGATTCATCAGACACCGTAGTTTGAAATAGACCAGAAACGACAAAATTCTCGAACCTGCAAATTTTTCCTGGTTCAAGTAGACAGGTTTTTCTACTGACTTTTTCCACTTCAAAATACCTGCAAACAGAATCAAATTCAGCGTCTTCTATATGGACATACTTCTCAATATGAAGCCTGAATTTTTTGAAATATTTCTCTGATTCTATTTCCATTTAGAAGTTAGATTTTCAGATATCTGTTTTTCAATTACTAAAACCTTATATCTTGTTTTTTAGAAAGTGTTGAGGTCACCGTTCTCCAAAGTTAAAACAGTCAACCATTAAACTCTATAATTTGAGGAGGCTATTTACCATGAAAATCGAAGGTTTGATTTACGTTTTTCATGGTAAAAGATTTCAGGATTACATGATTCAATGAAGGAGGTCTCTTAAAGCTACAGCGATCCTGGCTATTACTCACTAGAGAAATTCAAGCTTTTTTTTAATCGGTGTCAAGTAAAATCACAATTCCTTTTAACTTTCAGCATAGCATTTTACACCACCCCCTTATGAAAAAACTCTTATTCTTATCATTATTCGTTTTTTTGACCACCATCTGCTCTTGGGCCCAAATCCAGACTCCGGAGCAGTTTTTAGGCTACAAGCCCGGTGACCGTTTCACTCCACATCACAGAATGGTAGATTACTTTGAGCATGTGGCGGCAAATAATCCGAATGTCAAACTTGTTCAATACGGAGAAACAAACGAAAAGCGTCCGTTGATTGTGGCTATACTTTCGAGTTCGGAAAACATGGCCAATCTGGAACAAATCAGAACGGACAACCTGAAAAGAACTGGCATGGTGGATGGAAATCCTTCAACTTCTGTTCCGATCAACTGGATGTCCTTTAATGTTCATGGAAATGAATCAGTGGGTATGGAAGCTGCGATTTCTTCGTTCTATACACTAGCCAATCCTGACAATGCAAAATCTCAAGAATGGCTAAAAAACCAAGTGGTCATTATTGATCCATGTATCAACCCTGATGGTCGCGATCGCTACTCGAACTGGTACAACCAGAAAATGAACACTACCCTTCAGCCGGATTTACAATCGGTGGAGCATAATGAACTTTGGCCAGGTGGACGTGCAAATCACTATTTGTTTGATCTAAACCGTGATTGGGCTTGGCAGGTACAAGTGGAATCTCAAGCTAGAATGAAGCTTTACAACCAGTGGATGCCTCAGTTGCATTTGGACTTCCATGAGCAAGGGATCAACAATCCATTTTACATGGCTCCAGCAGCGGAGCCTCTTCATGAGCAGTTGACTGCATGGCAACATGAGTTTCAGGATACTTTTGGTAGAAATACTGCCAAATACTTCGATGAGGCAGGAAGATTTTACTTTACAAAGGAGCGCTTTGACTTGCTTTATCCATCCTATGGTGATTCATATCCGATGTTTAACGGCGCTATAGGAATGACCATCGAGCAAGGTGGTGGTGGTCAGGCTGGAGTTGGAGGCTTTGATGCCGTTGGAGATACTGTCACTCTGAGCTACAGAATCCAGGGCCATTACACTGCAGCCATGTCTGCTACTGAGGTCACCAGCAAAAACGCTGAAAAATTGCTTTCAGAATTTGAGAAATTCTTTGATGAAAATTCCTCTTCTCCAAAAGGGCAGTACAAAAGCTTTGTGATCAAAGGAGAAAGCAACCCTGCTCAGGTAGCGAAACTACTCGAATTGCTGGATAAAAATAAAATTGTCTATGGCAAAGCAGGAGCAAAATCTGGTTTGAAAGGCTTCTCTTATACTTCTGGGAAAAGTGAATCATTCTCTACGAGTGAAGAGGATATTATCATCAATGCCTATCAGCCTAAAGCTGTGTTGACTCAGTTATTATTTGAGCCAAATCCAGCCTTGCATGACAGTATTACCTATGATATCACCAGCTGGTCCATGCCTTATGCCTATGGTTTGGAGGCATATGCACTTGAAACTAGAGTAAATGCTGCTGGTGAATATATGAAGCCTGAGTTCTCAGCAAACGTCGCAGGAAAAACTCCCGTAGCATATATCGCAGCTTGGGAAGGAACTCGTGATGCGGCATTTCTATCCGCTTTGCTGGCTGCTGATATTCGTGTGAAATACAATGAATTTCCTTTTGAAGTGGAAGGAAAAAGCTTTCCTGCTGGATCACTGATGATCACCAAAGGAGGGAATGAATATGCTCAAAATTTTGACCAGAAAGTGGTTGAGATCGCCAATAAATTCGGGGTGACTCTGGCTACTACCATGAGTGGGTATGTGGACAAAGGAAAAGATTTTGGCTCGCCAAATATCCGTGTAATCCAAGCACCGAAAGTAGCGCTAGTAGGCGGAGAAGGAACAAATTCGCTGAACTACGGTGCACTATGGCATTTCTTCGAAAAAGACTTGAATTATCCACTGGTAAATCTGGAACTAGATAACATGGGTCGCTACGACCTAAATAAATACACAGTGCTCATCATGCCTTCCATGCGTGGTGGAGGATTGAGCAAATCAGCTGAAGAAAACGTAATGCAATGGGTTCGAGGTGGTGGAAAAGTAATAGCGATCGATGGTGCTTTGAATCTCTTTGCAAACAAAGAAGGGTTTGACCTGAAAACATTTGATAGTGATGATGATAAAAAAGCAGCTCAAAAGAAGCTGGATTCCTTAGCAAAAGCAGAGCGACTTACTCCATATCAAGATGGGGAAAGAGTTGCTATTTCTAACGGAGCGGCCGGAGCAATTTATCAGATTACCATGGACGAAACTCATCCATTGGGATATGGTACGGGCGGAACTTATTATGCTTTAAAGAACAACTCAAGCAAATTCACCTACTTAAACAATGGTGCAAATGCAGGAATAATTGCAAATAACGATGCCTATAGAACCGGTTATATTGGCTTTAAAATCAAATCCACCATGGGCGAATCCATGGCAATTGGCGTAGAGAGAGCTGGCCGCGGAGAAATCGTTTACTTCGTGGATGACCCGATTTTCAGAGGCTTCTGGGAGTCTGGAAAACTAATTCTGAGCAATGCGATCTTTATGGTAGGACAGTAAAATAGATCCAAGATTATAGAATCAAGAACCAAAGAAATAGATTTTGGTACCTAAACATAAGATTCAAGACCGGCTACTGAAAAGTGGTCGGTCTTTTTTGATTTCTAATTCTATTTTATCACTTTGAAACAATAATTTCCCGTTCAAGTAATTCCACCTATAGAAAGGCTAATAATCCGGAAAGTCTAAAGTATATTTTACTCAAGATCAAACCTTTACAATACTACCCAAAACCATGAAAAATAACAGACGCGAATTCTTCAAGAAAGTAAGCGTAGGAACTGCAGGACTCAGCCTAGCAACCGCTCTTCCTTTTTCCTCCCAAGCAAAGCAAAAATCAAAAGCAGATGGAGGTCAATTTCTGCAAATAGGCGATGAAATTGCCGTTGCCAATACTGATTCTGGAAAGGTCAGAGGCTATATTCTCAACGATATTTATACTTTCCTAGGAGTTCCATATGGAGCAGACACTTCTGGTAAAAACAGATTTATGCCTCCCCAAAAACCCGCTCCCTGGAAAGATGTAAAGCCTACAATATGGTGGGGGAATACTGCTCCTCAGATTATGGATAATCGTTATGCAAGTCCAGATTACTCCTTCGCAGATCATTGGAATTACGATGAAGTGAGTGAGGATTGCTTGAAATTAAATGTCTGGACTCCGGCTTTAGATGCTAAAAAACGACCAGTTTTAGTTTGGTTGCATGGTGGAGGATTCACCAATGGCAATGGTATCGAACAAGATGGATACCATGGTGAGAATTTTAGCAAAAATGGTGACATGGTTTTCGTTTCCATTAATCACCGTCTTGGTCCCATGGGGTTTATTGATCTTTCTGGCGTAGTAGAATCCAAGTATTCTGATTCAGGGAATGTCAGCCAACTGGATATAATCGCCTCACTTGAATGGGTGAGAGATAACATTGAAAATTTCGGAGGAGATCCTGGAAATGTCACCATCATGGGGCAGTCCGGTGGTGGCGCAAAGGTCACTGCTACTATGGCTATGCCAGCAGCAAAAGGTCTAGTCCATAAGGGAGTTGCACTGAGTGGCTCAATGCTTCAGGCATCGGATCAAGAATATTCACGCGAGCTTGGTGAATACGTAATGAAAGAAGCCGGGCTGACTGCAGAAACTGTGGATAAATTGCAAGACATGAGCTGGAGGGAATATTTAGATGTTGCCAATAAGGCTTTAGCCAAAATGAGGAAAGACCATCCACTTCCCGGGTTTAGAGGGGGCTTCAGCCCAGTAGCTGATGGTACAACTATTCCAAAAGCTGAATTCTTTTCTGATCCAAATGGCTTGGCATCGGACATTCCTTTGATGATCTGTACAACTTATCACGAGTGGAATCCTACTCGAACTTCAGCAGAACTTGAGAAAATTGATTGGGCAGGAGTAGCTGAGAAGCTTAATCCAAATTTTGGAGATGATACTGAAAAAGTAATCGCAGCTTACCGAAAAGACTTTCCTCATGTATCTCCGGCAGACCTTTGGGCAATGATCATTTCAAACAGAAAAGGAGCAATAAGTACTGCCAATGCCAAGTCGAAGCAAAAAGCTCCGGTTTACCTGGCCTGGTTCGGTTGGGAACCAGAATTATATGATGGAAGAATGAAAGCATTCCACTGCATTGATATTTGCTTCTGGTTTGATAATACAGATCGAATGTATACACATACTGGCGGTGGAGATCGCCCAAGAAAATTATCCGAGAAAATGTCCTCCTCTCTGCTAGCTTTTATGAAAACCGGTAATCCAAATGCTGGAACTTTACCAAAATGGCCAGCATATACGGCAGTAAGTGGAGATACTATGATTCTAAAAGATACGCCAGAAGTGAAAAGTAAGCCAGATGGAAATGGGCTTGCTGCTTTGCCGGCCTAATTAGAGTTTCAATCCAACCGAAGCGCAGTTCTCTCTGGACTGCGCTTTTTTTTTTCAAATAGACTAGATGATAAAAGTTAACCACTCCTTAGAATTTCCATCTACGGCAGTAAAACTTGTTACTATGTGGGATATTTGTTGTTTACACTCCGATATTTAGAAAAATATTCAAGTTCAATGAAATCACTTCGTACATTAACTCTAGTCCTATTTTTCTTCAGCATTTCCATAGCAACCTTTGCCCAAGACATAATGCCTCCGACAATTCCATGGAATGGTAAAAGCAAAGAACTTCTGGTAGATAAGTCTAATCAATGGGCAACTCCTTTCGAACTTTCTGATGGAATGGAATCTCCTACCTACGCTGAAACGATGGCTTGGGTGGAGAAATTAGTAGAAAATTCGGGATACCTGCAGCTTGTTTCTATCGGACGTAGCGAACAAGGGAGGCCGATTCAAATGGTCATCGCATCTTTGGACCAGGACTTTACCGCAGAAGAGTTATCCACATCAAAAAAACCGCTGATTTTCTTCCAAGCTGGAATTCATGCAGGCGAAATTGATGGAAAAGATGCTGGAATGATGCTGCTAAGAGATATTAGTCAAGGGAATAAAATATCCCTATTAGATAACGCTAACCTACTTTTTATTCCAATTCTAAATGTGGATGGTCATGAAAGAAGAAGTGAATATGGAAGAGTAAATCAGCGAGGTCCTAAAGAAATGGGTTGGAGAACTAATGCAGTAAACCTCAATCTGAACAGAGATTACACCAAATTAGAAACTGTGGGAATTCAAACTGTAGCAAAAGTTATCAACAGCTACGATCCTGATTTATACATTGACATCCATGTCACTGACGGTGCCGACTATCAATACGACATTACTTATGGCTACGTAGCCACTGGCGGCTATTCACCTGAGGTCTCATCTTGGTTATCCACGAAATTTCAGCCTGAAGTTGATCAGGCCTTAAAGGATAAGGGGCACATTCCAGGCCCACTTTTATTTGCAGCAAATGGAAATGATTTCTCCGAAGGTAACATTGCTTTTTCCTTTAGCCCCCGCTTTTCTCATACCTATGGTGATATCCGACACATGGCTTCCATCCTGATTGAAAATCACTCCTTGAAACCTTTCGAGCAGCGGGTTTTGGGCACGTATGTATTTTTAGAACAAGCCATCAAATCACTGGGAGATCATTTTGAAGCACTCCAAAAAGCAGTAAAAGCTGATGCCAATCAACCAAAGGAGTCTATTCCTGTGAAATTCAAATTCCGCGATACTCCAGCTGATTCGATGGAATTTCTGGGTGTAGCTTCTACAAAAGTAAAATCCGAAATTACTGGAGCAGAATATGTAAAGTGGGAAGGAAAACCTGTGACCCAATCCGTTCCAAGTATTCTTATGGATGTGCCTGAGCTTTCAGTTCCAGTTCCAAAAGCCTATTGGGTACCAGTAGAATGGTCAGAAGTAATCTCGAAACTTGAGCAGCATGGAATTCAGTTTGAAACTTTAGAGGAAGCCAAGGACGTTCGTGTTGAGTTATCCACAGTTAGCAGCTATGCTATGGGAAATCAACCTTACGAAGGATTGATGCGGGTGCAAAGATTTGAGCTGGATAAAATGTACAGAACGATGACTTTAAATCCAGGGTCAGTAAGAGTAGCTACAGATCAAGCTTTAGGTGAGCTTGCTGTGATTTTACTGGAACCTGAGTCAGTTGACAGCTTTTTTCAATGGGGATATTTCAATTCGATTTTTACCCAGACTGAGTATATGGAAACCTACATCATGGAGCCTTTTATCACAAAAATGTTAGCTGAAGATGCGGATTTGAAAAGGCGATTTGAAGAAGAAAAGACTGCAAATCCTGATTTTGCTAAATCTCCGAGAGCAATTTATTCTTGGTTCTATAAGCAAACACCATATTTTGATCAAAATTGGAAAGTTATTCCAGTGGGAAGGGAGTGGTAACAAGATGAAAATTGAACACCTCGCAATCTGGGTTGATAATTTAGAGCAAATGAAGGATTGGTATTGCCAAACTTTTGATTTGTCTGCTGGAGAAAAATATGAGAATCCTACAAAAGGTTTTAGCTCCTATTTTCTCAGCTTTGCATCAGGAACCAGAATAGAACTGATGAAAAGAACTGTTATTTCTGAATCGCCAATACCAAGGGGAATGATTTCTGGCTTTGCACATTTCGCTATTTCTGTGGGTTCCAAGGAAATCGTAGATCAGATGACTTTTGATTTTCGAGCACAAGGAACCTCAATTATAGGTGAGCCGAGAACTACTGGCGATGGATATTACGAAAGTGTGATTGAAGATCCAGAAGGGAATTGGATAGAGATTACAGTTTGATTTTAACGACTATCGTATTTCTCTGATTTTACCCAGTTTCACTTTTTCACGGTTCAGTCGCAGATTTCTACACTTCAGTCAACTTTAATTTTTTGAGGTAGGGTTATCTCCCACATTTGATTCAAATCTCAAACGAAATGAATCCACGACTTCTACTTTTTATCACTTTTCTCCTTCTGCACACTCTAGCTTTTGCGCAAGCAACTCTCCAAGGAAAAGTCCTAGACGAAAAAGGACTACCTCTTCCAGGAGCAAATATTCTGATCAAAGGCAGTTATGATGGGGCTACAAGTGAGGCAGATGGAAGCTACCGAATTGAAACTTCAGCGACAGGATCTCAAGTGTTGGTTTTTAAGTTTCTAGGCTTCAAAACTCAGGAAGTAACAATTTCAATTGATCAGAATTCTCTCGAAATCCAGCAAGTCAAACTGATCGAAGAAATCACCGAAATGAATTCTGTGACGATCTCTGCTGGAGCCATGGAGGCCTCTGATGAGAAAAAATCTGTAGTACTGAGACCACTGGATATCGTCACCACCTCAGGCGCGATGGGAGATATAGTAGGGGCTTTGCAGACATTACCAGGAACTAGCACCGTGGGAAATGACGGGCGTCTGTTTGTTCGGGGTGGCGATGCCAGCGAGGTGGGAATCTACATCGATGGGCTTCGTGTAGGAAATGCCTATGGGAGCTCCACCGCAAACGTGCCAACCAGAACACGCTTTAATCCCAATATTTTCAAGGGCACCTTTTTCAGTACGGGCGGGTATTCTGCCGAATATGGACAGGCGCTTTCCTCCACTTTATCACTAAATACTAAAGACCATTCGCTGAGAACTCAGGGTGATCTGTCTATCATGTCGGTGGGTGGAGGATATGCTCAAACACTGGCCAATGAAACTCAAAGTATCTCGCTCACCGCGAACTACTTTGACTTAAAACCCTACCAGAAACTTATCAAACAAGATTTTGATTGGGAAAGAGCACCATTCGGATGGGATGTGGAATTGTCCGCTCAGCAAAAGCTAAAGAAAGGTGGGCTTATGAAAGTACTTGCCAGAACTGAGGCGGGGGGAATGGAACTGTGGCAGCCTCAGCCTGGAATTGATGGCCGTGGAATTTTGGTGAATCTGAACAACAAATACTCTTATGCTCAGACAAATTGGAGGAATTCCTATGAAAATGGCTGGTCACTATTCGGGGGAATTTCAGTCTCCTCAAACAAGGATAATCTGAATGTGGCTACTGTTCCGATAGAGCGAAAAAACCTGCTTTCTCATGCCAAATTCACTGCGATCAAAGATTTCTCTGATCGTATTTCCATGAAAATTGGAACAGAATATTTCATCCATAATTACTCAGAAGCGCTTCCGCTGGAAAATCAGCAAAGAAGCTTTGGAGAAAGAGAAACCTACCTGTTTACAGAGTGGGATTGGTACCTGAGTAAGAAGCTTGTACTCCGTGGTGGTTTGCGTGCTGGAAATAGTAAGCTGGCAAATCAGACCTGGGTAGACCCTAGACTTTCGCTCGCCTATCAGGTATCGGAATTCGGTCAAGTGTCATTTGCCACTGGTCAATATCACCAGTTACCTATCGAAAATTACAAAGTAATCGATCCTTCCCTTGAAAATTCTAAATCTAAACACCTGATTTTAAATTATATGTATCAAAAAGAGGGCGTACTATTTAGAGCAGAAACGTTCTACAAATCCTACAATCAGTTGTTGACTTTCGAAGGTATTCCACAAAATCCAAGTATGCTGTCCAATTCAGGCTCAGGCTATGCCCGCGGATTGGATTTTTTCTTCCGGGATCGTCAAAGCATCAAAAATACCGACTACTGGATATCGTATAGTTTTGTGGACAGTAAGCGCATATACAATCAGTATGAAACCCAAGTTCAGCCCGATTTCGCTCCAAGGCATAATTTCTCCTTGGTTGTCAAACACTTCATCCCCGTGCTGAATTCTCAGCTAGGTACGACTTTCGCCTTCAATGACGGATATACTTACACTGATCCAAATGAGACCGGAGAAATGAATTCAAAAACCAAGAGTTACCAAAGCCTAAGTTTCTCTTGGAGTTATCTACCCAAACCTAATTTGATTATCCACTTTGCGGTGCAAAACGTGATGGGGAGAGAAAATGTATTTGGGTATTCCTATGCTAGATCGCCAAATGAGCAAGGTGTGTTTGAATCACTACCCACTGGACAGCCAGCGCCTAGATTCCTTTTTCTGGGAATTTTCCTTACCCTTTCACAAGACAAAACTGCAAATAATCTAAACAACTTATAAACCATAAACACATGAAAAAGAACATCTTAACCTTCGCCTTAACTTTCCTTTTTATCGCCTTCGCCCAAGCATCTGACCCAGCATTCGTTGCAGCGATGCAAAAGCAGTTGGAAGCAAGAAATACCGTCTCAACATTTGAAGAATCCCAATCTGTAACCAATGGATTCTTGAGAATTGCAGAGGTGTCAGAAACTGAGTGGCTTCCACTTTATTATGCATCACTATTGAAAACAGAAGCTGCTTTTCGGTTTGATATTGATAAGGACAAAAGCCTAGACGAAGCCATGGAATTGGCTAAAAAGGCTGATAAAATAGCCTCAGAAAATTCCGAAATCACTGCCTTACAAGGCTACATTTTGATGGGTAAAATAAGCTTGGATCCTGCGGGTCGTGGACAGACGATGAGCCCGCAGGCGATGCAACTTCTTGGAAAAGCGATCAATCTTGATAGAGGAAACCCTCGGGCAGTGTCACTGATGTCTCAAATGGAGTTGGGAATGGCTGAATTCTTTGGTACTGGACCAGAGAAAGCCTGCGGCATGGCCAGAATGAGCCTAGAACTCTATAAGGAAGAAGAAGCAAAAATCACAGCAGCGTATATTCTTCCTACTTGGGGCAAAACTCAAGCAGATCAGGTAGCTTCAAAATGTAATTGATCATTCCACAGGTGGCGCACTTCTTTTCTTTTAAAAGTCTAAGATAGGAATTGCGCCATTTTAATTAATTTCCCAGTATGTCAGAAGCAATGCAATCAGGAATCTGCAAAACAAACAAAGGTATTTGGAGTACATTCCCTAGTTTCATACTAATCAACCTAGGAATCGTCACCATCCTGATGCTCTTTTTCTGTCCTAGTTGCTTTTTGAGCTGGCAGGGAGTCAAAAGCATGGCTCCAGATTTTATTTTTTCCTTAGCCATTACAGTAGCTATGAGTTTTGGGGGAAACGCCGTGGAGACCTATTATGACAAACGGATATCCTGGATTCACCAGCCGGTAAAACGGTTTATTTTTACCAGCATCACCTACCTCAGTTATGCTTTTTTAGTAGCATTTATCGTCGTCGGGATCTATTCATGGACTAGGGGGAATTTCAGTCTGGATAATGTTCCTTGGAAAAATATATTCGATTATTCCTTGATGCCGATGAAAATAGCTCTGGGTTTTATGGCGCTATTTACGACAAGATCCTGGCTTTTGGAGTGGAGAAAGTCAGCACTCGAAGCCGAAATACTGAGAAATGAGAAACTGTCCAGTCAATACCAATCGCTCAAAGATCAGTTAAATCCTCATTTCCTTTTTAATTCCTTGAACGTCTTATCCAATCTCGTCTATGAAGATGCCGATCGTTCCGCTGCTTTTATCCAGAAATTATCAAAGATCTACCGCTATGTATTGGAAGCTCAAAAGGAAGAATTAATTGAGCTGGAAAAGGAAGTAGCCTTCACTAAAAATTACCTCGAACTGCAAAAAATAAGATTTGAGGAAAGTCTGCAATACACGATAGAAATTGGTGAAACAATCGGACTTTTGCCACCCCTATCCTTACAGCTTTTGCTAGAAAATGCCATAAAACACAACGTGGCAAGTGAAGAGAACCCATTATTTATCCACATTATCCTGAAGGAAAATGAGCTTTGGATAAGTAATAATTTTCAACCAAAATTTAGCCTGTCGGAACCCTCAACGGGAGTAGGTCTAAGCAATATAAAAATGAGATATGCACTTCTCTCTGATAAAACTATAACTGTCTCTCAAACGGAACGAGAATTTCTTGTCAAACTGCCAATTTTAGAGTTATCCACATGATCATATTAATCATTGAAGATGAAAAACCTGCCGCAAATCTTTTAATAAAGCTCATTAAGAAGCATTTCTCGGAGGCAGAGGTAATTGGAAATTTCGATAGTATCACCAAATCAATTTCATGGCTGAAGTTAAATCCTGCCCCTGATTTAATTTTCTGTGATATCCAGTTAGCCGATGGATTAAGCTTCGAGATTTTTGAAAAAGTAAAGTTATCCACACCGATAATTTTTACTACTGCTTTTGATCAATATGCGATCAAAGCCTTTCAAGTAAATGCGATTGACTACCTTTTGAAGCCAATTGATCCAGAAGATCTGGAAAGGGCTGTGGATAAGTTTAAATCGAATCAAATTCGATCAACTATCGATCTCGATGTGCTCAAAAATTTGCTTTCTCCAAAGAAATCAACTTTCAAAACCAGATTTATGGTGCGTTACGGCGAGAAAATTCAAAGCGTGCCAATGGAAGAAATTTCGTACTTTTTCAGTGAAGAACGAATCACTTTTCTGCAAACTTTAGATGGCAAAAAGTATGTACTTGAAAGCACATTAGAACAGACAGAATCATTAGTTGACCCTAGCAGTTTCTTTCGGCTAAATAGAAAATACTTGAGTAGCATCTCATCCATCGACGGGATTTTCTCCTTTTCGAATAGCCGATTGAAGGTAACTCTGAAAAACTGTACCGATCAGGATATTTTGATCAGTCGAGAAAAAGTAGGTGATTTCAAAGATTGGCTTGATCAGTAATTTAGATTTACGGAATTTCTAATGTATTTTTTGGGTAATGAATAATGGCACAGATTACAATAGGAAACAAGAAGAACTCACCTGGCTGGAAAATTTGCAGCGGAACAGCTGGGAGCCTGAGGTAATTATTTCAGGTATTACGCTAGCTTTTCTTTTTGTCTTCCCAGCTAAGATCTATGAGTTTTCGGCGTACCTCATCCAGGAGGTTGGCATTGGATACTTACCCAGTCTTCTAATTTTGTTCTATTTGACTACCGTTGTTTCGGTTTTCAAAATCTTCTTTGTTGTTCATCTTTGCTTAAGGTTCGTATGGACAGGACTATTGGGTTTGAGTTACGCTTTCCCTGATGGAGTAATTAACAAAGGCCTATTCAAAATGTCCCAGCGTTACACCCACCAAAAACCCGCTGACATGGTGCTGAAGCTGGAGAAACTATGCTCCATGACTTTTGCCTACCCAGTCTCATTGGTTCAGGTATTTCTAATTATTACCATTTTTATTGGTTTCCTTACAGGTTTATATTTCTGGTTCAACCTCAACTATTTTATAATTTTCCTACTATTCATCGTATGCCTAATCACATTTATGGCTTTGATGCTCAGTAAGAAAAAATCAAAATTTAAAACCTGGTATGCGCAAAACATGCTGAGTTCTGTATCAGCTATCTACCAAAGTAACTTAGGCAAGTGGCTAGCGATAGTATATGCGTTACTCATATTTGGGTTGGCTATTCCTCTTATTATCTCAGATGCACAGGACTTTACCATGTTCAGAAATGAGCGAAATTTAATTGCAAAGGAACTTGAATGGCCTGCAAAATACCTTCATTTTGAAGATGAGCATGACGAGTCTATGCGCTACCCTAGAGCATTCATTTCTTCAGAGGAAATAGAGGGTAATTACCTCCGTCTTGGAGTTGCCAGGTATGAGGGTGACGGGAAAATTATAGACGAGTTAAACGCAGATTTTTCGGAAAAGCTAATTTCCATGTCATGGAAAGCCTTGAATCAAACAGCTGATCTACATCGAATTTACATAGATGATAAATTGGTAAAAATAGATACTTGGACGAAACACCGCCTTTCTGGAACAAAGCAAAAAATCTATCAAACTGGAATAGACATCACGGGTTTAAGCTCTGGTGTCCATACCATTCGGGTAGAAAAGCTTTTATTGGATTATGGCTTTGTGGATAACAAAGCCGAACTCGTGAAAATAGAGCAATGGGATCAATTTCAATTTATTAAATGGTAAGTATTTTTTTAACGAATTCTTTATTCTAAGAAAACTATTCAAACTACCCTTTTATGGTAAAGTATAGAATCATTGCTTTTCTTTTTAGCGCAACTATTGTCATTTCCTGCACCACAAAATCAGATAAGGAGATTCCCGTCCTTGAGTTGAAGGATTTGATTGTTGACACGCTTTATCTGGAGAAGGATACGAAAACTAAAAACCTGGGAACAAATTTTAATTACATAAAGAGAGGAAATGAAGAGTTTCTGCTCACCTCCCAACAGCACAGATATATAGAATATAGCTATCCAGAAGGCAAGCTAATTAGAGATCAGTTTTATGAAGCTGAAGGTCCAGATGGAATTGGGAGTTTTCTGCAGGTCAATTTTATTGATGATTCATCAGCATGGTTTGTATCCAATCAGAAGTTGATACAAGCTGATCAATATGGAAATGTATTGTCCAGATATGACCTGCCTGCTAGTCCCAAAGATAGATTGACGGTTAATTACAATACCTTATCGGGAACAAAAGCCATGAATGTAGATGGGAAGATCATAATCCCTGATGTGCCTTTTGTGCTAAAAGAGCCTTTATTTAACTATGAAAATTGGCTCTTAGAATTCGATCCAAAAGACAGCTCCATCAATTATGTGAAATTCAAATACCCCACGAAATACTTGGATTTTCTGGACGACCCTACATTTGCAACTTACCAAAATGCCTATAATAGGACTGATGATCTCCATCTAATTTCCTTTCCAGCAGATGACTCATTACTCGTGATTTCACCAAGTTCCCAGAAATGGATATATGCAGGAGTTGATGATCGTATGGAATTCTTGGTCGGAAGAACTGAGCAAAAAGGGGAGTACACTGTTTTTCTCCAGGATGGCAATACAAGCAAATACAGCTGGGTAGATTATGACCCCACAAACAATGTATATCTCCGAGAAGCTATAATCACAGTCGATAGTGAATCGAACCGTAAGGAGGGCAGAAAGCCTCTCACTAAATTAGTGGTCTTGAACAAGGATTTTGAAAAAATAGCAGAGGTGATATTACCGCATCTTACACGCGGATTCTCGACACCCAACGGTTATTACTTGTACATAGGATATCCACACTCCGAAGATGAAGTAGCGTTTGGGAGATTGGATTTCTCAAAAATTAATTCTTTAGAATAGTTGATTAATAATGAATAGCAATCTAGAGACTACCTTAATTCAAGTCTTCTGACTCGGACTTATAGTAATTCAATATTCTGACTGACAACAGGTTATGCAACCCTCACTTTTGAGATTATAAATTTCCTTTGATCATTTTCACTTTGTTTGATAGGGCTGTTACGTAGAAAGCAGTCAGAAGACTGCAATGTCATGGGCCCAAGTCTGGAGACTTGAACCAAGCTGCAAACTTGAACCAAATCTGAAAACTGTGCCCTTTGCGCATTCTTTGTGTCCTTCGTGGTTTA
>TARA_R110002020_G_scaffold203286_2_pt1 | contig 15164 bp, 33 predicted proteins | sample TARA_R110002020 | Tara Oceans TARA_R110002020 (sample SAMEA4396489) | marine metagenome | biome: Westerlies Biome; feature: [MES] marine water layer (ENVO:01000295) within the mesopelagic zone...; material: water (ENVO:00002006), including particulate matter (ENVO:01000060) such... | reverse complement strand
CGGAGTTGGGTACAATTGAAATTGTCCATCTGCGTGTGTGTACATTATTGGTGTTCCTGTGGCATCACTTTGAGCTTGACGTTTGTCAGCCATAGCATCTCTAGAAACTAAATTAACTACTGTAGTTCCTGTGCCTGTGAGATGTAATCTTATTGTTTCTATCCAATCAGCAGGAGTTTGCATATACTCATCGCCACTTGATTGTTGCCCACTAGACCTTGCTTCCATCTTAAAGTGTCTAATGTCTCTGTTTATTTGTGCCTCAGCCAATGTAATAAAATCAGGTATTACAGAAGTGAGGTCATCTCTGTTTAAAAAATCAGCTATAGACGCTTTGAGTTCTGTGTAATTAGATAAAGCCATTAGAAACGACCTCCTCGTCTCATGTAATCATATCTTTCATCTTGCACAGCGTAACCACTTAATGGCGCTCCTGTCAGACCAGCCGCAAAGTCTGCTTTTTGTTGGTCATTCATTTGAGACATCATCATTTCAACTCTAGCTTTTTCTTCATTAGTAAGTGCCGCGAATTGTCTGTTAAATTGATTACGGTCTACAACAGTTGGGTTAGGATTCATCTCTCCAGTACCAGCATAATTCATGTCAGAGTCATTCATTAGTGTGCCATCAGGCATTCGGTGCATACCAGCCGGTACTACATCAGGTACTGTTGGTGTTCTACCGGGCATTAAAACTGGGTCATTGTTCATTGTATTAGCTAAGAACTCTCTTTCAGCCGGTGAGGTTACACCACTAGCGCCGATTCCTAGATTACCTATTGTGTTAAGTGGGTCTTCAAGACCGTAAGCAGTAATACCTTGCATGTCTCGCATTCTTTGAATTGCATCACTATTTAAATCATCACCAGTAAATGTATAACCTTCTGTATTACCATCTACATCAAACGTATAACTGTTTGTATTTTTATAGTTCTTTACTGCATCCAGTACACCAGCATCTCGGTCTGCTGGAGTGTCTAAGCCTCGTGCGCCACGACCATCCATAACACCGCCAGTTAACCCATTATATTTTTCTGTTAACATTGCAAGGATTTGGTCAAACGACATCTCATTTGGATTATGTCCGGGAACGTGTGCCATGCTGTGTCTCCTGTTTAATTAAGCGTAAGTATATCATCTCTTTTCTATGTAATCAATTAATCTAACAATCCCCTTTTGCTTAGGTTCATTAATCTTTCATGTGTGATTAAACCAATAGGTGGATTTTGCATAGTTAATTTTCTAAAGTCATAATCTGTCATGTTATCTGCTGTCATTGGCGAACCATCTGCTTTTGTGTTGTCAAACAAATCTAAAATACTAATGTTGCGTTCTTTTACTGGCAATGTAGAAACTGGCTGACCTTTAACAACTGTGTCATAGGCTTCTGTTATTGGTTTCTCTTTACCTATTAATTCTTCCATGTTAAGTAACCCAACATTTTGTAGTGTGCCTTCTTTCTTGTTTAATTGTTTTTCGTCAGCGTTTGCTAATCGTGCTGTAGGATATGACACTACACCATTGTTTTGACCTTTGACTAATTTACCACCTATGTCATAGTCATCACTTCCTCTAGTGCCTCTACTTGTTCTAAAGTTTACATCAATGATACGAGCTATCTCTTTTCTTTCAGCACCTGTTGTGCCTTCTAATGGATTCTTTGAATTAGTACCTCGCCACTTTTTATTAATAGAGCGTATATAGAATTCACCTTTACTATTTTTAACACTTTCTTTTGATGTAGTTCGTATCAGGTCATCTAATATAGCAATCTGTTTAGCGTCTAAGCCATTAATTGCAGAGTTAAGCATGGTTTGGGTAATAGGATTACTGAAGTCTGAACCTGTTGGTGACATACTAAATGGTAATAGCAATGGGTCTTTCTTGTATAACTGTCTTGCTTCATTAGCAGATTTAGCAATCTTCTCAACAGCTTGACTAGCTGACGCCCACAAAATATTTCTGTCTACATTTTCAGGTATCAACATATGGTCTTGACCACCAGTCCTTCTAACTCCTTTACCATCAACTACAACACTAGCACCATTGACACTTGTAATTATGCCACTACCAGCAGAACCATCTGACATAGTGCCTACAAAAGGATAGCCTTCTAGATTTACAATACTTTGCTCACCAACAATTATATTGTTTGTACCTTGTATTTCAGTTTGCACATCCATAACACCTTTTTGAATTCTGTCTTTATCTGACTTTCTAGTAGCAAACCTTGGGTCTATTTCTTGACCAATAGTTGAACTAATACCTATTCTGTCACCTGTGTTTTCAGTAATAGGAATGTCTTGTCTTTTTAATATCTTTGAAGTGTCAGTAGAATACAATACGTAATTGTTAGCTTTAGGGTTAGCTTTTCCTTCCGCCATTGCTCTTTCGTTACCATCTACATCTACAAATTTTGACCCCGGTATACCGTTTTCGTATAAATAAGCAGAAGCCGCTTTTTCAGCACCAAACCCACCTACTTTATCTGCAAACTCTTCTGTTAATGCGTCATAAAAATCTGCACCTGTATCCGTATCTTTCATACCGTTTTGGCGCATCAATGCTTGGACATTGTCCGGTTGACCTGTCAATGGTAATTCTCTACGTATCATTCGAGATACCGCTTCATCGCTTAAATCTATTTCATACAATTGACTCATAGCAGTATCAAATCTATCTTCTACGTCTCTCAAGATTCTATTCGCTTCTGCCATTTGTGCTGGGTCTTTCTTAATGTTAACATCCTTCATTAATTCTTTACGAATTGTGTCCGGATAAACACCTGTTGCTAAGTCATCCCAAATTCTAGTTTCAAGTGGCGTGTTACCTTTTATCTCAGATAACAGTTTTGCTTCTCTCATCAGATTGAAATCATATCTAGCAAACATTTTACCGGTGTCTTTGTTCTCTGATACATATAGACCATGACCTTGAACTTTAGTGCCTGCGTTAGAACCAATCTTGTTCATGTCCATCTTTGTAAAGATTGCACCTTTCTCATTACCTTGGAAAACAGTAACAGGTAATTTGCTTTGACCTAATTTTGATAGGCTAGGGTTTAGATTAGATTTTAATACACCAGTCATTATTGAATCAACTGGGTCATCACCTAACAAAGTATATAGTGTGTTTCTGATAGCTGGTTTAAGCGCTGTATTGTTTGCTAACGAAGCTAACTTAGCTGTAGTCATACCACCACCAGCCATGATAGATAATACTTCTACAGGGTTATTTGCTACAGCATTGCTAAAGCTATCCCAATCTTCAAACGTAGCTTTGACCATGCCACCAAATGCATCAGCTACTGCACGTTGTTCTTCTCCAATTGTCTCAGCTCCTACTAAATTAAGCAGACCACCAGTTCCTAAATCAATTGCACCTTTTGCCACGTGTTGAGGTGTTGAGAATATTGTTCGTGCTTCATCCATCGCACCAGCAAGACCAGTAGGTATTCTTTCAATAAATCGCTTTGCTTTGTTTGGGTCAGTAGATGGTTCTTTAAATCTCCAAGCGTGTTGCGGTAATGTGCGTCTTAAAGCGTCTAAATCTGCATAGTATTTGTCTACTTCAGCTTGGCGTTCAGGACTAACCTCTAACAAACCACCAGCAAAATCGCTGACACCATCCCACAGATTACCTAATCCTTCACTTATTCCATCTTTAATCTCATCTAATAGACCAGCCATCAGTCTGCCTTTGAAACTAATTGAATTGTAGTTGGCTTCATAGTTTCATCAGAGCTTGTGTGGTCTATCTGTGTCTTCTCTCCATACTTATTAGGCACAAGTTTACTAGCTACCCATTTTCTTGCATCTATTTGTAAGCGTGCAACCTGAAATGTCTGATTGTCTGCTTCATCTGCAATAGCTAAGATTTGGTCAGCATGAAACTCTGAGCTGATTGACTTCGCGCGCGTGTATCTATCGGATAATCCATCTATCTTATACATCCAGCGATACCAAGTATCTGCATTCGGTGTCCACTTCTCTTCTCTACATAAACTGATGACACTTCGACCTGACGCTATCTCTTCTAGCATTCTATCTTCAAGCTCTTCAGAATATATTGTTGGTCTAGCCATTTAGATACCTCTGTTCTTTGCAGTCTTAGCGGCTTGTCTAAAGTTCATAGCAGTTGGTCTACCTTTCTGTCCAGCCTTCCGCATTTTCTCACCACTACCAGCTTTGATTCTTTTACGTTTAGCATGAATTCTATCATACAGTCCGGGTTTGTTTCTCATTGTTCACCTCTTCAGTTACTAAACCTCTCCAATCATCAGGCAAGTCAAGTCGTATTCCTAAGTCATCTGCAAAATCTACAACCTTTAGCAAGTGCTTTGACATTTCATTTACAGTTAACTTTGTAGTCGATTTTATCACTACTACTGGTTTGTTGTTAACTTCTTCAATTAAAGGCTCTAAAAATTGACTGCTAAAATAAGTATGAAGTGCATCAGGTGAGTTACCTGTGTCATCTGCAATAATAGAAACCATCCTCCAATAAAATGCATTCTGTTTAACTGAGCGTGATGCTGTGTTAGGTTTAATAGTTACAATAGCTTCAGGTGCATTGGAATTTTTAAACCAAGTGCGTGTCATGTTCTCCAATATATCAGCTTTAGGTTTGTCTCTTTTTAAAATTCTTTGTAGTTTATTACTCATAGTTTACAATTTTATAAGAATATTTAAATAGCAATTCTTGTTTGATTAAATAAGCATTCTTAGATTCTGTATCACCATTACCAACAAAATTAACAAACTGTAAATTGTTTTCAATAATGCAATCCTTTATTCTTTCACGTTTTACAAACACATACTGACTTGGTGTAACAAAAATCCATGCATGTGCTTTACTTGTCATCAACCCTGAAGGTTTACCATGCATAAAAATTTCTACTACAAAATTGCCTGTGTACTCACTCTTAAAATCTTGCTTAACCTCATACCCTTTAGCAGTCTCAGGAACAAATATATCAAACTCTTTACAATAGACATCTATAACAAATGCACTAGGATATTGAGTCTGTAATAGCTTTAAAACTTTTTGCTCTGCGTTATGTCCTACTTCTAAATCTTCTTCAAAAGTATTCACTTCAATCCTTTAGCTCGCAATTTTTTATCTGTAGAACGTATTGCAAACTCAACCATTTCATCCATAAATTCTTTGGTGTAATACTCATGACCTTGGTCATAGCTAGTGTGACAATTAAAACATGAATAAAAACCTACATCCCTACCTAAGTCATCAGTTGCCTTAATGCCAACGCCGCTTACATTTTTGTGAGCAAAGACTGTGGTTTCTCCCTTGCCTAAACATTTGTCTAATTTTAATGTGCATGCTTCATTGCGAGCTGACTTAGTAATTTTATTTTGTTTCATTAAATCCCCAATCAATGAGTTGTCCTATAACATCAGCAACTGAATAAACTACTGCGGTGTCTGAACCAGCATCCTCTATTTTTTCTATCATAATTTGTTGGTTAGCAGTCAATCTACCTTTAGGTGTTTTGCCATTCTTTGGACGTTTAACTTCTAAAAAAAAAGCAATGCCATTCATTAATAAACATAAATCAGGTATGCCGCTTTTAACACCTTCCGCTCTAAATTTTCCTGCTTCACTTTTACTTCGCTTACCACCATTAGGTATAGCAAAATAAAAAATCTTTCTAATGTCTAAATATTGACATATAGCTTTTTGTACTTCATGCTCATCGTTTCTCATTTTTAAGCTTATCCATAATCATAGTAAATTTAAGCTGGTCACATAGAGCAATAATTTGGTCTTCTAGGTCTGATTTTAATTGTTTGTCTTCAATCTTAGTTAGCAATGCCATAAGATTATGAATTGTTTCAGCAACTTCTTCATTCGACATTAGCTTGTAAATTTCCAGTATTCTGACCTAGATAAGTAGCTAGTCCATAAACAGCTAAATGAAATTGTGGTCTGTCAGCTTTGATTCTATGTGTTAAACCACTCAAGCTAACTCCCATCATGTCTGCACATTCTTTTTGGGTTAAGCCTAGCTTTTTAATCTCAGCAGGTATAGATTGATAATAGATTATTCCAGTTGTATTCATATCCTCAATAATTAGTTGACTTAGAATTAATTATATCAAATAAGATACGGGATGTTTGTTGTTTTAGCTTTTTTTTTCTTGTACTTACTTCTCCTTCGGAGACTTACTTTAGCAAAGCAGAGGGATAAATCCCTTTTTAAAGAGCTTCTTAACTTATCGGGTAATGCCTGAGCTGGGAGTTTCGAGTAAAGAAATCCCTAGAATAGCCTAGACTAAACTAGAGATTCTCATCGGTATAAAGCCTTCGCAGTATCATCCGAGCCTAACACCATTACAGCTAGTCAGGTTAGAGTCATCGCTACCTTGTAATAGGTACTCAGCCTTCTGCACTCTACGATAGTTACCTATCATCAATCAACAGCTTCTTGGAATACATAACTGAATCTCTTTTTTAAGGTGTGAGTGAAGCATAAATCGGCTAGACATATCACCTTTCGTATCCTGAAAGTTGCCAATGAGTTATAAGATGGTATAATATCTTCAAACAGCAGGGGCAACTGCCAGTTTAGCAAGACCTCTAGAGCCTTAACTCTAGGGGTTTTGTGTCTTCTAATCTCTCGAAAACTCTAAACCAAGAACTTGAATAATACACTCCTTGTATTTTTATTGCAACTTATTTCAATTATTTATTCTGTTTAATTAAATAAAGCTTGACAGATGGTCTCTAATGTTGTATAATTACACCGTAATTGAGATGAATTACACACTTTTAACCCATAGGAGCTAGAATGAACACATTAGATATTATTAACAGCCAACTAGATGACATTGAACTTGCTAGGCTTGATTCTAAAGAGCGTATGCTCAAAGGTCAGGCTCGTAGACACATATTACAGAAAGCATTTAACAGGTCAGTAGTTAGAGCTGAAAACGTTGACTCAGCCGGTGTTGTAAACTGGAATTTTGTTGAAGCTGATTTATACCTAGATGACCTTGACCCAACTGAAGCTGAACTAAGTATGATGGTTTCAAGATGGGAGCAGAAAGAAATGGTAAGGTTAGGCATCAAGTAATTTAACCGGGGAGGTTCGCCTCCCCACACTTTAACTTATAGGAGATTTAAATGATAGAACTTAGTATTTATTCAGACGATATACGTGACATGGACGAGAGACTTGACAGAGCATTTGACATTAGAAATGGCTGGGGTGCTGAAGCTGTTACTGATGATAACAAAATGGTTTTAGACAATCTTAACAAGTACCCACAAGGTAGTGTGCATGCTGTTATTCAAATGCAACAATGTCAAATCTCAGACCAACAGCACAAAATTGATACATTGATTAAACACATCAAACAACTTGATGCTACAGTACATGAGATTACTGATTGTCTTGATAGTGCGGCTAAAGATATTTTTAGCATTGGCATGCGAACTGGTAAGAAGAAATAATGTATACGATTACACACAACACAAAGTATGTTGACAAACATACTAGAGCTGGGGCAGATGGTAAACAAATTATCTGCCCACTATGTTTCAAATTCGCTACAGTTTATCATTTTTCATGGTCAGCAATAGCGTGTGGTGTCTGTCATGCTAACGTAGAAAAACAGGCTTGGATTTTAAAATAGGAGATACAAATGACTAAAGCAGTAAATATATTAAGTGATGCACTTAACAACATGGCAACTGAAGATGAAGACAAAATGTTTGCACCATCAAAAAATAATTATGAAGATTTTAAAGTTGGCAACAGAGTTAAACTTTATCATTATTGGATGACGGAAACTGCATATATTGGTGAAGTCACATTAGTTGAAAAAAGATATGCACAAAAAGACAGAGACATATTTGGTTTTACTACTCAATACTGGACTGTCAAAAATGATGATGGTGATGTTAGTGACAAGTGGTTTAAAACTGATACACCTGTTTAATTAAATAAAGCTTGACTATTTAATTAGATACTGATATAATGACCTCGTCATTGAGACATACTTGATGACGAGACAACTTTTTAACTAATAGGAGATACAATGGAAATAGTAAATGAATACCCAAGAGTTTATGAGCAAAGCTTATTCACTAAAAAAGAATGGATACAGAAAACTGTAGAGACACACAAAGCTATCGTTAATGAAGCTCGTGAGCCAATTGCAGTTGTTGGTAAGAATTACAATCTAGTTCAAGATGCTGACGTTATGCCTCAGTTCCACGATGTAATTATGAAGTCGAACTTAGACAAGACTGGCATGACTAAAAAAATCCACTACTCACACAATGGAGCTAAAACTAAAGTTGTTTATACTTTTCCAGCTCATGAAATGGCAGTTGATGTTGGTGACTTTGTCCAGCTTCAAATTATGGTTCTTAACTCATGTGATGGTACTTGGAAGTTCATGTCTATGCTAGGCGCTGTTAGATTAGCTTGTATGAACGGTCAGGTTGTAGTCGATGCATTGTCTTCATATAGTGCTAAACACACTAGCACTCTTGATACTGATGTTGCTATAGCTAAGATGGAGACAGCTCTTGAGGTCTACGAAGCTAACGTTAAAATTTGGCAACAGTATGCTAAGACAGGTATCACAAATGCTACAGCTACTAAAATTTTTGAACAGGTAGCTGGCAAGAGCGACAGACTTCAAGTTTTACTTGAGGAAACATTTCTTAAATACAAAGCTGAAATGGGTACTACTGTTTGGGCATTGTTTAACACTTTGACTGACTGGTCTAGTCACGCCAAATTTAAGAATGAAGCCAACAAAGTTGCTACGATATACAATCGTGAGGCTAAGGTAAGAAAAGTCCTTCCATTGCTTACTGAGATGCTTGCGGCGTAACGTAACACAATCTACCGGGGAGGTTAACAGCCTCCCTTTTTTTTAATTTATTTTTCTATTTAATTTGACAGAACATATCAATTATGATATAATGACCTTGTCATTGAGAACTTGATGGCACTTTTAACTTAAATAGGAGATACAAATGGTAAATTTAGTAGACAGACTTTTTGACAAAAGAGTTTATGTTCCTAACGAAGGCGTTAAATTAGTTAGGGTTGTTACGGTTGGTCAATGTGATGGTGAGCTTGAAGACAACATTATCTTTAAGTATGTAGACGATTCACCTTGTGGTCATGACAAACGCGGTGACACAGATTCTATGCCAATTTCAATGTTTATCAAATGCATGGAATACGAAATTAAAATTCCAGTAGTGAGGGGGTAAGCATGACAAATATTGATAAATTAAAGGCAGAAAAAGATTCACTTGATTTGGAGATTCAAAAGTTTCATCAAAAATACGGTCGCAGTTTTTGGAGCTTTGAAACTATTTTTTCTAACTGGAGCAAGGCAGATGTTAACCAATATAAAAAAATCTGCAAACGATACATAGCTTGCAACCAACAAATAATCGACACACTATAAATTAACCGGGGAGGGCAACCTCCCCACAAACTAGGAGATAGTATGAATACTGAAAAATATAACAATCTAGTAAAAAAATCTTACAGCGATTGGACTCAAGAAGACCATGACCAAGGCTTTAAAGTAATTTACTCTCAGCGTGAAGACTTGGATTTTGAAAAATGGGGCAAATCAGATAACGATGTACATTGGACTTATACGGTTTATCGAGCTAAGTACCAACCTAAAGGATACTGGGGCAGTTCAATAATTGCAGTCGAGGTATCTGACAGAGGTGTTAACTTTAGCAGGTCAAGTGGTGGTGATATTGGTGATGTTACTGGTTTAGAGCAAATGGAATATTTTCAAAATGCTTTGAGACACGCTAAAAAATTTGCTATTGAATTTAACAACTAGGAGATACTATGTCTACATATTCAATTAACTTAAACACAATATCATGGGATGCTACTGATGCCTTAATCAAACTTGATGAGACTTTTGTTGGCACACCTAACTATCTTGGCATAACATATTTTTGGGCATATGAGTACAGACATTACATGAGAGATGCAAGTATTGCACAGCGTGTAAAAGTTCACAAAAAATGGCTAGAAGCCGGGTTAGATTTTCTTGAAACGTCAAAAGCGCATTGGGATATTATTGGTGCGGTCTTAAAAAAAGATGTTCGTAGTGACAAAGGCATAGAGGTGTTCGCATGAATATTACTGACTTACTAGTTAAATTAATCAACGTAGCAGATTACACATGGAACGATAAGGAGATGGTGTGTCTCTCTCTATGGGGTGATGATGATAGAGTTGAGAGTGAGCGTTCAATATTACAACAGAATGGCTTAAAACTAAGTGAGGTAAGCCAGCTTAAAACTCTTGGAATTATGAGTCACATGGTTCTTGATGATGGTTGCGTAATTCTTAATTTACATTACGATAAAGTTTTATCAAATACTAATTACTCGGAAGAGTTCTTATTAAATTTAGGTTGACTTTATATATCGTTTCTGATATACTCACTTCGTGATTGATTGAATCACATAACAAATAAGGAGGCAATATGCCACAAGTAGATAATCCAAGAAAAGCCAAACTTGCACAATTTGCATTTGGTCAAGGTAAGAAGTTTACCAAGAGTGTTTTAGTAGGTTCTCGTGAGGTTCGTAGAAAACTAGCTAGACAAGCTAAAAAAGCTGGAGGTAAATAATGGAGACTGCAAAAGAACTTAAAGCCGGTGACGAATGGCAGTCACAATGGGAAACTAACTATGATAAGGCACGTGATGAGTGCATGACTCATGCTGACAATATCTTGATGGAAGTCGAACATATTGTTCACGACCTAGACCAAAGACTTGATGTACAAAATACTCGTGTCTTGGCTAGAGCTATTGACCAAGTAGAGGAACTTATCAACTACAGGTACGTTGACTCTCACAATGATGAGCCATACGATTATGATTTTACTGCTGACATCAAGCTGGCATTACAAGACCGTTTATCTTTTGAGCTGGAGGTCAGATAATGAGCATATCAGATTTTTATTATGATGACATTAACTCTGAAGAAAATTTACAAGAGTTAGATAATCAAGAACATCCAGCCTATGATGAGTACAAAGAAGAGCGTGCTGGATTTGATAAATTTACTAATAAGGAGAGTGAATCGTGAGTACCCAAAAAGAACAGGTCTTAGCTTTTGTTAGAACTAATGGAACTATAACACATAGACAAGCTGATGAAACTTATAGCATCACAAGATTAGCGGCGGTTATATTTGATTTAAAAGATGATGGTCATATGTTTGTTGAGCCAACTAAAATTGTTAAAGGTAAAAACAAATTTGGTACACCATGCACTTGGGCAGAGTATCAATATCTAGGTATGAAGAATAAGGAGAATAGATAATGGCGAATGTAAAGACAACTAAGGTACAAGGTGGAGCAGATTATGCCATGGTGGTTAATCGTGTTCACAAGTTTAAAGAAATGTACGAGAATGGGCAAATTTTAACTGAGATGGTTAAAGATGCAGATGGTGTTGTGATTTTTAAAGCACACGCTGTTGTTGATGGTGTAATCAGAGGTACTGGTCATGCTAGAGAAGTAGAGGGTGCTAACAATATTAATAAAACCTCTCATGTTGAATGTGCAGAGACATCCGCAATTGGGCGCTGTCTTGCTTTTGGTATCGGTCTAATGCCTAGCGGTGAAATTGCCAGCTATGAGGAAGTACAGAATGCACAGTTGCAACAATCACACATTGCTATACATGAGCTGACTATGAAATCAGCAGTTGCTTACATTTCTACAGCTTTATCAATGGCTATTGAGCAAGAAGATGAAGAAGGTATACTAGAAGTTCTTACTAATTTTAAAGGCAATGTACCATTGAAGACTGCTGTATGGAAAGAGCTACGGTCAGACGAATCTTCATACATGACAGAACGTGGTGTTAGATTAGCTCAGGAGGCTAAAGATAAGAAAGAAGCAAAGCATCAACGTAATGTAGAACTGGCAAATGATTTTGCCAAAAAGAACTCAGAGGTGTAGCACCTACGCTGAAGTCGGGGTATCCTAGCCTCGTAAGTTAAAGACAAACGCTACCGATTGGTTACCGTTAAGTAACCACCTAATTTAATTTAAGGAGATGTAATGATTAACAAGGTCATACTGGTGGGCAACCTCACTAAAGACGTAGAGTATAAGCATGCTAAGACAACCATAGCTTTGCTTAATTTAGCAACAAATGAAAGCTGGACAGACAAGTCTAGTGGAGAAAGAAAAACTAAGGCAGAGTTTCATCGAGTCGTAGTCTTTGATAAACTAGCTGATATTTGTCAAAAGCTACAGATACGTAAAGGTTCTAAAATGTACATTGAAGGACAGCTTACTCACCGAGATTATTTAGATAAAGCTGGTGAAAAAAAATATGTAACTGAGGTTAAACTTTCCGGATTTAACTCTGCGTTACAATTGTTAGACACTAAAGGTGAGCCTAGGGGTGAGCCTGAACATGGCGGACATGACGAACCTACGCCTTCTCAGCAACCAATAGCACCTGTAGCAAGTGATGGATTTGAAGATGACATTCCGTTCTAGCATACTTACAATACTTTACGTTTTGCCTTTAGCTGTGGCAATAATCTCGTCCGGCTGTAGTGCATTTACAAACAGATTAGCTGAGGAAGACCCTTTGCTCTTACCACCTAATGTTATTGATGACCCCGGTCAAATAATTTGTAGAAGCGAAACCCCTGCGATGTGTGCAGGGTTTTTAACTGATAAACCAATAGATTTAGATTAAGGAGAAACTATGTTAAATTGGAAACCTAGAAATAAATATAAGCCATATATTTCAAGAAGTTTAAACATTGAATACTTGAATGCAAATTTTACTAAAGAGTCGTTAGAAAAAGCTTGTCGTAAGTTTGGGCATGAGATTGACCGCAGAAAAAAAATGAGTACGATTATTGAGGAGATTTATGACCTTCTTGTTTGAAACTACCGTACCCTTACTGGCATTAATTGGAACAGGGTTCGTGTCAGCCGGACTTGTAATGTTGTTGATGACATTAGGGATGCCTGATGAAAAATAAATTTACCGATGTTGATTTAATGAAATTTGCAGACAAGGAAACTACCGGGGAAAAAGCTATGGATATTTTAAGTGTGTTGCTTCAGGGTGATGATGAAGCTAAAGAGTTAGCTAAAAGACTTGAGGTTTTTATTGATACTCGTCATGCATTAATTAATAATTTAATTAAGGAGAATAAATGAAAGATTTAATCAATGCCGCTAAGGTTATAAAACATATGTGTATTTGGGTAATTACTGGGTCAGCATTATATATAGCTATGTGGTTTGCTCAGTACGAAAGGTACATCCTATAATTATGAGCGACAGTTCTGTTGTACGAGCTAAAATTATGAGTGAGAATTTTGATGTACGAGTTTTTTAGGCATGGGAAAATTACGGACAAAGAGCTATATACTTGATGATGGTCAGACAGTAACAGTCAGGCAAGTAGCACGTAAATTAAAGGTAACCGAATCAGCCGCTAGAAATCGTTTAAATAGACATACTGAGCCTGATAAAGTTTTTGCGCCTTATACACCAAGCAAAGGTGGAAAGCCTAGAGGCTCACAAAAAAAACGCATTGAATTAGCTAAGGATAAAGAAAGAGAATTAATGAAACATGCTTTAAGAAATATTTAATTAAACAACACCTTTAAGTTTTCTTCTTATTGGTTTATCCCAGTTTTCGTTAAATGGTCGATAACCTATAGCCAAATACCTCATTGCATCTGCACCATGTGAACTCCAATCATGTCTTGGTCTCATCCTCCATGTTTTGCCATTGTCATCCCAGTCTCTACTGTAAGCAAGTAATGAATCAATTAATTTTTCACATGCTTCATCATCAAAAAAACATTTGTCTAACATTGTTCTAACTTGTTGTATGCCATCGTCAATTAATAATGATGGTGCTATCTCTATGTTATGGATGCCTAAATCTTCTAACATTTCAATACGTGATTTACCTGAGCCTAACTCTCTTACTCTGACATCGTGTGGTAATACGTGTTGGTCATAGACATAGCCTTTATCTTGTAACACTCTAACATAATGCTCTAGTCCTACACCACTAGCCTCATAGTAATCAATAATGTGTATTTCAGCGCCTACAAACTGTGCAAATACAATAGACGTACTGTCTCCTATTCCTAAATCCCAGCTTGTAATTACACCTTTGGCTCTGTCATATCTGACCTTTGTAATTCTGTCTTCATCTTTAGCTCTGCGTAATTCAGCAGAATAGTATGCACCTTCACTAAATATAAGATAACCACCTTCCCATATATGTTCGTATGACTCAGGTCTTTTATTTTTATCTTCTAATCTTTGGTCATCAAGAACTGTAGGAAACCAAGGGTTATCCTGCCAATTCATTTGTACTATTTTTGAATCGCTTGGAAACTTTTCTCTAAATCTTTCATGTGTAGCTGAATATTTAGACTCAGGATTCCACGTCACCCATATCTCTGAATTAAATCCTATACTCTTATCTTCTTCTCGAACTGTAGGCATAAGCAAATCCCATGCTCTACCACTAACTGACTCAGCTTCATCAACCCAAGCTATTAATATTCGTGACTGTGATTTAATACTATCTAGTGAACGTCTTAATCCTGCAAAAGTGTAAGTTATATTGCCATCTTTTGACCTTATAAACTTTTCACCTATTTCATAATAATCTGCAAGCCAATCAACACTCAATATTGCAGATTTAATTTCTGCCATAGAAGACTCACCTAACGAGTTCATAAACTCACGTCCGCAAAGTATTGTGCCACGCACTCCACTCATACCCCATCTATAGCCAAAAACGGCGGTCATCAAAGCAAAGCTTCTTGTCTTGCCTGAACCACGTCCTCCATAAGCACCACGTATTCGAGCTGTGCCTTCAAAGACAGGAATTAACCTATCAGGTAATTGTATATCAGCAACCATTTAATTAAACAGGTTTCAGATTTCTTTTTCTGTGTCCGTTCCAAGCCATAAACCCACCAAGCCTTAATGCATAGTAAGCTATGTAATTAATTACTTTAAATCCGTTAACGTCAATACAAATATCTCGAAACAACTCATCAGCATACTTTTGAGTTTTCTTTTCAGTATGACCTTTCTTGCCACCTAAGTTTAATGACTCATACTTG
>TARA_R110002020_G_scaffold195157_1_pt1 | contig 15166 bp, 8 predicted proteins | sample TARA_R110002020 | Tara Oceans TARA_R110002020 (sample SAMEA4396489) | marine metagenome | biome: Westerlies Biome; feature: [MES] marine water layer (ENVO:01000295) within the mesopelagic zone...; material: water (ENVO:00002006), including particulate matter (ENVO:01000060) such... | reverse complement strand
TAGTGGCAAAGATAAAAAAAGCTATGGAGTCATTTAAATAATGCCAAGATTCGGTAAAAAATCACGCTCAAGACTAAAAGGAGTGCATCCTAAATTAGTAAGTGTTCTAAATGAAGTTGTTAAGTACTTTGATATAACTATAATTGAAGGATTAAGAAGTCAGGAGAGACAAGATGAATTGGTGGAACAAGGCAAAAGCAAAACTAAATTTGGTAATCATGTTAAAGGGAGAGCTGTTGATATTGCTCCTTACCCTATTGACTGGGATTCTCGTGATGATTTTCATTACTTAGGTGGTTTTGTTTTAGGTACTGCAGCTAAGATGGGAATTAATATTCGTTGGGGCGGGGACTGGAGCGATTCAAGTCTAAGTAAATCTGCTAGAACGACCAAAGATAATAACTTTGATGATCTAGTCCATTTTGAGATAAAGGAATGAAGTATGACCATAAAAGAAAAGGTGGTAATCTTTCCAGATATCCATTTTCCAAATCATGATGAAGAGGCATTAGAATGTGCTTTAAGGATAATAAAATTAGTAAAACCAACAGGTTTTTTATTATTAGGAGACACAATTGATGGCGAATCAGTTTCCCATTGGCAGTGGAAAAGAAAAAAGAGACCTCCGCTTGAGTACCAATTACCCCATATTGAAAAAGAGATTAAACAGGGTAATGAGGGTATTGATAGGATTGATGAAGTCTTGGATAAAGTGGGTTGTAAGAAAAAAATCTTCACGCAAGGAAATCACGAAATATGGTTCGACCATTTCGTGGAAGAATACCCTTACTTACCAAATTATACCTCCCGAAGAGCTTTCAGGTTTGACGAAAGAGGATATGAATGGCATCCGTATGGTAAAATCATTAAAGTATTCGACTCCAAGTTACACGCATATCATGGAGGGCACTACATGGGAATTGCCCATGCAAGAACTCACGCCTTACAAGTTGGTTGCAACATCATCTATGGGCACACCCATGATTGTCAAAAAGCGACAATCCAACACATCGACGGACCTCACATGGCACATAGCATGGGATGCTTAAGTAGAATGGCAAGTGCAAATAAATACTTAAAGAATAGAAAAGTAAATTGGAGTCATAATGTTGGAATTTGTGATATATATGATAATGGTAATTTCAATCTTACAGTTCTTACAATATTAGACGGAATTACAACATATAACGGGAAAATAGTATAATGGCAAGAACTCAAACATTCTCAATTAGAGATTTCTCTGGAGGCATGGTAAAAGGTGTAGGTGATAGAGATTTAGCACCTAATGAAATGTCTGATTTCAGAGGGTTCGATAATAAAAAGAGAACTGCTCTTATTCCACTACATGGTTTCTCTGAAGTAAAGATTGCTCGTGCTGATGACGCACCAGCTAACTATGATTTACAAGATGTACCATTAGGAAGTTATGGATGCTATGGATTTGGGATTGACCATAAATTAGATTCTTCTACTCCAACTGCTTATGCTTTTACATCTGTAATTGAAAATACAGGTAGACCAACAAAATGGGTCTTTGATATTGACTATGACTGGAAAACAGAATGGGCTGGAACTACTTGGAAAGTTGATTTGGAGGGATATGGAACTATAGGAACATTTACTTCTCAAAGCGATATTACACATGATTATCCTACTTACGGATGGCGATTAGATATTAACAATACATTAGATTCAGCAAAAACTGCAATAACTGGTTCAAATACTATTAATGCAGATGTGGTATTAATTCTAATGACTGCACCATCGGGTGTAACTGCTACAAGCGCAGGTACAAATGATGATGATGCTAAAATGACTATTACATCGTCTAGACATGGTTCAGAATATGCAGATTTAGAAATGAGTATGTATTCCACAACATCTAATCCTCCAGGTGAATAATGGGATTAAATTTATTAGATAGTAGTCCAACTCCTACCGAAAATGGTAGGTACACTAAAGTCAATTCAACGATAGATCATCCTCAAGGTTCCAGTGGGGTTGTATATGAAGTTGAAATTACTTATGTTAGTGATTCAGTTGGTGGTGAGACTGTTAAAACATTTACATATACGACAGATAGGGAAGATACAAAATCAGATATTGCTGGTGTATTTGTTCTTGGAATTAATCAATATTTTACAAGTAGCACATATAAAATAACAGCATCTGCTTCTAGTGGCGTTTTAACTCTTCAGCAGACATCAAGTACTACCAATCCTTATGGATTTACTGTTACAACAACAGTTACTTCTGCTTCTGCTGTAGTATCTGTTGATACTGACCATATCATTGCCTTAGGAAGACAAAGTGGTATTATAGATTTCCATAGTAACTCGGCAGAGGCTTGGTCAACTATTACTATGGATTTAACAAGTGACCAAGAAGCTGGAACATATTTTCCAGTATTTTACTCTGCTGATGGTGAAGTAAGGGTTTCGGATGCAAGTATGTCATCAAATACAAGACCTAAAGGTTTATATTACTTAGATTATATAGGAGCAGGAGATATTACAGATACAACCCCTGGAGGGACTTCTGATACTCCTGGTTGGTCAGTTGAAAATACTTATATTGATAATAGTACGCTTATGTGCAAATCCTGTGATAAAGAAACTACTGCTCAAACAACTTTTTCTTCAGATAGTCATCTTGGATTTGGTGCAGGAGATGGTGGGGTAACAGTTAATTATTGGGAAACGGAAGATGGCAATAGTACTTGGGGAGAAAGTGGTTATCCATTGTATTATGCTTTAGTATATGGAAATAATGTAAGTTTACCAAAAAGAGTACAGGCTCATACTACTAACATACTTACAACTATAGATATGAGTACTTCTATTAAAGTTCCAAATTTTGAATTTGTTTGGGCAAATGGAAAAACAGGTTCTAGTTATCGAGTAACAGGAATGCAGTTCTTTTTGAATTATAAAGGGAATCTATACTTTTTCGCTGAGATAGATAAAAAGTTAGGAGTACGATTAGCGAATGAAACAAAATGGGGAGATTGGATAACTAGTGATAGTAATTTTATACATAAATCAGTAGGACCTATTATTAATCCTATACTTGTTGAAACATTTGATTCTATGAATGGATACTCTTGGAGATTACCAGCAAATGGTTTTGATGTTGATGGAACAGGCTTTAAAACTTCTTGTGTATCTAGTAGGAGGGCTTGGGTAGGTAATTTGAGGATAAAGGATAGACAGGGTGTAATCCAGACCTTACCTGATGCTGTAATAAAAAGTCCTGTTAATCAATTTGATGTATTCCCTTATGATAATATGATTGAACCAGTTGTTAATGATGGTTCTGAGGTTACAGCATTATATGAATACGCAGATAGATTGCTAATGTTCAAAAATATTGATTTATATATTATTAATATTGGTGGACAAATAGAGTATCTTGAACAGAAAGTTCCTTTTGCAGGTGTACATAGACCACAGCAAGTATGTGAGACTCCTTTTGGTATATGTTGGATAAATTCAAGGGGTATTTATTTATATAGTGGAAAGGCACTTACAAAAATAGATGAAAAGAAGGGGAGAAGATTATTATCAGATGACCAATTACAAGCTTTCACAGGAATTTATTCTATTGTTGGTTATGATTTTAAATTAAATAAATTATACATTAGACCAGGATATGAAATTCCGTCAGATGCTTTAATTTATGATTTTGGTACACAAAGTTGGTCAAGAGAAGAATCAGTATTTACTTCAGCTGGAACAAGAGGAACGAATTTTACTCATGATAATGAAGGAAGATTAATTTGGGGTCGCTCTTTAAAACCAACTGATACAACAACAGCTACTACTATACTTACTATGGGAGATACTCCTGCCGCAGGATGGTGTAATTTAGAAACTGGGTTCATAGATTTTGGCGACCCCGTTACCTTTAAACAATTAATGTCTGTTTATGTAACTTATACAACAGGACAGGACATAGAACCTGCTGATTATACAGATGATATAGAGTCTGGTACTGTTGTTCTGAATAAACAAATGAGACTTCATTTGGTGAATGAAAAGGGCAATAATATTGAATTGAAAAAGAGAAACAATAGAGAAACGCTAGTTGATAATATAACAGATGATGGTAATAGCAGAGCAGTTTTAAGATATACAACCACAATGAAAACCGCTGAATTAAAAGCAAGTTCTAGTGGCTTAAGGAATTTTAGGTCAGTAAAGATTATATTAACTGGGTATTTTCCAAAAGATTTTGTATTAGAAGACATAACTATAACATTTAAACCAAAGAAACCTAAGTAATGACAGATGGACAATTAATCGTTGATACTCTAACTAGTGAAATAACTGGTAGAGACAGAACAAACTTTGAAAGAAATGTAAGTCAAGCAAGGTTAAAATCATTTAATAAAAAACCAAGTCCTCACGAGTTGAAAGAGGAAGATATAGGTGTATATATAGATCAAGCTACAAATTCTTATGTTTTAATATTAAAAAAAGGTAATAGATTAATAGAGTGGTTTTCTAATGGAACTCAGGAACCACTAACAACACAACACACTGTTTCAGCAGGTGATAAACTAACAATCCAAAATGGATTAATAATAAAAATAGTATAGGTAATATTATGGGAATGGAATTTTATGAAGGGCAACAGGGTATAGACTGGCAACAATTATATAACCAAGAAACTCCTCCAAGTGGGGCGATATTTGAAGAAGGACAGAATAGACCTTGGTCTCCTTTAACTGTTGATATGATGGCAAAAAATGTTGTATCAGATTATGATAAAAGAATAGATAGACAAGAAGAAACATTAGATTATTATGGAAATATTGCCAGTACTAGTATGGATTGGCATGGGTTTCAGAAACCAAAGTTTGATGCAGATTATTTAAAAAGAATGTGGGATAATCCAGAAGGACAAAAATTATTATTAGACAAGTTTGAATCATTAAATCCTATAGAAACAACTAAACTTGATCCAATTTCTGGTAATCCTGTAACTACAACAACTGAAAGTGAAACTTTTAAAGGTGTTAAATCTTTTCTTGAGAATGAAAGACACGACCCTAATCGAATATTTAGAAAGAAAGCAAAAGAGGCAGTTTATTCTGATGCAGTTCCCAGTAAACTAGAACATGAGGCAGTAGACCCAACATACTTTGATGAATCTTGGATGGGTAAAGGTGGTAAAGCTCAAGCTGAAATAAATGAAATATATTCAAAATATGGCGGAGGTGATATTAAATCTGATTATTTTGGCGCAGCTGAAGATGCTGGATATTTTGCAGATAAAACTTATGGTCAGCAAGATTTAACAGCTATGAGAGGTTGGAGTTCTGAAATAAAAAGTACAATTCCCGCAGAATACTACAATAGAGAATCTGCATTAACTGATTTAGGTCAGTTTGATAAGGATTATTTTAATACTTTAGGTAAAGAACATGGATGGGGATTTGATGAATTAAAGACATTGGCAGATACTGGAAAAGCACCTGAAGGTGGATTACTGAGAACGCCTGAATCCTTTGAAATGTTAGCTAATACTAATCAAATGCCTAATATTATGCAAACTGCTGGTACTGATGCAATCTACTCACAGGCAATAGACCCTAAGCTTATTTCTGCCGCAGAAGAGGCAGGTGGTATTCCAGCCATGTTGAAAAGTGCTGAAAGCTATGGAGCTTCTACTGCTGCTGAACTTGGCGCACAAGCATTAGCAGACCCATCACTAGTCACTGCTGGAGCAACAGCAGGGGTAGAAACATCAGGTTTATTATCGACAATGGGACAGGGTTTTCCTTGGTTAATGGCTTTAATGGCTTTAGGTCAAGCAGGAAGTAACAAGAGTACTACTATAGGTAGAATTTTTAATAAATTTAGTTAGAAATAAGGAAAAATAAAAATGGCAAACTTTAGAGAGACTTTTGGTGATACAAAAGATGCGGGAGAAAGATCAAAGGAATCCTGGGGAACTTTTTGGGACACACATATTGGTAGAGAAGGATTTTTTGGAAATCTTGGGATGAATTGGTTATGGAAAAGTGGCTCAACAAAAGATGCGGAAAAAAGAGCAAGGGATAAAATTAAAGGTATTTATGGTGACGCTATTGGTGGTACTGAAGATTATATGGATAAACTAAAATCTTATTACGAAGGTGAAGGTGGATTACTTGCAAGGACTAGAGACAAACAGGTTCTCTCAAGCGCTCAACCTGCTACCCAATTACAAAATCTAGAGGATACAATGTATAGTAAAGGAGATATGGCTAATATAGAAAAAACAAAATCTCCTGATTGGGGTTCTAATCTATACGCTGCGGCTGACTTGGGAATGTCTAATAGCATACTTGGACAAAAGTTTCAGATGAATGCACAGGTATTTAACTTAGAAGAAAAAATTAAACAATTAGAAATCGGCAGGGAAAATAAACTCGATTCAATGGCATAGAGAGGTAACATTATGGCATCACCATCAAACACTATATTGCAAGTAGTTGGAAAACTATTGCAACATAAATCTTTAGAAACAGAAAATGCTAAGAATAGAGCCTTTGCACTTCAGCAGTTAGATGCAAAAAACAGACAGGCACTTTCATTGGTCGGGGCGCAAGAAGCATCTGCTATAGCTATAAATAAGGCAAAGCTAAAAGCGACTCAAGACGCATCATTGGCATTACTTAAAGACCAGACGTATAAAGATGATTTAAAATATAAGAGCGATTTAATAGCAAATAGGGCATTTGAGACTAATCTTATGAGTTTATTTGGCACTATTGAGGTGGGAGTAAAGGATGAGGATGGTAATTATACTGGTATTCATGATCCTGGCGTTCCAAGGAGTTCTATACATAAGGGTAAAATAACAAGAGCTATTACAACAACTCATGAAGAAAAGATTCCAGGTAGTGATGAGCGTAGAGTTTCTCCAGCTTATGAATCTGATATTGCAAAAAGAAATCCTTATTATGTAGACCCAAATGTTGAATTTAGTGATGCGGATCAAGTATATAGTAATCTAATTCAAAGAATGGAAAAAGGTGCTTTTAAAGACGGAGGAACAAATCCTCAAGACCATAAATTAATCCCCAAAGGTGTAAGGTCTAGGTATATAGATAAGGGATTTAAAGCTTGGGCTAATAAGGGTAATCGTCAATTACTCAGAGAAAATATTGAAGATGCAATAAAATATGGTGATATAAATACTGGATATGACGAAAAGTATGCGAAGGCTAGTGAATATATAACAACAGAACCTCAATATAGAAAAGTTAGAAAAGAGATTTCTCCAGAGACATTCTTCTCAAATAATAATAATAAAGGTGTTTATCTGACTGGTACTGGCAATTTATGGATTAATGGAGAATTTCAAGGCACAGGTGCTAAAATGACTGACTTAGTTAGAAATCCTGTAATTGGAAATAAAGTTAAAATTAATATATCTCCTGATAAGAAATCTGCTAGTTATGTATATCTTCAAGAAAGTATTGCAAGGGCTCAAGCTGGGCTTAGTGGTAGTGCCGCTGCATTTAAACAGATGAATGAATTGGATGTTTTAACTCAAGATTCGGCTGAAAAGCTCAAGCATAGATGGTTTAAACCAGATGTATTTCAATTAAATGAAACAGACTTTATGGGATTAGATGAAAATGAATTATTAGCAGAGGTTGCTGAGAGAGTTGATGGTATAGATGAAGGCGGAGTTGCAAAATGGAAAGGTGTAAGCGTACAAGATCAATTTGACCAAGCTAAGAAATTGTGGAATAATCCTGAAGCTGGTGACATGCACGAATACAGACAAAAAGTAGTTGAGCAACTTGGTTATTTAATTAGACAAATTAATAATGATGTTGATAAAACTAATAAGTACGATTTTTACAATAAAGATAATTGGAAGGCTTATTCCGAAAGCGACCCCAATAAAGAATATCAAGGTGGCTTAGAAGCTACACCGAATGCTTGGTCTAAATTTTGGCAGACTCAGAATAAAGAAGGAATATCTACTTATGATGAATATCTGGATTTAATGAAAAGACTTGTTAGTATGAGAGAGCAATTAATGATGGAGAAAAAAGAGAACTATAATTTATCCTCTCTTAGGCTTGGTACTTATTAAGGATACTACAAGTGGATCCTTATCTACTACAAAGTAATATAAGTCTATATCAACAGGCTCCTCACTATTTTAGTGACCTCCAAGTAGACCAAATGGAAACTGCCGCAGAACAGGCAGGTATAAAGTTTAAGAGAAATCTAGATTGGCATGAGCAACAGATAGAAAAAGAGGCTCAGCAAAGCAGTGGTATCCTTTCTCAATTTGGCAGTGGTGTATTTGAGGGGTTTCTTGGACCTTTTGCTTTCGGTGGTTGGTCTGATGAACCAGAAACTGAATCTCAGGCTATGGCACATAGCATTGGTTCATTACTTGGTTTTGTTCCAGGATTAGCAGGGGGAATATTTAAAGGAGGTGCAACATTAGCAGTTAAAGGTCTGGCTATGACAGGCGCTACCGCTACTGCTACTAAGGTTTTAAGAGCTTCTAATAGAGCATACGCATCATTCGCAAAAAGTCCTTTTGCAACATCTATTCCTTTAAAAGCAGCAGACAAAGCAAATGCTTGGACTATAGGTAAATTAGCAGATGCTGGTTATGATGTAAATAAATATCTAAAATCTGGGAATAAGACTGCTGATATTATAAAGTCTGCTCAACATCTTGGTGTTGCCAGTGCTGTAAGTTCATTTTGGGAAGGACCATCGGGTATAATGCAATCGTATGCTCATGGTCTGATAGCAGGTGGCTGGTTTGGAACTGTCGGTAATTTTATGAATGTAGGTAAGATGCTACATAGTGCCAATATTACAAAGAGACTACACGCAGAAGATTGGATATGGAATCAAGTTTCAAAAGGAATGGCTGGTTCTATGTTTCAAGGAGGAATGTCTACTTTTTATGGTGCGCCAACAGCTACTCAGGTATATGAATATTTACTTGGAGGTTACTTTGGATGGAAGCATCCTAGTGCTAAAGTTAGAATAGCAAGGGAGTATATAGGAGAATATAAGAATGAACATCCTTTAAGGTCTGAAGAGTTTGATATGCTAAAGACTGATGAATTCAAAGCACTACCTAAGAATTCACAAGAGTATATAAGAGAACACTTTAAAAGAGTCGTTGGTGATATGAAATCTGGAATTGAAGAAGCTGCTGTTGGTGAAGGACCAGGCGCACCAATAGCAAAAATGTTAGCAGATGTATTAGGGGAACAAAAGGAATCTATACTTAAAAAAGCAGAGATAAAGTTTGGTAAAGGTAGAGAAGAATTAACAGATGCGGAAATATTTGAAATAGAAGCTGATGAAATCTGGAAGCCAATGTTTGAATTAACTGAAAATCAGTTAGATGTTTCAAGGATTGCAGGGTCTATTGTAGAAGGCAGAACTGCTGAATTAGTTGGTATAGATAAAGAAGTTTATGAATCATTACCAAAAGAATTAAGAGAGCAGATTAAAAGCGGTGATGCTAATGCTGTAGAAGCAATGACTATGATTGCTCAAGAAATACAGAAAGATCGAGCGTCTGATAAAGCGGCAGAGAATATTACTTCTATTGAGCAGGTAGATGGAGAACAAAATGAGGTTATAAGGGCTAATTATAGAATAAAAGATTTTTTACTTGAATTAAAGAATATTGCGATTCAACAAGAAATATCAGAACTTGATGTATTAAATGGTGCTGTTAAGGCTTATTTAAAAACAAAGGAAGCTAAAGAAGGTTATGATGATTTTATTAAAAGATTTTGGAGAGAATATCCTACAATTACTCCATCTGAAGGGCAAGAACGATTCTTAAAACAATTATTTAGAAGGTTTCAGACCGAATCTTTCCATCGCTATTATGCTTGGGAAAGAAATAAAGATGAACTACATCCTGTTCTTATTTATAATAAAGAAGGAAAGTTAGTAAAGAATACTAAACCTGATACACCAGACGAATTACACTTTAGAACCAAGCTTGTAGAGGCTGTAAAAAGAATAGGTGAATCAGTAAAAGGCTACACTATTGAATTAATACGAGGGGTAAGTGAACTTGGACCAGATTCATCTAAAAAAACAAAAATCAAAGTAGAGAAAAAAGAATGGAGTCAATATCCTGAAGGTAGAGATAATTATGAAGTAAGCTCTGTTGGAGATAAAAGATTTAGTGCATTTTATGCTCAGTTAAAAGATGGTAGATATATTGAAGATATATATCAACTAGATATAAAAGGTCATGGTACAGCTCAACCTAAACCTATTGGCGATAAACCTACTAGAACATCGCAAAAGAAAATGGGTAAGTTTAAAAGAGAAGTTACTGAAGAACAATCATGGGCAGAGTATAAAGAACTATGGAGACAATATCTTAAAGAAAATCCAAAGTTATTAAGAGAATTAAGAGCAAAGTCAAAAGGAAAAGTATTAACCGATAAATTTGCAAATACAGATGTTTCTCAAGCCAGAGCATTGGCTGAAATATTAAATGAAACTGCTGGTGTTCCTAAAGTTAGTTCTAAGAGAGTTGCTTTTGTTAAAAGATTAACAAAGAAAATGACCAAGGCAATAGAAAAGGTTGCTCCAAAAAAATGGTTAGAGAAGGAGAAAGTAAAAACAAGAATTGCTACTCAATTTATAGGAAAGGGAAAAGCAGGTTCTTCAACTGAAAAATATAGAATTATGTATGGCGAGGAAGGTTTATCAAATACTGGACTATACGATTCAACTGATGTTATATATGTTTCTTCTAATGGGAAGAGAGTTGGAAGAGTCAATCCAGTTAAAAATGGAGCATTGCAGGGTCAGTATAAAAACATAGATAAAGCAATAGATGCTGGAGCTACTATTATTATGGATACTTCTCAGCATTTAAGAAATACGGGTAGATACAATATCGGAGAATTAGCTCTTGCTAGATATATACAGAAAAAGGGATACAGAAGGATTGGAGAAACTGGAGTATGGGAGCCAGAAAGAAAGCCTGATACTTATAAATTAAAATATGGAAGGACTGGAAGAAAGCATGGTAAACATCGTGTAGGAGCATCCGTTAATCATGATAAGCGAATAATTACTTTAGACAAACAACGATTAATTGAGATGTGGAAAGAAAAAGCTTGGACCAAACCTAAAGTTAAAGGTGTTACTCCCTTAGATAAGAATCAGTTTCTTACTTATGAAGAATGGGAAAGGTTTGTATTAGAACATGAACTAGCGCATACAAGAAGTGAACAAAGAAAGGGGGAAACTAAAGCTGAATATGAAAATAGAATGAATAGAGAGGCTTTAAAAGAATTAGAATTATCAAGAGGTAGAGGAGTAGAAAAAGACTATAAAAACAAAACAATAAAAGTTAATCAGACAATTTTAAGAGAAAAATTCAATAATAAAACTTGGGTTGATGAAGGATTAGAGGAGAATTTATTTAGAAATTATGAAGAGTTTGAATTATTTGAAGTTGAAAAAGAATTAATAAGACATAGAATTCGTGCAAGAAAGGATGATGCACCAGGTGATCTTGAGCGAAGAATTGCAAAATATGCAAGTAAATCTATGGGTGGAGATAAATTTACATTTTATAAAAACCAACAAATAAGAGATTTAAAAGAAGTAGAAGCAGGTAATAAAGTTATTAAACCTTACGATAATTTTTATGATTGGGCTTCTAGAACTTTTATGGAAGGTATGACTCCAGAGGCTTGGAGATTAGTTACTCATGAACTTGATGAACAAGGTTATTATCCAAAGATACCTAAGAAAGATACTGGAGTAGAAAGAATATTCCCCTATCATCCTGATACGACTAAAACAAAATTAAGTTCCATTTTTAAACGAATTTTAAAAAAATATCCTAAATCTAAGATAAAAATATTATTTAAGTATGACCAGGAACAATACATTAAAATGATGTCTCCAGATTTTGGTAAAAAACTAAGCAAAGTTGTTATAGATGAACTAAAAAGGATGCATGAAAAAGCTTTTATAAGTAATTATCTTTATGAAAAGAACTATACTTTTAAAGGCGTTTCGGATAGAGTTAAAAGAGAAACACTGTTTTCAGACCAAGAGATACCTCTTAATGCACTCGATTATATTAATATTGCTCCAAAGGGTGAGTTGGAAATTATATTCTTAGATGATAAAAAGGCTGGAGGTATAAAAGAATACTTCAGAACAGAAGATGGTTTGATATTAGCAGACTCAAAAACAGATGGAGGAATGATTACTCATTCTAATTTCTTTAAGACTATGGTTGATGTAGAAGGTTTTCGTTTATCAACATCAAGATTAAAACCTACTGCTGCTAGTTGGGAAACAGATGGCTCTGTATTTCTTTTAAAAGCAGGGATTCATCCATCTAGAGGAGGGTTTGATAGTGCTATTAATCCTAATCAGATCATTGTATTTACAAGTTCTGCTAAATCAATGCCTAAAGGAGCAAAGGTACATGAAGGAAGGGTTGTTAAATCAAAAGACGGAACAGTCATTGGGTATAGATTTAAGGGAGTCAAAAAGGGAGATAAGCCGATTGGTACAAAAATGAAGGTTGGCAGTTTAAGATTGAACTATGGAGTTTATGAAGATGCAGGTTCTACTAAATCACAAAGAATTAAAAAGCAATTTCATTCATTCTTAAACTCTTTGCAGGTTAGTAAAAAAGGTTTTGATTCTTTTATGTCAGAAACAATTGACAAAGCTATTGCTGGAGACCCAGTTTCAAATTCATTTGCTAGTGAGTGGATAAAAGACCCAACTAAAATACCAAGTAGAAAAGACTTTCAGATTAAGGATATTAGCTATGAATTAGTTACTAAAATATTAAATGAACATGTAGACCATCCAATCTATAAAGAACTTATTGCTGATATGATGGATCAAACTAGATTTCTTGAAACAGAGGAAATGAGGGGAATGGAAGATGAAATAATAGAACTAAGAGAATATACTACTAGATTACAAAAGTGGTTAAAGGCTACAGATTTTCATCCTATTGTTCCACAGTTAATAGAAAATAACTTATTTCAAGCTATGGTATTAAAATATACCACAGATAAGCTTACTTATCCTGAATGGAAATACTCTGGAACTGGTCGTGTTGGAGCTGTTGACCCATTAGTTGAAGCGATACATGGTGAAATAAAAAACAATAGTTTTAAACTAGGTTCTAGTCATTCTAGGATGCCAGTAAAATGGACTACAACTGGTACAGATATGAGATTAGAAGAAGCTTGGGATTCTTATAAGAAAATAAGAGATGGGGGTAGATTTAAAGGTCGTGCTAAAATGTTAAGAACGATGGAAGAAGATTTAAGATTTGCTTTAATGAGGGTACCATCTCCAGCAGTTAGTGGAACTAGAATTTTAATGTTTGATGGGTTTGTTAGAAGTGATGTTGGAATGGAGGATTTTGGTGTATATACAAGGTCAAGAGACCATTTCTATTTTGATGGAGCAGATGTAGACATGGATGGTTTATATTTTTATCAGGGACTTCCAAAAGAATTTAAAGCAGAAGTATTTAAAAATAGACATGAATTAGAACATAAGGACAGTAAGGGTAGATGGGTCATGACAAAAAATAAAGACCCTAAATACAATAAGGATTATGGTTCTGAGTTAAATAAATTTGAAAAATTAATTGCTGATAAAAATGTTGCAGACCCAGCATCTCAATGGTTGCCCTGGGGTTTAAGACAAGCTGGTATGTCAGGTTATCAAGGTAAAGATGGCATGGGTATGGTAATCAATGCAAAAAGCTTTTTAAATACAGTAGTAGCAGATATTATACAAAATAATGACGGGGAACTTGATCTTGAATTAGTTAGCGGTAAAAAAGTTTGGGGTAAAATAAAAGGAACAACTAATGAAAAAATAATTAATGGGTCCTTTAGAAAACATCTTGTAGAAGCCTCGAGTAGAACTGCTGACTCTGCTAATTATTTTAGAATAAAGAATCCCCATGAAGTAGTTACTTATCTTCTAAAAAAAGCTTTCCCAGATATAAAAATGGAAGTTTGGGATAAAAAGAAGAAAGAATATGTTGAACAACCAATTGAATTTAGAAATTTAGCTCATCATAGTCATTATGCCAACTTGTATCAAGTTAATAATCTGCTCTATGGTAAAAATTGGCGTCAAAATAGAATGCATACTTTACAAGAAGTTCAAGAAGGTTTAAGAGATATTACTTCTCAAGGTGATTACATGAGTAGTATGTGGCATATAGGAAAAGAATTATCTCAATATAAAATAGAAACTAATCCTATGCGATTTTGGAGTGATAAGAAAGCTATTGACGTATGGAAAGAATCCTTTAAGCTATTTAATGAGGCTTTTACAAAAGACAAAACTCTAAAAGATTTATTAGTAAGAGGGGGTGGTTTAAGAGTAATACCAAGATATATTGTCACAAAACAAGAAGCTAAAGATAGAATAGAGCAATACTGGGAAGAAAATCCAAATGCTAAAAAAACAAGAACAGTTCGTTGGGTACATAAGGGATTAAGAGGATTAGGGAAAACTCCTAAAGAAAGGTCAGAAATGAAATGGATGCTCCCAGAAAAGGAGCAATTGTTATTTAATAATCTTTGGTCTACTAGTTTAATAAGAAGACCTAAACCAGCTGAAGAAGTAATAATGAGACTTAATGATTCTTTAGATGTGTGGAGCGCAATGAATACTGCTAGGCATGGTCAGAAATTATTAGATGGATTAAAAGAAGTTGGTCTTGAAAAAAACTTTTCAGATATAGCAGAAGAACTTGCTGTTTTTGCAGATTCAATTAAAAATAAATATCTTCATGCGAGAGGTTTAAATAGAAAGAATAATGTTCCAACTTATGAAACTATGGATCAAGTTAATAATATTATAAAACAAAAGAAGTTAGATATTATTGAACAAGCTAAAGGTCTTGGTATTAAACCTGAATTATTAGAGCAATATCTTTACTCAAGAATGCTTGGAACTATATGGGCTAGACGGGCTGGAAAAGATAAAGTCAGGAAAGAATTAGAAAAACATATAAAAGAGTTAGAAGAAACTCCAGGAGAAAACCCAGAAGAATTAAGACACTATAAAGAAAAACTAGCTGATTTTCAGAAATTTTATAATAAAACATCTTTTCATAGATTCCCTATTGAAACTGA
>TARA_R110002020_G_scaffold305608_3_pt1 | contig 15167 bp, 8 predicted proteins | sample TARA_R110002020 | Tara Oceans TARA_R110002020 (sample SAMEA4396489) | marine metagenome | biome: Westerlies Biome; feature: [MES] marine water layer (ENVO:01000295) within the mesopelagic zone...; material: water (ENVO:00002006), including particulate matter (ENVO:01000060) such... | reverse complement strand
CATCGCCAAAATCATGGACAAGGGAACGCTGATCCGCTCCTACGTGGCGGCAGATCTGGGGCACATTCTTCATACACGCCACCAGTACCATTTCCATACCTGCTACGAACCTCCACAATCCGTGGTCGTGCCACATTTAGGTTCTTGGATCTCCAAGGAACTCGGCCCCTTAAACCCAGTGATTCCGTCCTTCATTAATATAGGTCAGCGATTCTCTGTGGGTGAAGGCGAGGAACTGAAGGCTTTTCACAGCGCAGGTTTTCTGGGTTCTGAGCATGGCCCATTTTTGATTCCCGATCCTTCCGCGGGTTTAGATAGCGTACGCCCTCCTATCGGCATGTCCACGCAGCGTTTTGAATCCAGAAACCAACTTTACCAAGACCTGATTTCTGCAGGCGCAATGGGCGAGTATGGTTCGGACTATCAAAAGGAATCACTGAAGCGATCCATGGAGCAGGCGTACATTCTGCTGAATTCCCCTGAAGCCAAGGCTTTTGATCTGAGTCAGGAGCCAAAGGAAAGCTATGATAAGTACAACAACAGTAAGTTTGGGCTGGGTTGCCTGCTGGCAAAAAGACTGGTGGATCAGGGTGCTAGATACATCACGGTCACTTCCGAGTATGAGCCTTTCAAAGGCTGGGATACCCATGATAATGGACATACCCGATTGACAGAAATGAAGAAGATGATCGACTCTCCTATCGCCCAACTTATCTCTGATCTGGATGAAAGCGGGAAACTGGACAGAACCCTAGTGATCGTAGCTTCTGAGTTTAGCCGGGATATGCTGACAGAAGGAAGACCTGGGCTGAAAGTGAAAGATCAGGTGGAAGTGCCGGATATCATAGAAGACATGAAAAACTACGGGATGCATAGGCATTTTACCGATGGCTGCTCCATGCTGATGTTTGGTGGAGGAATCAAAAAAGGTCACGTGTATGGCAAAACCGCAGATGAGCGACCTTGCAAAAGCATAGAAAACCCTATCAAAATAGACAGCATTCACCAGACGGTCTATCATGCCTTAGGCATAGCTCCCGAAACAAACTACGAGATCGAACAGCGCCCATTCTTCACCACGCCTGATGGCCATGGGAAGGTGGAGTTTGATTTATTGAGAAAGGGGTAAGTGCTTAATACTGAATTTTTAGCCTAATTTCTTCGACTTTTTAACTAAGGGTTGCGGGGTAAGGAAAGTAGGTGTATTTTGATGGGGATAAAAGGCATATTTTTTAAGTGCCATCACGAAATAAAATAAATAGGAACATCAACAATAACAGTGGATATTAGTCTAATCGGAAGAAGATCACCAGTTGGGGATACACAAACGTTGTAGGGCATAAAAAAAACGTGAGACACATAATTCCAATATTATTATTCTTATCCATTGTACTTGACAGTTCTGCTCAAACCGACAGCTTGAAAAAGGTAAATCCTAGCTTTACCAAAATGCTTATTGGAACAGAAAATATTTATGCATTGAATTCAAGCGGACAACTTTTTGCTTGGGATTTAAAGAACCTAATTAGAACCTTTACGAGTGACACGACTGTAAAGTATACCTCCATTGCCAAAGACAAGTCGAATAAAATATATCTAGGTACAGCAAAAGGCAAAATTTTCACGATTAACAAAAACGACTATTCAATTGACCTACACCTTGAACTAAAAAAGGACTACAGCGTCACTGATATCTTTTTCAATACTTCAGATGAAATTTTTCTAATTGTTCCTTATGCAGTTTATGATCCAGTGAAAGATAAACATTGGACTGATTTTGAACACCAACCAAATGGCATGATTGTGTCAAAACGCTTCTTATTCATTTTTAGGAAGCGGACAAACCAATATTTTGACATGCCTCAGTATACTTTCATTGACAGTCAAGACAGAATTTGGATGACTAAGAGTTTTGGAGAATTTGGTGGTTCAGTTCAAATTTTCGACACTCGAAAGAGAACAGAATTAAATGCTGACATAGATAGCCTAAACTTTGGGCTGCTCTTTCCAAAGTCAGTTTTTGAAGATAAAAGCCAAAATATTTATATAACCTCAGGTCTACAGCATTTTATGAAAAGCGGTGATATTTTTAGAATTAAGAATAATCTCGCTACTAAGATTTATGACAGCGAAGATTTTAGAGATACCAGGAACAACAATCCTTTTGGTGGTGGGATTTTCATCGGACCAGGTGCATATAACTCTTTTGACAACAAAATTTACTTTGCTACTACTGAAGGTTTTTATCGTGCGTCAATTCCCAATGAAGGAAGAATAGAAAATCCTGAATTGATTTTTAAACCAGAGTTGCTTTGGGATAGAGAACCTTTGGCAATTGGGGTTTCAATGTCAATAAAAAAGTTAGAATTTACAGACGACCAAAGACTTGTTTTCCTGACTTCAAATAATGGAATTGGGATTTATGATGGAACAGAATTAAAAATGATAAAATAAAAAACGGCGCACAATTGAGCGACGGCCGCGGGTCATAAGCCCCCACTGAGCGTAGAATATGAGTTGAGGCCACTAGGTGTAGATTGTATCTACACCTCCATATCCCATCCAATTTTTAATTGGTCACCTAGATCAAAATCAATTACAAATTGATCTTGATACTTAGCTAAAGTTGCAAACTCACCCGCCTAAGGATAAAAAGAGCCAGCCAAAACGGTAGACTTAATCCTCAGCCTGTTATCTTGTTTGACGCCCCCCACACCGTGGCCTGTGTCTTCACAGACCACTTCAATCCCGGTCTGTGACACAGACCGAGGCGACTTAAACAACCTCCCTCCCCTTTATCAGCTTAGATCCCCAATTTTCTACTCAGAGCATATCCCAATGAGCTCAGCTTACATAATTATCAGTTCAGAACACATAATTATCAGCTCTGAGCACATATTTTTCAGTTAATCAAACATTACTATCACCTCTAAGCACCTATTTTTCAGTTCAGAGCACCTAATTATCAGCTACTTTCCTCTCAGGATCAGTTCTGAATCTTTAACTAGGAAATCAGATCCGCTCCCGAGCTGCTTGAGACAGATAAATTGATTTTTTGAATACCGTAGCATTCCGGAAATAAATGGGTTCAACTTTTCATAGCCCAGATTTCACCGTCCCACCCTAAACCTTTCAGGTTTATAACAAGCTTAACCTTCATTCCCTGAAATCCTATTATCTTAAAGAGTGTACTAATTTAGGTCGCAAAGCATTCTTTTTCTTTCTTCCTAATTCAAAAAATCAGAAACCCATGAAAAACCTTTGCCTCGTCTTATTCATTTTCCTTCTACTTCCCTTGACAGTAATGGCACAGCAAAATCGGGTTCGGGAGGTCAGGAAGAATGTTCCCTTGGATTCTATTGTATTAAGTGATCCAGCTATTTTGGCGGATTCCAGCACTAAGATGTATTATATGACCGGAACTGGCGGGATGCTATGGAAAAGCGCGGATTTGAAACTTTGGGATGGCCCATATAAAATCGCAGAAACCGACCCAGACTCCTGGATGGGGCCTAATCCCATGATTTGGGCCGCAGAACTTCATGCTTACAAAAACAAGTACTACTATTTTGCCACCTTCACCAACCGGGCGGTTAAGATCGATACCGTCGATGGAAATGTGATAGAGCGTCGCGCCAGCCATGTTTTAGTGAGTGACAAGCCAGACGGTCCCTATGTGCCGATGCAAGACGATACGTACTTACCTGCAAGTATGCCTACGTTGGATGGCACTTTCTGGGTAGATAAAGATGGAAAACCTTACATGATCTACTGCCATGAATGGTTGCAGAATGGAAATGGCACTATGGAAAAGATTGAGCTGAAACCGGATTTAAGCGGTTCGATAGGTAAAGGAAAAATACTTTTCCGAGCCAGTGATTCGCCCTGGAGCCGTGAGAAAGATGACAACGGCAAGGATAAACCTAACAAAGTAACCGATGGCCCCTATTTGTTTGAAACAAAAACGGGAAGGTTGGGGATGATATGGACTAGTTGGGTTTACAGTGACTATACCCAAGGAGTGGCTTATTCAGAAAGCGGAACCCTGGATGGCCCTTGGATTCAGGAAAAAGACCCGATTACTCCTCCAAATTTTGGTCATGGCATGTTGTTTCACACCTTGGAAGGGAAGCTGCTGATGTCAGTACATAGTCACAAGAGCGTGAATGGACGGACCATCCGTCATCCTCATTTCTTTGAAATTGATCTGTCCGGCGATAAGCTAGTTGTTGGCAAGGAGTATATGCCATAGAGCGGAGATTGCTGAGTTTTTAGAAGTTACCTGCCTTTGTTCGGTGCAAACTCAGGTACCTTAGGAGGGTATCCTTTTAACTTCAGAAGAGACACATTAAGCTTCAGAAGTTAATTAATTACCTTCTGAGGATACCTTTTTATGCTTTGAGGAGAGCTTACTCTGTTCTGAACAGAACTAGTTAAGCTCAGAAGAGAAAAAGAAAGCTTCGGAGCAAAACTTTTTATTCTTGGAGTGAAGAAAGAAAGCTTCGGAGGAGAACAAGTTTTGCTTTTATCAGAATTAATTCGCCTCCGAATGTAATTTTTCAGGAAAGTAAACTTTTTATTTTATAGAGGTACTATCCTAGAATCTGGGATTTTTCTGGCAAAAGCTTAAATCTATCCAAAAAATTATTTAAAAGGCCAAAAGAGGTTAATTAAATATTTTACATAAGTATTATTTTTTATCATCAATCTTAAGATAATATTAAGATTTCTTGCAACCATTGACTTATTTTTTTACGTAAACCCCTCCCAAAGACTAGTTCTTTTGAGATAAGTCCTGAAAAGTTGGCGTGATTTTGGGTTTTAGTATGCATGCATCCTTTTTATAGAAAATTGCATCTACTAACTAGGAAGCCTTAGAGAGCCAACAACCGGAAAGAAATACCTAACCAATATTATTTATACCTAAACCCACTAAATATGAAAACGCTACAAGTACCAAACTGGATGAGAAACTTGATGATGGGCTTTGTCGCTTTGCTTTGGCTTAGCCCATCTGATGCCTCAGCTGATGACATGAACGGTGTCTCATTTCAAGTATTCTATGACGAACTGATGCCTTATGGTGATTGGGTCAAAGATGGCCGTTATGGCTACGTATGGTTACCTGCTGTGTACGATGATTTCCATCCTTATGGAACAAACGGACACTGGGTGATGACGGAATATGGAAATACCTGGGTTTCAGATTACGATTGGGGTTGGGCGACATTTCACTACGGTAGATGGTATTATGATGACAATTACCGAAGCTGGGCGTGGATCCCGGATTACAACTGGGGACCAGCATGGGTAGACTGGAGAACTGGTGGCGGATATTACGGATGGGCACCTATGGGTCCTGGATTCTCTGTCAATGTGAGGATCAACATTCCTACTGCATACTGGTTGTTTGTACCACAAAATAGATTTGCATACCACAATGTGTACAACTACTATGTGCCATACGCTAGAAGAGTCAAAATCTATAACAATACCACAATCATTAATAACACGGTGGTTTATAATAACAACAGATACTATGCAGGACCTTCAAGAAAAGAGATTCAGCGCGTAACTAGAACAACCTATCCTGTACACAGCGTGCAGTCTGCTAGAGCTGCTGGGAGAAATACCGTATCCAGAAATACCGTTAATATATATAGACCAGACTTAAACAGCGGCGGAAGAACAACCACTGCAGCTAGACCTTCTAGAGTACTTGCAAACGGACAAAGCAGAACACAACCTGCATCCGTACCATCCAGAGGAAATAGCAGAACTGAAACTGTATCCGGAAGATCAGCTACTACTCCTGCGGGAACTACCAGATCTAGCGAAAGAACTTCCTCTTCCCGTTCTAGCAACACAGAAGTGAGGACCACTACCCCATCGTCTAGTCGTGGTGGAAGTTTTGAGACAAAGCCGTACTCCGGAGCTCAAACCAGAACCGCTACGCCTAGCAACTCTAGAAGTAGTGAAACTAGAACTTCTACTCCGTCAAGCAGAGAGTCGCAGACCAGATCTAACCCTACGAGAACACAAAGTTCTGCTCCGACTCAACGATCTAATGAATCTAGAACTCAGCCAGCTCCTACTCAACGTACGACTCAGCCGAGAACTCAATCTGCTCCGGCTCAGCGTTCGACTCAATCTAGGACACAGCCAAGTAGCTCTTCTAGACCTGTAGTAAAGTCTAGTGCACCTACGAGATCAACTGAGTCCAGAACTCAGTCTTCCTCCAGTAGATCAACTCCGCAGGTAAAAAGTGCACCTTCAAGATCTTCTACTCCTACCAAGAGTTCAAGTAGAACAACTACAAGTTCTTCTTCAAGAACCACTTCAAAAACAAGAGGAAATAATTAAACCCAGTTAAACCAAAGTGAAAAGGGTAGCCAAATGGCTATCCTTTTTTTTGTGTTAAGTTTTAACCACGAAGGACCCGGAGGTTTTCACAGAGCACACCATTAAGTAAACAGGGCCGAAAGCCCAAAATATCCCAGCCAAGCTCGATAGGGCTTGGTTAAAGTAACAAACCAAGCATCCTAAAGCTCTGTAAGAGCGAAATAACTATTGTGTTCCATCGCTCCATTTCGCGGTAACTCATCAAATCAATAGTATTACACCCCTTGGTAATGTCTGCCTGATTCATGTTCACGAAACGTTCCTACAGAACGAAGCCATACCTTTAAATCCCTGCTACAGACCATACATTGCTACGTACGAGGTCTGGTAAAACAACAAGCTACTGATTGATCATTGGATAATACAAAGTCTTCGTATGCCCTTCGCAATGACGAAAACCAAACTAAAAGGTAGAATCCAATCTTTAGTTAAAGCGACACAACAAACCCAGCTTACCAAATAAAATTTCGAATTCCAGTTTTTGTCTATCTTTGCAAACTGTTTTCAACACGCGCATTAAGTTTCGCCCAACCTATTCACACCTTGAAACAATACTTCAACTTATTCGACTTCAGTCAAAAGGTAGATTACAAAACCGAAGTTCTCTCTGGACTTACAGTTGCCATGGCGCTTATTCCTGAGGCAGTTGCCTTTGCATTGATTGCCGGACTTTCCCCATTGACTGGCTTATATGCCGCATTTATGATGGGATTGGTCACTTCCATTTTGGGAGGTCGTCCAGGAATGATCTCTGGTGCTACCGGCGCTGTAGCTGTGGTAATCGTCACATTGGCAGCTACGCATGGCGTAGAATATGTATTTGCTGCGGTTGTACTTGCAGGTATTCTTCAGGTTTCTGCTGGAGCTTTGAAACTAGGAAAACTCATGCGCCTGGTGCCACATCCAGTGATTTTTGGATTTGTCAATGGCCTGGCAATTATCATTTTCATGTCCCAATTGGACCAGTTCAAAGATGCTAGTGGCGCTTGGCTGACAGGTTCTTCGCTTTATATTTTGCTTGGCTTTGTCCTGTTGACTATGTTGATCATATGGGGATTACCAAAGCTAACCAAAGCTGTACCTGCTTCATTGACAGCCATTTTGGTTGTTTTCGGACTAGTAACTGTCTTAAATATCGACACCAAAACTGTAGGTGATATCGCCGCTATCAAAGGTGGCTTCCCTCCTTTTCACCTTCCTGCTGTTCCATTGACTTGGGAGACCTTACAGATCATTTTCCCGTATGCTGCAATTGTAGCAGGTGTAGGTTTGATCGAAAGTTTATTGACTTTGAATATCATTGACGAAATCACCGAAACCCGTGGACGTGGAAACAAAGAAGCAGTAGCTCAAGGCGTAGCAAATATGCTTTCCGGTGTATTCTCTGGAATGGGTGGCTGCGCGATGATCGGTCAGAGTTTGATCAATATTTCATCCGGTGCAAGAGCGAGACTATCGGGCATTGTTGCTTCTGTGATGCTATTGGTTTTCATCATGTTTGGATCCAGCTTGATCGAGCAGATGCCAATGGCAGCATTGACAGGACTGATGATCATGGTATCCATCGGGACATTTGAATGGGCTAGCTTGAGAACCTTCACCAAAATGCCAAAATCAGATGTTTTCCTGATGGTTTTAGTGACACTAATTACAGCATTCCTACACAATTTAGCCTTGGCAGTATTGGTAGGCGTGATCTTAGCAGCCTTGTTTTTCGCTTGGGATAATGCGAAAAGAATCCGTGCAAGAAAAAATGTGGATGCCAATGGAGTGAAACACTACGAGATGTTTGGTCCATTATTCTTCGGATCAATCGCTGCTTTCAACGAGAAATTTGACGTGCTCAATGATCCGACAGAAGTAATCATAGACTTTCAGGAAAGCCGTGTGGTGGATATGTCAGCTATTGAAGCCTTGAATAAATTGACGGAGCGCTATCATAAGGTTGGTAAAAAAGTACACTTGAAGCATCTTAGTCCTGATTGTAGAAGATTGCTCGAAAATGCAGATGAGCTGATCGATGTCAATGTGATCGAAGATCCTACTTATAAATTGGCGGTGGATAAGGTTTAAAGTGTTTAAAAAATCAAATGAACCTCGGAGATCAAAGAAGGAAACCCCTCTTAGATTTCCGGGGAGTTTCACCCTAAAGATTTGACCTCTAACTCATTATCCACATAGCTCTTAAGAGAAAAACTAAAAGTACTACCTTCTCCAAGTCGGCTTGCAACCCAAATTTCACCTTCGTGTTTTTCAATTATTTCCTGACAAAGCACCAAGCCCAAACCAGTACCAACCTCTCCTAATGTCCCACGTTTTTGATGGTTTGATTTTGAAAAAATCCCCTTAAGCATAGCTTCATCCATTCCTGTTCCGTGGTCTCGGACAGAGATGATGACTTCTCCCAATTTTTCCAGGACAAGTATCTCGATTTTTGCATTATGATTGGAAAACTTGATTGCATTGGAAATCAAGTTTCTCATCACCGTCAAGATCATATTCTGATCGGCTAACACAAAAATATTTTCTGAACATGATTTATCAAGTTTGATTTTTTTATAATCAGCTTGAGAAGCAACCATAGCGCTTGCTGTCTCTATTAATTCACACACCTGAATTACTTCCGCCTTTATTTCGAAAAGTTTGGTTTCCTTGACCGCCCAATTCAATAGGTTTTCCAACAAGTTATGGGTATTGCGGGAGACGTTTAAGAGGTATTGAATATTTTCCAGGTGTTCGGTATTCCCGGTATCTTCATATTCCTCTTCCAAAAGCTCCATGTAGCCAATGATAGAACTAAAAGGATTTCTCAGGTCATGAGCGATGATACTTAAGAGTTTGTCCTTCTCATTGATATGATTTTTTAATTCCAGGTTCGCGTGATTGAGCATAGTGGTTCGCTCTTTTACCGTATTTTCAAGCTGCAGGTTTTGTGCTTTGATTGCACGGACTCTCCAGTTGTATGCAAGTATTAAGAGACCTATAACCAAAAGTGTAGACAAGGCAATAAACCATGCTGTCTTCCAAAAAGGTGGAGTTACTATTAACACCAAAGAAGTTCCTGTTTCATTCCATACCCCATCATTATTAGACGCTTTCACGCGAAACAGGTAAGTGCCCGGACTAAGGTTAGTGTATGTTGCATTCCTCTGGGAACCCACATAGTTCCAATCCTCTTCAAAACCTTCCAGAATATAGGCAAATTGATTTTCCTCAGGATGGGTGTAATTCAGTGCCTTAAATTCAAACGTAAACACATTTTGCTTATAGGAAAGCACGACAGAATCAGTGACCGTAATATCCTTCTGCAATGGTGAATCCGCTTCTCTGAAATCCACTGATTGATTGAATAGGCGGAAATCAGTAATGTAAACTGGAGGTGCGTACGGATTGGTATTTAGCTGCTCTGGATCAAAAAGATTAAACCCATTCATCCCGCCAAAAAGCAATTCTCCTTTCTGGGTTTTAAGGACTGAGTATCGCGAAAACTCATCCCCTTGAAGCCCGTCGAACTTATCAAACGTAGTGAAATCAACGTCAACAGGATCAAATTTTACAATTCCTTTGATGGTTCCTATCCACAAATACCCCTTGTCATCTTCTACAATTGAACAAATTTCATTGACCGGCAAGCCATCATTTTTATCAAATGAAATAAAATTATCTGACTCAGGAATGTACCTGGCAAGTCCCCTCTCTGTAGCTATCCAAATAATATGATTACTATCTTCATATATCTGACGAATAGAATTGCTAGGTATGCTCTGGGAGTTTATACCTGCTGGCTGATAGGATTTGAATATGCCGGCTTTTTTATCACTGGATTCTATCACGCTCAACCCCGCTTGGGATCCTATCCAAATGTTACTTTTACTATCTTCAAATATCCTTAGCGGCTGATTGGAAGAAATAGAGTTCGGGTTGTTTTCATCATGTTTAAAAAGAACAAGTTCACCAGAATTGCTGTCGTACCTATATAAGCCTTCATTAAATGCTGCAATCCAAATGTAATTTTCGTCAAAATGCACATCAAACACATGCTGAATAGGGTAAGTGGTGTTTTGAATCCAGCTTGTAAAGCTGGTAAAGATGCCTTTTTCTTCATCAAGTAAAATATTGATTCCACCTCCCCAAGTACCTACCCACAGCTGTCCATCCTCATTTTTATTTAGGCTGATGACTGCATTTGATGCCAGAGAAGTCGGATCATTTGGATCATTTTCAAAATGCTTAAACACATCACCTGACCTATCAAAATAATTCAAACCTCCACCATCCGTAGCAATCCATATATCCCCTTCCTCATTCTCCAAAAAATCCCGGATGATATTGTTGTTTAGACTTTCAGAATTCAGGGAGTTGTTGTAATAATGCTCAAATTTTGAAGCATAAGGATCTGCCAAGTTTATTCCAGATTGCGCTGTACCAACCCAATACCTGTCCTGATTATCCTGAAAAATATTCCAAATCGAATTATGCGAAAGACTAGTTGGAATTTTGGAATCATGAAGGTATCGGTAAAACCCATCTGCTTCTTTATTATACAGATGTAGGCCCCCATTTTCATTACATGTCCACAGGTTTCCTTTGGGGTCTACGTATAGATTATAAATTGAATTGTTAAAAAGACTGTGTGGGTTTCCAGGTTCATGAAGATACCTTTGAAAAGATATCTTGCCCTGATCTACTACTAGCCTATTCAGGCCATTATTAAGGCTAGCTACCCAAAGGTTCCCATCCAAATCAATAGCAATAGACTTCAGATGATCCGAACTTATGGATGCTGGATTGTCAGAAGCATGACGGAAATATTCTAACTCTCCGTTGGAGGTATTCAATTTTGCCAGACCATTTCTAATGGTAGCAATCCACATTATATCACCGATATCCGCCACTATCGCATTGATAGGCCCCAAGCCCTTTACTTTATAAGACTCAAATACTTGCTTGTCGGGATCAAAAAAGAACAAACCAGATGACACACTTGAAATCCAAATTACACCATCTTCATCTTCTAGAATGGTATTGACTAGGTCTCCTTCACCCGTATCACTAGTAGCATCAAAAGGGATAAGAATCTTGGTAAAATCATCTGATTGCCTATTATACCGCGCCACCCCATCACCGGTTCCGACCCATAGTCTCTTTTTACTGTCTTCGAAAATTGCTCCTATATAGTTACTACTGAATCCAGTGCTGTCCGTTGGCGTGGAATAAATCCGGAAATTTAACCCATCATACTTATGTAAACCACTGGAAGTTCCTACCCATATAAAGCCAAGATGGTCCTGCGCAATCGTTGAAATCCTATTATTAACCAATCCTTCATAGATCCTCTGGAATTTCAAATCGGGTTTTTCCTCCAGACTTTGGCTATATGCTGTGCAAATGGGAAGGTAAAAGATAGCGCAAAGAAGCAGCGCTAGAGACCTCATTTTAATTAGTGTGGGTATGGAATTATTAATCTTGAAAATATCCATTTCTAAATCAAAGTCATCTTCAAGTAGTGAGTTTATAGAATGCCTTTTTGGAAGATAAATAGGTAATATTCCCAAATAAAAACTAAATACAAAAGCAATGTATAGATTAAATATTTCGCAAACTACTAATCTAAAAAAATAACCACTAAACAAATCGTAGTATATATCTTAAATTAATTCTTGATATAGTATAAAACGAATTGATCATTAAACTTTACTATTTAGGCGATTTTAGCCTTAATCGACAAAAAAACATCAATTAAAAACATTTATTTAGGCTGATAAAAATATACTAGAGACTGATCATGTGTAAATAAAAATAGCACCCAATCTCAATAGGGTGCTATTTTTATGCAACATTCAACATGAATTTTTAAATCAGAACCTCAGCCTAACCATTCCGGCTTGGTCGTCACCACTTCAGCCTGAAGCTGATTAAGTAGATTATACAATCCGAAATAGGTTCTGTTCACATACAACCCATGTCTAGATCCACGAGCTTGGTTAGACTTTTTAAACATCTTATCGTTAGAAATCCGATCGCCCAGTTCGAAAATTTTCTGAAAGAAACTATCATCTGAGAAGTCAAAAGTATCTGAGTGAAAAGGCTTTCCTAAAAGCGAAATCATTTCTTTAAACACAGATTTAAAGTACACTTGCTCCTCCGGAGAGTCTTTATCTGTGATAAATTCCAGATCAAAGAATACCTTATCCAATTCTTCAGCATTGAGTTGGAGCTCCTTTTTGATTAACGCAAAGTAACCCTGATAAAAGTCGTCTGGAATCACTTTTACACAACCAAAATCAATGATACCCAGCTGATCGTTTTCCTGTATGATAAAATTCCCAGGATGCGGATCGGCGTGTACTTGCTGAAGATTATGCACCTGATGATGATAAAAATCCCAAAGTGCCTGTCCGATCTGATTTCTGGATAGCTGACTTGGATTTGTTTCCAGCCATTCTCTCATGTGCTTTCCTTCGATCCAATCCATCGTGATGATCCGTTCTGCACTCAGCTCATCGTAATAAGTCGGGAATTTCAGATTTGCAATGTGCGAGCACTCACCCGAAATCTCTCGGGAACGCTTGACTTCCAATACATAATCAGTTTCCTCCAGAAGCTTTTCCTCCACTTCCTCCATGTAATGATCAAGCTCCCGCTCATTCATATTCAGCAGGCGCAAAGCGAATGGACGAACCAACTTCAAATCGGAACTCACTGAATCGGCTATTCCAGGATATTGGATTTTCACTGCCAAAGTCTTCTCACCTAAGGTTGCCTGATGCACTTGCCCGATCGATGCGGCATTCACTGCAGAACGTGTAAAGGAATCGAAGATCTGGTCTGGACTCTTGCTAAAATACTTTTGGAAAGTTTTTACCACCAGCGGATAAGACAACGGAGGGGCCGAATACTGAGCCATGGTAAATTTATCCTGATAAGCTCTTGGCAAGAGATTCTTATCCATTGACATCATCTGGGCTACTTTCAACGCAGATCCTTTCAGCTGACTAAGTGAAGAGTAAATATCCGTTGCATTATTCTGGTGAAGTTCTTCCCGATCCATACTAGGGTTCACCATTTTCTTAGCATAATGCTTGACATAGTTCCCTCCTACTTTTGCTCCAGTAGAGATGAATTTTGCAGCACGCTGCACTTTTGAGACAGGGATTGCCTGCTGCTCATTTAAGTTGTCTGTCATGGCTTATTTAGACTGATACATGAATTTTGCGAAGTCAATAAAAGAGTCAAGTGCACTTTTTCCCATAAGATCAAAAGCCAGATTCACAGATTTCTCAATTGCCGCGTCGGTTTTTTCAAATCTAGGAGATCTATCATCCAACCAATATCGGAATACAAACCCAACTTGAATCCAGAGCGCTTCATCGTATCGATCTGAAATAACGGGACGAGATGCGATTTCTTCGGTTTCCTTTCCCTCGAGAATTATCTCACTGGCAAAAGCTTTAAACTTCTCCTTGAATTCAGCTGATTCCTTCGGCAACGTGACAAAAGACTTCGCCTTACTTTCGTATAAACTCAGCAAATAGGATCTGTTTTTCTTCAAGACTTCAATCCACGTAAACAGAAAACTCAAAAACTTCTCACGCGCGGAATAGGCCTCAAACACACCTTGCTTTTCTATATCAGCTAAAGTCTCATCAAAAATATCTACCAGAATCGTGGATTTTATCGCTTCAAATGAGGTGAAGTAGGTATAGAAATCCTCTTCCTTCATTTTTAAATCCTTTGCGAACTTGAAAACTGACTTGGGTAATTCACCATGCTCAAGCACATGGTTTTTAAAGCCTTCCAAAATCAGCTTTCTATAATCTTTCTTGGTTGTCTTCTTAACAGTGGTAGTTTCCATAGTATTGCTTTTATACAATGTGTTAACAGTCAAGAGACACAACAGGTTTAGAAAAAGCTGAAAAACATTTATGAGGCCACCACCTATATAGTGGTCTATACGGCACATACTACGGTAAAAAATTTAATACCTATTCCGCTCTTTCAGAGCTCAATCACTCATACAATTTCATTGACCCCAGCCCTACAGGCTAGGCTTTGATATTTTGGGCTTTCAGCCCAATCTTAAATTAAATAACACTAAAAGCTATGCCCCTCTGTGTAATCCTCCGTGTACTCTGTGGCTAAAAAATAAAAAAAACCGAAGTGATTAGCTTCGGTTTGATACTCATTTCTTTACTTAGCTTTAGCCAGAAACCTTTTCAATAACTAAGTTATGGTTCGTATAAATACAGATATCAGCAGCGATATTCAAACTTTCTCTTACCATTTCTTCTGCAGTCATGTGCGGAGCAAACTGCTTCATCGCTCTTGCTGCAGACTGAGCATACATGCTTCCTGATCCAATAGTGGCTATTTCCATATCCGGCTCGATTACATCGCCATTTCCGGAAATAATCAGAATATCATCGGCGTCAGCTACGATCATCATTGCCTCCAACTTGGAAAGCATGCGATCTGTTCTCCATTCTTTTGCCAGTTCCACAGCTGAGCGCTTCATATTATTCCCAAAAGCTCCAAGCTTTTCTTCAAATTTTTCCAAAAGTGTAAAAGCATCTGCTGTAGAACCTGCAAACCCGGTAACAATCTTGCCGCCTTGCAAAACTCTCAATTTCTTTACACTGCTTTTCGCTACAGTATTCCCTAAAGTTGCCTGACCATCCGCTCCTATCACTACTTCTCCATTATGTCTGATCGCAACTACGGTTGTTGATTTAATTTTTGTCATGTCTGTGGTTATTGTGTGCTCG
>TARA_R110002020_G_scaffold138965_2_pt1 | contig 15172 bp, 19 predicted proteins | sample TARA_R110002020 | Tara Oceans TARA_R110002020 (sample SAMEA4396489) | marine metagenome | biome: Westerlies Biome; feature: [MES] marine water layer (ENVO:01000295) within the mesopelagic zone...; material: water (ENVO:00002006), including particulate matter (ENVO:01000060) such... | reverse complement strand
TCTCCATTGCACACCATACACATTGAGAACCTATTCTACGCATATCAATTCGTAATATACTTTCTTCCTCGTGTTACAATCTGATTGAGATTACTGTATATTCTAATACAGTCTCCACCTTGACAAACCTTTAATCCTCTCATTGATAATTGTTTTTCACACATCAAACAGTTAGGATATGGTTTTGGGTATACCAATGCTTTTGGAACCCTTACCTTTCTTGGTCTTATTTTCTCATATGCTGCTTCTATGTGATTAAGCCTACAGTCATTACAAAGTACTGCTCTCCTAGTTGTAGGCTCGTCACAGTCACAACAAGTATTGATATCACTTCTTCTACAGTTAGCACATCTGATTCTATTTCCAAAAGGTATATTATCACAATAAAAATTTGCACATTGATTTGTTCTTGGCATACGGTTTATTAACCTTAGTTAGATAAAAATCTTTGTGCGTATCTTACACTTGTTTAGCATGGCAGGCGTGGCAGAAATCATGTGCCAGTACGGTGCAGGCGATAAGGTGTTGCAACTGGAACAGTTTGATACAATGGGATTTTACGAGTATTATGGCGTTACAGAAACTTTCAAGGATTTACAAAGTCTTGTGAAACGAGCAGAGGACATACAGACATCATATGACAAGATAGTGATACATGACTATTCAGAGTTTAAGCTAAACTTTCCAAAGAACAAGGTCGTGCTGATATTTCATGGATCAAAACTGAGAGGTCTAGATGACAATGAGATAGAGTCTGTAAAGCAATATCCCTGCTTTGTAACTACTTCTGACCTTCTTGACATACTGCCATTTGCGACACACTTGCCAGCTCCTGTAGATCGTGAACTTTTCAAAAAAGACGTTGAAGGGTATGGATGGATAGCAATCAACAGGCCGTATCAGAGAGACTTTGTAGAAAAACGAATCAAGGAGAAATATCCTGATATACAATACTATGAACGCAACGCTGGCAGCATTATAAGATACGAGGATATGCCAGACTTTCTGTCACAGTACAAACACTATGTAGACTGGAAGTTCACAACTGATGCCGAACCTGTATCTTTGCCTGATCCGTCTTGTACTGGAATACAGGCCTTGGCGTTGGGACTGACAGTACATGACAAGGATGGAGGCACTTTGTCTCCACATTTACTTCTCATTCATGATGCAAAGCGAGTAGTTCAGAGGTTTATGGATGAAATTACTTGAAGGGTTTGTCAAAGGCTTGAAAAAATCGTTTTCTGGAAGGGATTACCTAAGAGACATCAACCAATGCGACAAGTGTGGAAAGCCCAGCTTCTTTGCAAACTGTCTGAAATGTGAAACTGACGAGGCGTACAAGGGATGGGGTAAACAATGACTAGAACAAGAGGACCAGATCTTTCAAAAGAGTTTCATGAGTATATCAGCAGCCAATGGATGTTCTTTGGAAGAAACGCATACCAGATAGCAGATCAGATAAACAAGGACACACAGCTTATGAGCAAGTACGGAAAGACAACTGCATCAGGAGTACACTACCATATCAAGCAGATACAGCAGGAGATGGAGAACTCTATATCTGAGGATGCCATGGACACATACATTGGAGAGTTTATTAGGGCTAGACTGGGCTTTGAACAGGATGTCATAGCATTGGAGGAAATAATGGCAGACGAAAAGTCCAAGGGATTTGACAACATGGACAAGGAACTTTATCTAAAGTTTGCAAGAACAAGACATGAGATTAAGCTGGATTCATTCAAGATGTTACAGGATTCAGCATTACCGTTACAGGTCAAGAAACTAAAGATGGAACGTGCAAAGCTAAGACCTGCAAGACCAATGCCTGAGGTAGAGGACAATGGGGTTAGCGAATAAAAACACGCTACAGATAATATCAAATGCAGCAACAAGAGATACACCGACAGTACCTCTGACATTCTGGTGTAATAACTCGTTGTCCGAGTCAGACGAGTGCTGTTTTTGGCATTACATATTTCATCCTTACGGTGGACCAGAACGTGACGGAATATACCACCCATGCTACGACTATGAACAGAAAATACTGGACAAGATGCAGATGCAGCAACTAGAGTCAGAAAGAACAAACCCCTGCAAGTGGTTTGCAGTTTACAAAGCAACTGGATTAGGATTAACGGAATTTGTCTTGCTATGGATAGTATGGAAGTCATTGGTAGATCCGTGGTTTTCGGGAAAGGAGGCAATCATAATTACAGGACCAAACGTTGACTTGGCACAGGATCTTATACTCAGAGCAAAAGGTTTTTTACAGAAGAAAGGACTAGGATATGTAGATCATGGAGCATATGAGGTAGATGTCAACGGAAGCAGAATCAAATGTTATCCCTCGAATAACATCCATTCAGCTAGAGGTAAACCAAAGATTAGTCTCTTTTTTGGCGACGAAGCAGCGTTCTTCAAACTCAGAGATGATTCAGTCGTTAGAACAGTCGGAGAGAGATATATTGGAAAATCAAATAGTTGGGTTATATGGGTATCTACAGCAGGAGAGGAACCGAGAGGCTTTTTTTACGACATTATGCTCGAACCTAACGAAGGTCCAGAAAAGACAATATATGAAAGATTCCATTTTTATGTTGAGGCAGGTCTTAAGACAGATCCGAAAACTAAAACATCTATCTTCTCGCCAGAATATCTAAAAAAGGCTTCACAGGCCAGAAGTTACGAAAGGGAGTATCTTGGTGTATGGGGTAAAAACGTAGGAGACATATTCTCTCCAGAGGGAATAGAGTTATGCTGTGGAACTGAATACGAGTGGACAGTAGATGATGATACTAATGACAGAGTGATTGGAATAGATCCAGGATTCGGATCCTCTGAATTTGGAATATGTATCATGCAAAAACGAAAGGGAAAGAAATCAGTTATCTATGCAGATGCCTTTGAGAGGGCAAGTTACATTGACATTATCAACAAGGTAAGGCTGCTGTCAGACAAGTTCAAGACAAAGCGTATATTCGTGGACTCTGCATGGCCTGAGGGAATAAGGGATCTCAGAGACAAGTATTACATGAACGTACAGGCTATAGCATTTAATCAGTACGGAGAAAAGATGCTAAACTATGCAGCAAACAACGTGGACTTTGAAAAGGTAGAGATTCATCCGTCATTTAAGAAACTCAAGATGCAACTAATGACAATCAAGTTCAACAAGAAAGGTGGAACCGACAAAACCAAGCAGAATCCGTTTGATCTGGGAGATGCTTTTTTGCTTGCACTATACTACTATAAGATGGGATCAGGAACACTAGCTGGAGTTGGCTAGTTCTTCCTCATAGGTCATACCTTTAACTGTACAATCACACCAATCTCCGTTGCCTTCAGAACAATAACCTACTCCGTCTACGCATCCATGTAATAGCATACCATGTCCACAGACAATACACTCACTTTGCACGTTTTAATCTCAATGTATTTTCTAACTTGTCCTTAACCTTAGAACCAAATCTAGGCAGTTTCCTGTCTTTCTTTTTTGGTTTTGGTTTGCTGAAATCTGCAACAAAAGCCTTGTGATCTCCAACGGTAACAATAGGGGTAATGCCTTTCATCAATGCGACATATAGTACGACATTGGGATCTGAGTTTCTTCTTAGAGAGTTCATACAAAATTCATCAGAATAGTAAGCAGGCCAAGTACATATTTCATATAAATGATTTTCTTGCAATTCATCTAACTGTTCGTTACGAATCATTGGATATACAGGAGCAGGAGTATGAACTGCTAGCATATACTTTCTATAATATGATATTATATATAAACTATATGGTTTTATATCTCAAGTTGGACCAAAATGTGTGGGCTCAGCGAGACTTTACTGACTCTGCACTATATGACCTATCAGGAACGGTATATGACGACAATACACTAACAACGGCAAGAGACATCTCAGCATTTACAGGAACACTTAGACTTATAGACCAGAATGGAGAACTAATTTTCTCCACTCAACAAAACCTTACGTTAAACTCTAATGGAACATTCCTAGTAAAGTTTGGACAGGGATTAAGTCCAGTTGTACAAGGAACATATCAAGTTAGGTTAAGATTAGAGGTATCAGGAACAAGACTGACCTGTGTAGGTGTAAATGGTTCTGATCAAATCTATTTTGAGTATGATTAACTCTATTTTTACTTCCTTTGATTAACTTTAATGCTATTTTGACTATTGGCAGACATTTTTACAGTAAAAAAGACCGTTTCTGGCTCAAATATGCCAGTTTTACCTAAAAATACTCTAGTTAAGGAGAAATATGAGGGTTCTATCAGGGTAATTGAGGCATTTAATCAGAAAAGTGAGGTAAATCAGTCAGATTGGCAAGATGAACTGGCTCCAGACCGACCTTTTGTTGAAACTATCAACGCAATCAACCAAGATCCTAGATTAAATCTGTCAAACGAGACATATATCCAAATGGTATTAGGAAAAGGACTCAGAGTTACGGCAAAAAAGGAATCAGTAGCAGATATGGTAACAGAATGGTTTGATGAGATTAATTGGGATGAACAATTGGAAGATGCACTATACTCTTATCTCGGATGTGGCAATATGTTCTTTGAACATGATCCTACTTACGGAGAATATGTGGAAGTTCCTGTTACAACAATACAAAGCATAGTAAGAGACAAAAAAGGAAACGTAAAATATTACTTACAACACGTTAACGAACAAGATATCAAATTAAGACCAAATGAGGTAACACAGTTCAAACTAACCAACGTATCAAGAGAGGCATTTGGCAGAGGATTACATCATTCAGTATTGTCAACATATACCAATCCAGATACAGGAGAGATATTTGATTCTCCATTGATTCAGATGAAAAAGATGGAGGATGCCATGCCAAAGATATTTGAAGGTCATGCAGATCCGACAGTAATGTTCCACTTTGCTGATGCAGGAGAACAGTTCATCAAGACTCAGGCAGATGCACTAAAGAAGATGAAACATGGATCAAAGATAGTCACAGACAAGGAGTTTGATGTCAAGGTTATCGAGTCAAGTGGAAACAGTAAGTTTGAGGGCTACATAGAGCACATACAAAGAGACTTGTTAGAACCAGGTTCCAAATTCCCATTACAATTCTTCAACGCTGGATTTACTGCCAGAGCAGCATCCGAATCTACTGACTCTGTATTGACAAGAAAGGTAAAAAGAATACAGTCAAGATTGGCAAATCAGATCAAGATGAAAATGGTAATTCCATATCTTAAAAGACAGGGCAAGACTGTAAAATCCAAAGACATACAGATATTCTTTGAAACACCTCAGAAACAGGAGGCAACCATAGCAGATGTTACAACGTCATTCAGAGACAATCTTATCAAAAGATCAGAGGCAAGGAAATGGTTTATCGCAAACTCTAGCATAGACATCAACGAGAATGACATGAAGGATGAAGCACCTATTACAAGTGTTACACCAACTAACCAATTACAAGATACAAGAGATGAACCAGAAAACACTTCCATTAAAGACAATGATACCAATGAAAAACTGTTAGAGATGGTCCACCTCAGAGAAGAATTAGACAGAGCAGAAAAGAGAAAGAATACTGAGGAGATATTGAATTTCATAAGAGGTTTGAAAAATGATTAGAATATACACAGATAAACAAACAGATAACGTAATAGAATCTTTAGATCTAGGCAGAGTATCACTAGGAGAGACTGTAAAATATACAATGTATATGAAGAACACAGATACCCAATGGCCTGTACATAACATCAAAATAGAGAACGCAAATCCTGAACTAAGATTTGAGATACCTGATGTGTTAAAAGCAAACGAGGTCAAAGAAGTGTTTGTTTACTGGACTCCTAAACTAGACAGCAGAGAACCGTTACTAACAAAGTTTGAATTTTCAGGCGACGTATTCATAGGATAATGCCTTATTCGTATCTGAGTTATTCAGATGATTTCATATTAGATGAAGCTCCTAAAGTCTATAAACCAGGAAAGAAGCTCATATCATTCCCACAGACTCAGCATATACAAGGAACAATAAGGGTAAAAGGAAACACAAGACTTCCACTAGACAAAGAAAAGATAGTTGTAAGGGCAAGTGCATTTGAAAGTACATCACAATTAATATCATACAATGGAATTGTCAATACCGTAGGAGAGGCAACCATAAAAGGTGTAGGATCAAGGAATGTCAAATCAAAGGCTATGATAATAGGATCTAAAATAAATACAGTAAGAGAATCAGTTACAATCAAAGGCAAGAAAGACTATGTAGTAGTCATTAACAAAATACAAGAATTACTAAACTCATAAATACTTCTCTATATTGCTTTAAACAGAAATTACTCATGGCAGAACGCATAGCAGGTATAGCATTGATGCCTAGACAGTCACGTAACGGTGTATATTATGATACAGAAGAATTAAAGAAATTTGACGGTAAAACAGTACCACTAAGGGTAGAACATAACAAAGAAACTCATATAGGCCAAGTAACATTCTCATTTGACGAGGAAAAGAGTCAGGTAAAATATGAAGCAACAGTATTTGACTCTGAATGGCAAAAAACATTAGAGAACGAACAGTATCAGGTATCAATAGGAGCATCAGTATTGGAGCAAAGAACTCTATGTGATGAAATGAAAGCAAAATGTCTCAATGCACCTGTATTGGATGAAATATTAGAATTATCAGTAGTAAGAACACCTGGAATACCAGAATCTACTTTACACGTAGTAGAATCACATAACGCACAGTATATCAAAATATTAAACGAGCAAGAAGTGCCTGCTTCATTTGGAGGATTCGTTGATCCTATCAGATTAAGACAGGAAATTACAGATAGCATTAAACAAAAGAATCCTGACCTTGAATCAGATGAGATAGACAGAAAGTCAGGAGAATTACTAGGAACATTAGAAGTTGCATTTATGAGACTAATATCTCCACCTCCACAACTTGAGCCTACTGCACAAGAACCAATAAAAGATGATATTACTTCCAATAAAGACAAAGACAAGAAAACATACATGACAACCGAAATTTCTGAAAAGAAAGTAGAGGAAAAAGTCAAAGTAACCATTGAAACAGATGGCGAAGTAGAAGTAGGTAAAGCAGAAGCAAAAACTGAAGTAGCACCAACAACTGATGCACCAGCAAAAGTTGAAGATGCTAAAGAAGATGCCTCTGACAAAGTTGCCGAAAGAATTGAAAAATCCAATTCAGAAACTCTTAAAGCAGTTATTGAAACTGTCAAAGACAACTGGAATCCTAAATCAGAAGTTGCAGAATCAACTAACTCAGGTTATGTTGAAGAAGCATTTACTGAAGAACAAGGACAAGCCTTCATGGATAAACTCTTTGAAACTGGCTATAATAAATTAGTTCTTGAGAAAGAAGGATGGATCGAATCTCATTCATTTACAAAACAAACTGGAAATGGAGAGGTTCAAGAAGCAGTTTCTACATCAGGTACAGTACCAGGTGTTAAACAATCTTCAAATATCTCAATTCAATTAGGTAGCAAAACTGCAATTCCTATTAGACAGTATGGTCAATTCCAAGCTGTTCCAACAGGACAAAATACTGCAAGATTCTACAGAATCACAGTACCAGATGCAGGAGCAATTACTGAAAGCCCAACTACCGACATCACAGCAGTTACTCACACCTTAACAGCAATCGACGTTACCTGTAACATCAGAGGATGGAGACAAGTAGTTGAAAAAGCAAATCTTGAGGACTATCCTGCAAGTTTCCTTAACGCAATTAGAGAAACTGCAAGATTAGAAGCAATCAGAGATGAGCATAAACTAATTCTCCAAGACCTAGGTGCAACAGATCACGACTTTGGTGGTATTACAACAGCTCCTTACCATATTGGAGGATCTGACGGTGCTAAAACAAGCAACCCAACCGAAGAAGATGCTGATGGGGAATTAGATGAAGATGGATTAACCTTCAGTAAAAGATACCTTGAAGAATTAGGACAAGATACCAGCCCTGGTAACTTGATCGCTTTCATCAGCCCAAGAGCTTTTGAATCATTAATTTCTTCAACATCTTTATCCGAATATACCCAAATCGGAAATGCAGGAATTACCAGACTCGGACAAATGGAGAGACTGTATGGTATTGACATAATTGTCACTAACGAACTTCTTTCAGCCAATAACGCATCAAGAAACCTTGTATGTGTTAAAGGTAAATGTTGGGGATTAGCCTCACAAAGAAAGATGGAAATTGAGTTCCAAAAGAATATTGCAGGACAATACTGGGATATTGTATGGACTCATAGAGTTGGTGTTGACATCCTCGATCCAAACACATACGTAATAGTTTCTACAGTAAACGCATAGAACTTTACTTTATTTTTTTTACTTCTTTACTTCCTAATTCCATACATTTTTGTATGGATGTCGAAGCACGTATATTCGAGAAGCTAGACAAGATTGAGGACAGAATTAACGATTTATGTATAAGACTATCTGCTATGGAAGCAGAATATAATTCACATATTGGGGATATGCAAAGGCGACAGGATAGAAAATTAAAAAGGAGAGATTACACTTTAGCAGTTATGGCAGTAGGATTAACAACAATAGAGATATTACGAACTTTAGGCGTAATATAGACAATAATAGTTATATACTATCAGATAAAGCAGTTGATATGGCAGGAAATCTTAGATACTATGGATTAGGTGCATACACAGGACTCGTAGCACTATTTGTAGTTCTTGACAAAATCGCATTTGACCAAAACACAGCTATTGCTTTACTAGCACCTGTGGCAGCAGTTATCGGTGCAGATTACTTAAAACACAAAAACAACTCAGAATAAGGGTTATATACCTTATTTTCTTATTTTTTTTATGATAAAATTTCATACCAATCGTATTAACAAAAGATTTGTAAGAAATACAATATGGAATACGTTGTTAAATCTAAAAGTAAACAATATAGGTAGATGGCTAGACAAATGGGATATCCATGTATGGGATCTTAAAGACACAAACCCTCAGTTCTTTGAACACGTAAAGACAACATCAGGACAAAAGATCAATACAAGTATGCCGTCAGGAGTTACAGGAAAATTCAGAATGGATCTGTATCTTCATGATTCTAGTAATGTGTTCAAGGCAAGAGAAAACAGCGATAGGATAATGCACGAAACCTGTCATGCCATCCTAATAGGAACACCTCACTTTGTATCTGGCGTACATGATAACATCAATAACAGATTTCAGGCAACCTTCTGGTATTGGGATAGATTTAAGTACACAAAATTTACATTATCAATCATTGACATCAGAGCATATCTTTAAAGTAGGCGTAGGAATAAACTACTTTGACGATACCAAAGGTCTGATAAAAATTTTAACCAATGATACTGTATATGACTACATTACCAAATTCTATGTTATTGACGGCCTTTATGCAGGAAGAAATGACAAACAGAAATCAGATCCTACCTATCTCAAGGACCTAAAGGACATCTATTCCAAGATCCATATCGTGGACATGAATAACAAGACTCAGATTCAAAAGAGAAACAAGTATTGGGAACTTGCAAAGAAAGACAAGATGGACTATATGATAGTATGTGACTCTGATGAGTATATGGATATTAAACCAGACATACTTGATAATTCGTTACGAACTATACAGGACAGACCTGAAAAGTGTTATCCTATAAAACAGCATATGGTAGGAATAACCACAATGAGCAGGCCAAGACTGTTCAAAGGACCATTTACATTCAGGCATTTACAAAGTGAGAAAGAGAACACCATATCTCATGGCTCCTTGTATGACAAGGATGATACAGAGATTATCAACCAGATGTACGCATGGTTTAAGGACCATCCTAAAAGAGAAATCAATAGTGATAATCAGTCAGGGATAGACGGCATAGAGATGTGGCACAATAAGGAGTTTAGAACTAAGGAACGAATTATAGCAGACAGAGTGTACTATGACAACACTCCTAATAGATAAAAAAGGGGATTAAAGCCCTAGGCTTTTTATGATATAATCAAACTCTTTCTCAAATGTTTGATCTTCCTCATCCTTATGTACGGTAATGTTACCGTAATTTGAGGTACTAATTTGTATCAAATTCTCTAAATATTTGTTTGATTGCCTAAACCACTCCAAACCTAAATCGAATTGAAAAATTTGTGACATAAATACTTCTATTGTTTAAAGTCTATATAACTATCATTATGACAAAGTACGGTTCGACTGACGAAATGGAGAAATTGGCTTGGGGAGGAACCAAATCCAGTACACCAGCAACAGTAACGTCAGTTCAGAACACAGTAACAGATGTAATTAATTTGGTATTAAACAGAAATAGTGATTTTTCAACTGTACCTACTGCTATAAGTTCAATAGCAAATCTAGCAGGTTCAGAGATATTAAGAAATTTAGGCAGTAGAACATCATTGAGTACAATGCAAATTTATGATATGGTAAAGGTTCTATTGGGATCTTACATGAATCAAGCACCTCAAGATCAATCCAGATGGGGTAATGTCTGGTACACATGACCGTTACATTTACCAATCTTTCAGGATCTAGAGAGAATCTTGACAAGACTATTGCAGATTTAATATCTGATAACTGGACAGCAAGCAACATTACAGGATCAATAACTCCATACTTTGCATCAGATACGGATGAACCTGATCAACTGGCCAGAGCTGACGGATCATTTGTAAATGAAGTCAGAGTAAACTATTCATCAAGAACAAAATATGACGGAGAGGATTTTGAAGTTAACGGAGATGATAAGCACGCTTGGGTATGTACTTGTTTCATAGAAATTCAAGGGGAATCACTACAGATTCTATTAGAGATGGAAGATGAAATTCATAGAATCCTATGGGAGAACAGACCAAATGGATCAACCAGATTAAACAAGAGTACAGGAGCAGCATCAGAGGTCGCTTTCTTTGAGGAAGCAGAACCAGAGTTTGAACGATTGGAACCAGATGATGAAGTGGACCAAACACCTACTTCGCAAGCAGAACTCAAAATGGTCTACTTTAAGATCAAAACTTAATACTTCTTTATATCAAATTTTATGGTAAAGATAATATGGTTTCAGCACATAACGTTACAACAAAAAGAGATATAGTTAAAGAATTACAATTTATCACAGAAGGCAACTCAGTTACTAGCCCTGCATTATACGGTGTAACACCAAACTCATCAACATTTGCCCTAGTAGGAAACAATACAGAAATTAACATTCAACCAGACGTTCAGCATATGGATGTCTCAGTATTAGGATCTGAAGATGTCATTGATGCAGTAAAGACACAATCATTATACGCATTTACACTTAGAAACAATCCAGTAGACTTGACACTATGGAAATATCTATGGAACAGTTCAGGAACAGGAGCATTATCCCCAGACAGTTCACTATCATTCACATACTCATTTAACCTAGACGGAACAGAATATTACCAACACATGAGAGGATGCAGACCAACATCAGGAACATTGTCAGTATCAAGAGGTATGTGGGATCAAAGCATGACATTTATCGCAAAAGACATTACAGTACCAGCAACATCATCAGGAGATCCTGGAACTCCAGTATATCAATCTTCAGAGACAACATCATCTCCAGTAGTACACTCTGACGGTGGAGGCAATCCTTTCACATGGAATAGTGTAACATATGGAGAACGTTCATTCTCAACTACAGTATCAAGAAACATGGCAGTTATGGCAGTAAACGGAGAAACTGACATTACTTATACAAAAGCAACAGACAGAGGAATTACATTTACATCAGACGTATTCTCTGGAACAGACAGTAATGAAACTTCAATGTACACAGACTATGAAGCCAAAAACGCTAGAGCAGCAAGTTACAAATTCAAATCTTCTGGATCTATAACCTTGACATACGCTAACGCTATCATCACAGACTATTCACATACTCACGCAGCAGGCTCGGCAGATGCACTCATTGAATCCATTACCTGTAGAGCAGAATCCTGTACTAATCTATAAGTTTAAATACTAAAAATTTAAACGAATTATATGGTATTTTTAGACACTAATAAAAAGGTTTGGATTATTAAAGACTTGGAGATTCCTGTCATAGAAGATACACCTATGAAGGAAATGAAATGGTTTAGAAACAAAGTGAAATGGGCTGCCGAGAGAGAGGAGAAAGGAGATATTACACAAACACAAGCATTGTCAGCAGATGATGAATGGTGGGAAAAAACCTGTCAAGTTGGACTAGGCAAATCAATGGAGGACATACTAGATACAGGAATATCTGAACCTGACTTTAGAGAGTTAATGGCTGAGGTGTACACTTTTTTAGCGAATCTTGGAACGATAGAAAAAGCCAAGCTGTACGCTTTGTACGATCCAGAGATCCTAAAGAGAGAGAACAAGCCTACAGAGACTACCCAGAACTCAAAGAGTTAGTACCAATCATATCCCTAGTAAAAGGTGGATTTGGTTCTTGGACCGAAATATATGAGTTAAAAGAAAAGTTAGGTATGGAGAAACTATTAGAGATACAGAATATACTTTCCATATTGCAGCAAGAGGAAGAATTAGATAATGGCCATAGAGGTTAAAGGATTAAAGGAGATACAAAGCAAATTTAATCAGTTTAAATTCAGAGGTAAAAATATCAAATACAGATTCTTAGAAATGATAGGAGTAGAATCACTAGAATTACTTAAAATGAATACTCCAGTTGATACAGGAGCATTAAGAGAGGGATGGATATTACAACAAAGTGAGAATGAAATAACCATTAGTAATGATCAACAGGACCTTATATCATTTATTACAATGGGTACTATACGTCACATTCCAAACCCATTCATATCTAGGATCAATCATCAAGTAGATAATATGGTTATGGCTAGATTAGAATTAGCATTATCACAACAGATTGAATTTTTTAGAAAACTACCAGGAGGAAAAGGCAGAAAGTTCCAACAGGTAGGAAGAACCTCAGCAGGATTCAAAGGTGGTACATCATTTGCAGGCAGGGCAACTATGGTCAGAGCAGGAACAGGTAGAAGGCAATTAAAACGTAGATTATCTCTCAGACGTAGGAAAGGTAGATCCGTCAATCCAGCAAGAAAAGATGTTAAAGTAGGTTAATACTTCTCTATATCATTTTTAAGGAAATATACTCATGGCAAGGGATAATGTAACATTTAAGTTTAGAATAGACTTAACCCAAATGACTATAAAAGGTAGACAAGCTATAAAGATTTTAGAAGATATTCAAAGAAAATCAGGTCAAGCAGCACAGGGAATGACACAGTTAGGAACTGCTTCTGCCAAGACAGGACAACAAACAGCAGCATCAGCAGTTAATTTCCAGACAGCAACTCAAGGTATGCTCAACTTATCAACAGCAGCAGTTCAAACATTTACTTCCATATCTAATTTAGATAGGGCTAACAACAGGGCAAAGATGTCCGTAATTGCAGTAGCAAGAGCAGAGGATCTGTTAGCAAACAAAATTGAAAGACAGAACTCTTTAAGAGAAGCAGGATTAGCAGGATCACAAAAGGATATTAATATTACTAGAGAGATAGCAACAGCCAAAGCAGACCTTACAGTAAAAGAAGAAAAGATGGGTATTGAGAAAGCAGCAGTTAATGATATCTATATGTTGTTTGCCACAAACGTTGCCAACGTTACAATATCATCAATGCAGACTCTAGCAATTTTAGATCAGAAGCAAATTCTATTAACAAAAGGAAAAGTTATTGCACAGAAATTATTAACATTTGCCACATGGGATGGTGTTAGAGCAAATATCGCAGCACGAACATCAATGACAGGTTTAGCAGTAGGATTAGGAGCAACTAAAGTAGGATTTTCTCTTTCAACTGTAGCAGTAAAATTACATACATTTGCACTTCATGCCTTGAAAATAGCATTAGGTCCAATAGGATTAATATTCATTGGTATCTCTGCTGCTATGGTAGCATATGAAACAAACTTGGGTGGAATTAAAGATACAATAAATGGATTACTTGGAGTAGAAGATGATCATCTTAAATTAATGGAAGAAGAAAGAAATGCAGCATTAGATTTAACAGCAGCAAACGAGGGATTGGCATCATCATATAAAAAATTATCAACTCCAATGGAGAACTATCTAAAGTTACAGGAAGTGGCAGCAGCCCAAAGTGGAGATCTAGCAGCACAGATTCGTATAACTCAGCAACGGCTGGGTTTTAGCTCGCCCTCTGTGGGAGGAGGGCTTCCAACAGCAGCAGGAGGAATAGCACAACAAGGATCTGGTCCGTCATATTCAGGTGGATCAGTATCATCAACATTACCAGCAGCAATAGCTTCATCAGGAGAAAGAACATCTAAGGCAGGTCAATCCAATGTCAACCCTTCTGTAAGTACAGGTGTAGCAACATCCTCTACAGGTTCAGCACAGCAACCTTTCATAGCAGATCCATTCGGATCATTCCAAGAGAAAGCAAACTTTGGAGCATTGAATGTCAGAGATCAGGCATTAGAATTAATTAAATTAACTGATCAGGCACTAACAAACGGAGAGGAATTTAAAGCACAAAGTTACGGTAAATGGTTAGCATCAATATCAGATGATGCAACTAATTTTACCAAAGCAAAAGAAGGCAAACATATCACTTTTGCAGATATACAAAAAGAATCATCAGGATTAAAATCAATCAGAGAAGTAAGTGATGATCCATTTGCACCAGGAAATTTAATTGCTAGATCCTCTCCATTTATAGCAAAGGGAGTAGGAAAATTCAAGTTAGGAACTGACTATAGCAAGATAGGTACAAGAATATTTCATGCAGGATTTGGTAGTAAATTAATAGCAGAAACTATCGCAGCAGGTAATGATAGATTTGGTAGTGATAGTTTAATGGTTCAATCATTATTAAAAAAACAAGCAGAAACTTTAGATTTTACTAAGACTAGAACTAACTTACCACAACAAACACAATTTGAATTTGATTTTATGAATAAATATGGTGGAGTGCAAGGAGGACTTAATGTGTCAAGTGGAGGAGGATTTACACAATCAGCAATAGCAGCAGGAGCATCAGTTTCAGAAACAAGAGGTTCAACAAGATTTGCTGCAAGAAATGCACAAGTAATGAGAGATAAGAAAGCAAGATTAAGAATC